>Ga0209712_10002844_pt1 | contig 14142 bp, 12 predicted proteins | sample ArcOceMetagenome_FD_187443 | JGI IMG/M metagenome (GOLD analysis project Ga0209712, IMG submission 187443) | Marine eukaryotic phytoplankton communities from Arctic Ocean - Arctic Ocean - Greenland ARC118M Metagenome (SPAdes) (version 2) | ecosystem: Environmental > Aquatic > Marine > Oceanic...
ATAGAAGTACAAAAGTACCCCACTCTCAAAATTTAACCTTCTATTGTTTAATTATATGTGAAAAAATATTCGAAACGAGGAAGATTTCGCAAGAACTACTAACCTTTCTTAGTTAAGTAATTTGCCAGGATATATTGATAAATTATCAAAAACGCTAGCTAAGAACTTCACCGATGAAAGTAGTCAACAAATACGTAAATATTTAGAAAATGATATTAACTTCAGTTTTAACTTAGTTAAAAAAGATGATGAAAATATTGATGAAAAGCTAACAGAGCAAGTTGATGAAGCTAAACTAAGCATTGAAAGCATAGATACAAACTACGAACACAAAGACATATCCACAATGCTAAGCGATTTAATAAAGATATCTGATGCCCCAGATATGTGTGATTTGGACTCCGATGGTATTCTATGGGATGCATTCATAAATGAAGGTATTGAGACTGAAGACTTCCATCGTTCTGATTATAATTCTAAAAAAGACAATATATTAGTATCTCAATTCACCTGTACTCATGAAGAATATGGGGAAGGTGTTTTAATTCATGAATTAGGACATGCCCTAAGTCACTTCCTCTTAAAGAATAAAGTCAGTGATGAAAGTTATAATTGGTATTTAGAAAAAAGGAATTGTATTTCAAGTAATTCTCAGGATAAAAAGGAACCAGTATATGATGATTTCGTACATGAAGAAGATCAGTTTAGATCAGAAGAAGATATGGCTGATTACATTTATTCTCTAACAGTCATTGGAAATACTGATACAAAAATAATGGGTTGCTCCTTGTTGGCCTTGTCAAATGATTCAAGAAAATACTTAGATTTAAGCCTTGAAGCTTCAGCAGATGATCCCCACTCTAGTGGATTAATGAGAGTTATAATGCAGGCGCTGACGATGGGAAAACAAATTCCTGAATCATGTGCTAACGTAATTAATACTAACAAAGACAAATTTGGATTTAAAAAATGTATATAGCTAAAGTTATATTTGTTTTTATGATATTGTCTAATTGTATTGCTGGCGAGTTACAAGTTAATGCATTTAATATTCAATATAAGTCTGAATACAGCAATGAGTTAATAATGTTAAAGGGAAATAAAATTAATATTGTTATTAAAAAGAAAAAGTGTAACCAATTGTTAATTAAAAATTTTATAACTAAGCTTAATAAAAAGCTTAATTCAATTCCAAAAAGGATTACTAAGCAAAAACATGATTTCACCTATACTAATGATTCACAAGTGTTTTATGAAAATAATAAGTCGACACTAGGAGTATTTCTAATTAAGTTTCCAAATGCGATAAAGAAATTAAGTATTCAAAACTCTCTTTTATGTAGTTCAAAAAAATAGTAAGTTTTCCAATTCCTTACTCTCATTAACATTCAATAATGTGAATAGAACTGAAAGAACAACGTATACAAAACCATTTAACTTCATTGGTGTATGGGGCATTATAAAAGAAAATTGAATAAGTCAGAGTCTAGGCAGCTCTGACGAATAATTCACAACCAATTTTACTTAGAAGGTGCTCTAGGGTTGTTGCTTTTATATCATTCTTTGGATTAACGACTCTTGATGTATTTGATGGTGCCATTTTTATCAACAAAGAGAATTCTTTATTTCCCATCGATTTTGCAATGACTTGAATGGCCTCTCTTAGGGAAAGACATTCATCTTCAATTAAAGTTAAAAAGAACTGCTGTCTATAAGATTTTTTCTTAAGTTTTTTTGCAATGTCTACTGACCATTCTTTACTTCTATTTGCCATGATCCTCCTCCTTTCTTAATTTATAATCGATCCAGTATTCCTTAGCTTTTTCTATATCTTTTGGGTGTGATGATTTATTACCTCCAACAAGTAGAACAACAATGTCGTTGTCTTCTTTGCCAAAGTAAACTCTTAAGCCTGATCTCATCATGAAGCGAAGCTCAAACACGCCCATCCCAACAGATTTGTTATCACCAAGGTTGTCCAAAATTTTTATTCTCTGAAATCTCGCATCCAACCTTGTCTGTAATGCTTCATCTAGCTTACGATACCATTTAGAAAAGGGAGATATGCCTCTCAATGTCAAATATTCCTTGATTCTCACAATCAATATTGTCACAAATGATAATTATTGTAAACAATAATATAGGCATAACCTAACTTGTTATAATTACATCCGAAAAAACATTCCACTCAGTTGTCGTATCAAGCAACCCATAAATATGGCCACACCCTGTAATGCAAGATCAGGGGATTATTACTTATTTTCTTGAACTTACTTCATTGGCCCTAATACTTTTATTTGTAAATTCTAAAATTGTTCAATGATATACCAAACGATCAACTGCGGCCATCGTTATCATCTAGGATGATGATATCAAATTTATAAAGAAGTTAAGATAAGACTTAGGAAATTTTATCTACTGCATAACAACGCCGTACTCAGCTTGTATATAAGCAAATAAGTCAGCTCTTTGTGGTGCACTTAATACTTTTTCAAATACAAAGATCGCCTGCATATCAGCTTTCCAAAAAGTACCACTACCTGAGTAGTCAGAACCTATTGTCCATCTTTTAAGTGCTGCTGTGTTAGATTTATTACCAGCATTAAGGATTTCAACACCATTTCTTTCTAATGCTTTTCCTTGAGTTGTAGATGACCTAAATGTCCATGCGAAGAAGTCTGTAATATTTCCACCCCATGCGCCGTACATCCTTCCCCTCATAGTTAAATCAATATAGGCATTCCCATCTCCCCATGGAAAATGAGAACCATATCTATTACCATTACCTTCGTTCTCATTTACAAAGGCAAAACTATCAGTAACTTGTCTGGTTTTTGCAATTATATAAACTTCAACATCTGTGTTTGCAGTTTCTCCTAAAGAGCTAATCGTTCTATAACCAGAAGAATCCATACGAATTACTTTTTTACCATCAACAGTTTCAATTGTTGCAGCAGTTCCAGAAATCATATCTGCATTATTATTATTACCAGATTTGTCTTTAAAACTTGTAATAGATACTGCATCTGATTCAATAGTTCCATTAGCATGAATATCTTTGGCCTCATACCAAATAAGTGCACCTAAAGAAGCTGGATTAAAGACTGTAGAAACTGAAAGAGAGTCACTATAAGGACCCATAACGCTATTAAAAGCTGCGACTTGAATCTCATAACTTGACTCTATATCTAAGCTAGTAATAGATGTATTATTACCAGTAGGGTTTGAGCCTAAATAAGTAAACTCAGCAACACCCTCTTTTCTATAACGAATACTATAGTAAGAGATAGCATTTCCATTATCCCCAGGAACTAACCAGCTAAAAGCAACTTCAGTTCTATCTTCACTTAAATTTGTTTGATTAACGCTTTTGATTTTATCAGGGGCTGCGATTGATGTATTAATAAATACAGAAGATAAGCTTGGGTTAATAGAGATGAAATTTAAGTTAGCCTCTATATCCCCTACGTTTTTTATACTACCACCAGCAAGATCAATAATTCCAGAAAGATTGATTCCATCTAAATCATCGTCTCCCGCAACTATTGTGTAACGGAAAAATAAAGTACTCATCCCATTACCAATTAAATAACAGGCCTGTCTAGGATTCACACCAACCAGAAGAGTTAAACAAGGAGTACCAGTTACTAGAACTGCTTCATTAAAAGTTATTTGAAAATCTAGAGTTGAGTTTTCACTATAAGTTGAATCAAGAGGAGGTACAATTGCTACAGCATTTAACGTTGAAGTAGAAGTAGTTGAAGGTAAAACTCTACTACTAATTAATCCGGCCACATCACTACTCTCATTTCCACACGAAGAAATTATAGTAAATATGAATATGAATATTAGTTGTTTAAACATTTGTTTTTAAAAGCCTCACTAGCTAATTGTTAAGATTATTTTAACACCATACACAAGTTCCTATCGGAACTTAGGCGTAGAACTTAAGGATCCAGTAAATTCAAACAGTTAGAGCTATAGATATTTAAAGATTCTTAATAGATATTTACCAATTGCCAACAAAAAGAGACGAATAAGTATTAATTCAAGATATTGAAGTCTTGATTCACTCTCTCGAGCTTTTTAGATAACTTAGCATATACACTTGAGCGACCAAAAATTCTAAAAACAAATAGTTTATTTATAAGATTAAGGATTGGAAAACCGATTAATAAAAAAGAAAATATTGATACGATAGTATAAAAAACGATCATAGTTCCATTACTCTCACTTGATAAAAATAAACCACTCGTAAAGAATAGGACGAATTAGACACCTTTTTACAAAGTAATAGAAGTACAAAAGTACCCCACTCTCAAAATTTAACCTTCTATTGTTTAATTATATGTGAAAAAATATTCGAAACGAGGAAGATTTCGCAAGAACTACTAACCTTTCTTAGTTAAGACTGAAATTAGACTATAGTTCGCAACCACAGCTCTCTACCAGTTCGCCGTTTGGTCAAAATCTTCATAATCAGGATTTAATATTTCTTCCATTGGAGACCCCCGAGTCGGAGCACCTTCGATTATCTCCTGATCCATTTTTAGATGATCGAGTATCTTCCGGCACTGAATTGGACTCGTAATACTCGCTACATATTTAAGCTTACTGCCGCAGCTATCGCAATTATCTACTTCCTTTAGAAAGACCCTCTTTAAAAGTTCTGCCCAAGGAGTTTGATATGTCTTTTGTACTTTCTTATTTTGATTTTTCTTTTTAGGTTTACTTGATTTTGCTAAAGATGTTATCTCAGCTCTCTTCTTGTGCCTAGGAGCGAAGACACCGTGATACCTCACCATATTCGTTCTGGGCTTTGGAATTAACGAAATAATACGCTTTATAAAGGCTTGAGGGGTAAATCTCAAATGAGTTGTTCCATCTGTGTACTGTGACTTTAACTTTAAAGCCACCATTCCATTTTCATCAAGGCTTATTCTCTCTTTGGACAGCGCTCCCCTGCAGATATAGCGGCATAGCTTTTCAAGACCAGATCTGTTCTCTTTCCTTATTTTGGTATTAGCATGAAGAGAGAAACCCTCCACCGCAAAACACTTAGGTCCCTCAAATTCAACAAATGGTGGATTCCAAAATTTTCCAATTTTTTCTGGGTATGCATAACCATCAACTTGATTTGCTACAGACTGTTCTTTTATTAGTTCTAACTCTCCTTGAACTTCAATAGAATCTTCTTCAAAATAACCTCTTCTCTCAAACGCTCTATTGATTCTTGTATACAGAGTCAGTGTTAGCTGCCTAATCTCATCATCATTTGGAATAAGTTCAACAAATCTCTGCTCTCCCATTTCATTTGTGACATAAACGCCGTCCATAAAAAGAGTATGAAAATGAATATTAAGATTAACCGACCCTCCAAATCTTTGAATAGCGGTAACAGATCCTGTCTGGGATAGTTTAAAGTTTTTACTTTTTGCCTTTCGTTTATAGTGAGTGGATATGGCCCTATTAAATATTTGAAGAGTTGTGTTTAGAAGTTTTTGATCAGAGCTTAAAATAAATCTATGTTTATAAGGCATAGACATTACCCACTGCCGAACTGGTACTTTAGGAATAACTTCTTCTAAAAGATGCTTCGCTTTATCTGCCATCTTTCTTCCATTACATCTTGGACAAATAGTTCTTCCCTTACAGGAATAGGCCACAAACTTATCCTTGGAACAAATACCGCATTGAAATCTAACCATGCCGTGTGCATGAATTCCACAAGTCAAATAACGTTCAAACTCTCTTTTAATATGAAATGGAAGTGCCTTTCCTTGAAGAGCTTTATCTCTAATAACCTGGTTGTAGTGCTTTTTTATTAGCTTATGGAGGTCTGAGTGTCTTGGGTCGTTGTTATTTGATTGCATATCTTGAAGATGATTTGCAACTTTAGTGACAATTCTTTAAAACCGATTATATTAAACTCTTTGTCTTTTCGTTCATGTTCAGAAAGACGTGCATTGATTAACAAACCTTATATGTAAGTCTCAATGTGTTTGCCTAAAACTCAATAACAAATGGTTTAATTTCATTAGATTAATGCATAGCAAATGGTTCAAAAATAGTTCAAGCCATTTTTAAAAAGTTTTGTTCAATGATAGTAAGGTTGTAGGAAGTAATGGCGCAGCCAGCAGGATTCGAACCTGCGACCTACCGCTTAGAAGGCGGTTGCTCTATCCAGCTGAGCTATGGCTGCGTATGTTTAATAAGTCCCTTAAATCATTAAGGATATTATATGGATTGAAGAGAGAATTTAATGCTTCTATTAAGTTTTGTCAATTACTTTTCACATTAATATACTTATTTTGTATCTTTTTCATTCCAGTTTAATTGTGTACACTCCGTAACATGATTCAAGGGAAAATATTTAGATCCTCCAAAAGAGTATTTGATTGTAAAATTAATGGCGATAAAGAGCTGATAAGTGCTACAGCACTACGTGAAGTAATAAAGAAAGCTCATCCCGTTGTTGGCGATAACGTGGCGCTCAGAAAGACTGAGAACTCTAATGACTGGGAAATTACTGAGATTCTCCCCAGAACAAATGAAGTTTTTAGAAGAATCGTTCGTACAAATAAGAAGAAAGTAATAGCTAGTAATACAGATGTGATATTAATTGTTACTAGCGTCTCCCATCCTGCTTATAAACCATTCCTTCTAGATAGATATTTAACTCGTGCAGTACAATGGGATATACCAGCGGCAATAGTTTTCAATAAAATGGATCAGTTTGATGACTCATTTGAGTTTGATTTCGAACTTGAAAAGTTTAAGTCCCTTGGCGTAACAACTTTTCAATTAAATTCTACAAATCCAGATGATCCTCGCTTTAAAGAAGACTTTGATGAACTAAAAAATTTACTAGAAGACAAGACAGCTATCTGTCTTGGTCAGTCTGGAGTTGGAAAAAGTAAACTTATAACCGCTCTAAGTGGCGGAAGTGTCGAGTTACTAAGTAGCAGACTAGCAAAAAAAGCAAATAAAGGGGCTCATACAACAACATGGGCTGAACTAGTAGATTGTCAGAAGTTTCTGATGGTTGATTCTCCAGGTGTTCGCTCACTCAGTGTTCAAGACATAAGTGCAGATGAGCTTCCCCTTTTATTTCCAGACCTAAGGCCTCTATTTGCTAAGTGTAAATTTAGAGACTGTAAACATGAGGACAATTCAAAAGGTTGTTTTTTTCATACTTTAGATGAAGATATATTAGAAGATAAAATTTCTTTAAATCGAATTTACTCTTATCTGAAACTTAAAGAAGAAATAGAAGAAATTCCTGAATGGCAAAAGGTTAACTAAATAGTCCCCTCTCCAGCTCTTTTACCGATGGGCTTTTTATCATTCTTTCTTACTTTAGGATAAAAGATTTTAGCATTGCCCTTATTAGGAATTAAAGCAATTCTTATAGTTTTTCCTTTTTGCGATGGCGCCTGTGCCTTAAACCCTCTAGGAATTGAAATAGACTGATTATAAGAGCTTCTAGAACTTGAGCTGGAAACATTTCCATTATTCTTATTTTCTACTTTTTCAATTGTTTCACTTTTTATTTTAATAAGTGATTCTGTTGTTTCTATATCTAGTTTTACATTATCATTTGCTGGAGTTATTAAAATGATTATTGTTCCATCCCTTTCAATCTTCTCTTCTATTTTTACATTTTTACCAGTCGTATTAAATCCACTAAAACCTTTGAACTCTTGCTTCTTTATTTGATCAAAGAGGTTCTTATTATCAAAATCATCATCAAAAAAAGAATCATCATCAAATGCTTTCATTACCTCTTCCATCATATTGTTTCGTTGATTTAAAAAATCTTGAATCAACTCATCATGTGATTTTTGAGCATAAGAAAAAGTTGGGTTAAATATTAAAACAAAGAAAAATAAATACTTCACTTCTTTTGACTCCAGTCTTCAAAATACTTTATAAGAATATCAATTCCATCTAAGATAACTGCTGGCCCAGGTTGTAAAAAAATCTCTGGTTCTAATTCGTAAACTTCTTTATTTATAACGGCACTAATCTTCGTATATCCTACTCTATTATAAATAGTTTCTAATTTCACTTTCTTTCCACAGTGACAAGCAAAGATAATATCAGGATTTAAACTGATAACTTCTTTGTGAGAAGTAAATCTATCCTTGGCCAGTAATCCTTCTGATTTATCTTTTGAAATATTAATTCCACCACAGAGTTCTATAATTTCACTTACCCACTGTATTGCTACAATTTGAGGGTCGTCCCATTCTTCGAAAAAGACTTTTGGACGATGATTTAAAGCCTTTTTGAAAGCCTTTGCTTTATTGATTTGATTTTCTAATCTTTCTAAAAGTATTTCACCTTCTGCCTTGCGGTCAACCATTAGAGAAAGTGATCTTACATACTTTAATATTCCAGATATACTTCGGTGGTTAGAGATCCAAACATCTTGCCCAAGCTCGATTAAATCTTTTGCTATATCCTTTTGAATATCAGAGAAGCCTAAAACAAGGTCAGGCTTTTTCTCTACAATTTTTTTTAGATTAGAACTTGTAAAAAACGACACTTTTGGTATTTTTGTAGCCGCAGAAGGTCGTTTTACAAATGCAGAAACACCAACAATTTGATCTCCAACACCAAGCTCAAAGAGTGTTTCTACTGACTCTTCTGTCAGACATATTATTTTTAAAGGGGCTTTGTAATTATCAAGTTCTCGCATACACTTATAGTAATGAATTTTACCAATAATATAAAGGTCACAAATGTATAAAATTGTAACATTTTTACTAATTTTAACTCTAAATGCTTTTGCTTTTACTCCAAATGCTGAAGAACACGTAAAATTGAGTGCTACAGCAATCGGATTAAACGATAATCCTTATTTAGTGATCTCTCTTAAAAATGATGATCACTGGCATACTTACTGGAAAAACCCAGGAGATGCCGGATTAACGATAAAGTTTGAGATATTTGAAAATGGAAACAAGAAAGACTTCAAAGCTTTAAGCTGGCCGGCTCCCAAGAAATATTTAGAAGCTGGTGATATACTAGCTTATGGATATTCAGGTACAAATCACTTTTTTTATGAGTTACCAAGAAACTTTTATAATAAAGAATTAGAGATCAAAGGGACATGGCTTGTATGTAAGGACATATGTATTCCGGGATCAGCTACAACAAAAATAAAATTAGGAACTACTGGATGGGGAGAAAATCATAGTTTTAAAGTAACTGCCAAAGATATTGGTGCAACATTTTCAAAACTACCAAAACTAACAGCCACACCGAATAATTTAGAGATATTTTTAACAAAAGCAAAAGAAGAAAACAAACTATCAATTCAATACACACTAACAAATTTTAATTTTAAAAACTTTAATAAAAAATCTAACCTTTTAACTCCTTACTTACAGCCTCCTTTTGATTATAAGCATGAAAAACTCTATTTTGATAAAACAAATAATACCCTATATGGAAGAATGTATGTTGATTGGGATGGAGAATACGAAGAACCTGAATGGCCACTTCCACAAGATGGAATATTTAAGAAGCCAATAGTTGCAAAGTTTCTAGTTCAGTTTGATAAGTCAAAAAAACCAATTCTTATAAAACATAGCTTCAAACAATTTGCGATGACTGGTGACGAATCAATGGAGTCATTCTTTAAGACACTTATTCCAGTAACTGGAAAAACGATAGACATCAAGAGTTCATCAAGTAGTGATGATAAAAGTCTTCTTTATTTCATTCTCTTTGCTTTCTTAGGAGGATTAATCCTAAACCTTATGCCTTGTGTCCTGCCTGTTATATCTTTAAAGCTATTTGGGCTAGTAGTTCACAGCAATGAAAGTAAATCTAAAATTCTAAAGCATAATCTGGCCTACACTGCTGGTGTTATATCATCGTTCATGGCCCTCGCCGCTGTTATACTATTTTTAAAGTCTAGTGGAGAGAAAATTGGCTGGGGCTTTCAACTTCAATCTCCTGGCTTTGTCTTTACAATGATGATCATTTTATTTGTCATGGCACTAAACATGCTAGGTCTTTTTGAATTTATTACTCCTGGAGGAAGAAGCCTTGGTAACACTCAAATAAAAAAAGGAATGGGTGGAGATTTTCTAAATGGAATTCTTGCAACAATACTTTCGACACCTTGTTCTGCTCCTTTTTTAGGAACTGCTCTGACTTTTGCCTTTACTACTGGACCAAGCAGTATTTTTATCATTTTCTTTTTTGTCGGGTTTGGTCTTTCATTTCCGTTTATTCTTACAGGTTTTTTTCCAAAGTTAATTTCATTTCTACCGAAGCCCGGAATGTGGATGGAGAAGTTAAAAAACATACTAGGCTTCACTCTCCTTCTGACTTTTGTATGGCTTTACGATGTCCTAGCAAATATTATCGACTTTAGTGCTTCTGGAATATATCTTAATATAATTTTCACATTAATCTTTATGGCATTCTTTTTTAGAAAGTACATAACGAAGATTTTCTTTTGGAATATTGTTTTTTTTGCACTACCAATTGCATTGACTGTTAATTTAATTTCAAACGACGGTCTTAAAGTAGATTATAGAACAAAATCTAAAATTCAAAAGACAAATGGTCAAATATGGAATAAATGGTCACAAGAGTCTATGGACAGACTAAAAGTTCAAAAGAAGTGGGTCTTTATAGATTTTACTGCAAAATGGTGCCTCACTTGTAAAGTTAATAAGAAGCTTGTTTTAGAAACAGATTCATTCTCAAAGTTCGTTAAAGAGAATAAGTTAGAACTTCTTATAGCAGACTGGACAAAAAGAGATGACTATATAACAGATTTTTTAAATAAGTATAAGATCGTTGGTGTTCCGGCTTACTTCTTACAAAGACCGAACGGTGAAATCATTCATTTAGGTGAAACAATTTCAATTGGAAAAATAAGAGATAATATGAAGTAATAAAAAGCCTCTTAAGAGGCTTTTATTTATTCAATAGTTGAAACTGGTAATTCCATTAATTTCTTTATAACTTCTTTTGGATCGACATCGTTATAAAGAATTTGATAGATACCATCAAAGAGTCTTGTTTTTATATGATATTTTTGAGCTAAGTCATGGGCCGCCTTTGTGGTTTTATAACCTTCGACCACACTTCTTTGACTTGCAATAATCTCACTGGGTTTTCTACCTTTGGCTATTTCTAAACCAAACGTTTTATTTCGAGATAAATTACTTGTTGTAGTGAGAATCAAATCTCCCATTCCAGCAAAACTATAAAATGTTTCAGGATTCGCATTAAAGACTTTTCCAAATCTTAGCATCTCCGTAATTCCTCTGGTAATCATTGCAGCTCGAGTATTATGGTTATAACCCATTCCTTCCAACATACCTCCAGCTATGGCCAAAATATTTTTAAGCGCACCTCCAAGAAGAACACCTTTTATATCATAAGTTGGGAATGCTTTAAAGTAATCAGTTTGTAGCATCTCAACTACATTTAACATTACTTCTGGATTTTTTCCTGCAAGGGATACAATAGTAACTTGTTTATCTAATATCTCTTTTGCAAAAGAGGGACCGGATAAGTAAGTCAAATAATCATGAAACTGTGAGAAGTGATGATTAAAGAGATCATCACTTAACTCTAAAGTTTCCGGATCAATCCCCTTAGTCAGTGATACGAATGGAACTTCAGCTTCAAAGTACTTAGTGAACCTGTCCTTATTTTCTGAATAAAATGGCCCGATAGCACTTGTTGGTAAGCCATTAACTAATAAATTAACTTTCGAAGATCCTACAATCTCGTCTAACTCTTCCCAAGTTAAAGCAGGTACTATATTTTTTGCCAATTTTTGACCAGGAAGGTAAATAGCATTTTCGCCATTTTTAATTGAATCATAAATATCTTGAGATCTAACTTTAACAATTACTGTATCAAAGTTTTCAGAAAGGACCGAAGCAATGGAAGTACCAAAGGCTCCTGCTCCAAAAATAATAGCGGTATCAAATTCCATTTATCACCTATTTGTTTTGAATTAATTAATTTAAATCTATAAAGACATTATACCTTCAACCTTTGTCATCATTTCATAAACGGCAACAACGTCCTCTGAACAATGAACTAGTTTTCTAGTAGTAAGTGAAGTGAATCGACCTGTTTTAGAGTCTCTTTCTTGAATTGTATGCTCAACTAAAAGATCAAGAGCCTGATCTTTATGCTCAGCTTTTACAACAAACTTGAAGGTATAATATTCCGGCCAGTTCATCTGGTCATCTAGTAAGCTCTTGAATTTAGTCATATCCATAAAATAGCCCCTTCAGAGCGTTAAATGTGAGTAAAGCTACTCTCTATAAAACCGAAAAATTAGTAACTATTTACACGACGGTGATCGTAGCGACAAGGATGTTATGAAAATTTTACTTAGATTTGGAGTGTTTATTGGTGTTTTATTCGCCTTAAATACAACATATGGGAATGATTTCAGTCACTTTAAGCTTAAAGGTGATCTTAAGCAGTTAAATTCTAGGTCAAAAAATACTTTTAATAATGATACTTTACGAGAACAGATAAACTCTAGAATCTTAAACCTGGCCCCAGCAAGGTCAAAAAGTGTTATTGAAGACGAGTCTCCAGCCCTACTTCGGAAGATAGCTGAACTTCTTGGTTCTAGTTATAATGATATTGGTAACTCTGAAACAGACTCACTAATTCGAAATCATGATATAGGTGGTGGTGTATTAAACTTTTCTGGTTTTACTTGGCTTAAGCCTTACGCTAACTTTCAATTATACGCCAACAGAGAGCTTGCTCCTGACCTATTTAGTGGAAGGTGGATAGTTCACGATACATTTGTTTTAGGAGTGGATGCTACAACGTTAATTACGAATTTAAAAGAAAGTGATTTAATAGATATTGATGATGATGGAATTGGTGCATTCGCTGGAGTAAGTTTCCAAAGAGTTTATCATTATTATCATTTTGCTGATTCTTACTTAAAAGGATTAACAGCAGATTACTCAAAGTTATTTTTAAGTTTTACTAAATTTAATGCTAACAATGTTATTAATCTTGATCCTTATGAGATACTTAAAAAAGAGGATAAGTTTTCTTTCAATGCTGGTGGATACGCTACTAGTCCTCCAGTTTATGGTATGTCAGCAAGAGCCGGCGTTTTAGTTAATGTTGCATATGAAAATGCATTAACACTTCAAGCTGTTGGCCCAGGCGATCAAAGTCAGCCAGGTGAATTCTTAAGAGTTTCAGTTGATAAAAAGTGGGACATTGCTGCAAGTGCTCATTTAAGTGTTCAATTAGATTTCTTTAATTTATTAAACTTAACTCTTCTTTCATATGACTTAGAATATAGTTACGGAAAAAGCCATAAACAGAATCTTAGCTTTTATGAAAGTGATATAGACAAAATTTTAAACTCTAAGGATCATCATAAAGAGTTTAAAAAGATTATCAAAGGACATAAAGAGAATATCGATTTATGGAAAGAGAATATCGTTCAATTAGAGCATAGAGAGACACAGAATCTAAACTCGAAATATAATGTATTACTTCTGGGTAAGATTAGAAAAAGCCAAACTGAGCAAGTAAAAGTAATTAGAGATGGTGTAGAACAAGTCTTTTATAAGCACTATTCACAATCAATTAAATATATTCAGAATTTGCTTAGTAAGCTTATAAATATTGTGGCTTACAAGTTATTTGATATTGATACCGGAGTTAAAAAATTTGCTGAATCAAGTAAGAAACTAAAGGTTGAGTATAAACATACAAAAGAGTTAGGAGATGAAAAAGTGACTAGTGAATCAGACTTTTCATTAACTTTAACCCAGCATTTCTCAACGGGAAAAACTCATAGATGGATAGATAAAAAACTTAAATCTGAAGCTGTAAGGCATGTGAATTCTTGGTCTAACCTATCTTCAACAATAGCAAAGAAAATTAAAGATGAAGACCTTAGAGGCCCTCTAGACTTTGAAAGTAAAATAGAAATAGAAGAAGCTGGGCTCTCTCACTTTCACTCTCTCAGTGAAAAAAGGGCTTTTGAAATTTTTGTAAATATTTGTAGAGTGAAAAGAAAAAAGAAGTGGGAAGATCCAAAGAGAAGAGCCAAAAGCCTAAGAAGAATACAACTTGGTAGAGCTTCATGTGTTAAGAGTATTGGTA
>Ga0209712_10002845_pt1 | contig 14141 bp, 16 predicted proteins | sample ArcOceMetagenome_FD_187443 | JGI IMG/M metagenome (GOLD analysis project Ga0209712, IMG submission 187443) | Marine eukaryotic phytoplankton communities from Arctic Ocean - Arctic Ocean - Greenland ARC118M Metagenome (SPAdes) (version 2) | ecosystem: Environmental > Aquatic > Marine > Oceanic...
ATAAGTCCAAATACTCCGCCATACTGAAATCATATGAGATTAACTAGTACTGAGTTAATAGGACGGCTTGAAAGATTTTAGAATGGGTAATAATAATTGGCGATTAAGTGGAGAAATAATTATCGTTGGACACTTAGCTTTAAGAAAAGTTAATAAGAAATGTTCCATCCAGATTTGATGGAACAATCAGAGAAATGACTTCGATGAGCTGAAAAAAGTAATTACTTAAAGATTAAGACCGTCAAAGTCACTAGCGCTATGTCTTTCAGCTAATTTAGAACCATCACCCCAAGTACGATTAACGGCCTTACCTCTTTTAACAGCAGGTCTATTTGCAATTTCTTTCGCCCATTTAACTACATGCTTATATGATTCTACATCTAAGAATTCAGCTGCACTATAAAGGTTATCAATAACAAGTGATCCATACCAAGGCCAAACTGCAATATCAGCAATTGTGTATTCGTCGCCTGCTAAGTATTTATTCTCTGCCAGTCTTTTATCAAGTACATCAAGTTGTCTTTTTGTTTCCATAGTAAATCTATTAATAGGATATTCAAATTTCTCTGGAGCATAAGCATAAAAATGACCAAATCCTCCACCTAAATAAGGAGCACTTCCCATTTGCCAAAATAACCAATTCATTGTTTCTGTTCTTCCTGCAATATCTTTTGGTAAGAGTGCTTCAAATTTTTCTGCTAAGTATAAAAGAATAGATCCTGATTCAAAAATTCGAATAGGTTTATCTGAACTAGTATCAATTAACGCAGGTATTTTGGAATTTGGATTTATTGCAACAAAACCACTACCAAATTGATCACCTTCCATAATATTTATTGGAAATGCATCGTATTCAGCTGCTGTTATTCCCAGTTCTAAAAGCTCTTCTAACATAACCGTTACTTTGACACCATTTGGAGTTGCAAGTGAATGAAGCTGAATTGGGTGTTTCCCCTTTGGTAATTCTTTTTCTTTTGTTGCACCACTTATTGGTCGATTAATATTAGCGAATTCTCCTTCACCTTTTTCTTCTATCCATACTTTTGAGGGATTATATTTTTCAGTCATTATTTATCCTTTGATTATTTTTTAATATTTTAAAGCTAGATATTACACCAATTATACTGATTATGCCCAGCAGAACAAAATATCTCTGAAATGCAGTTTCTGGTTCAGCTGAATCTAGAATCCTACCAGTAATTGATGCAAAGAATATATCTGGCGTGTATCCCACAACCGAGATAATACCAACAGCCGTTCCTGTGTATTCATTTTTAATATTACTCTCCTGAATAAGAGCAAAGTAGATTGCCCTTAAACCATAGATTGCAATCACTGTTATAAACAGATTAATTAAAATTATCGAAATTAAAGAGCTTGATAGACTTGGAATTATAAAGAAGACAGCAATTGAGATGGCAAAAAGAATAGATAAAACGTTGCTAGTATTAATTCTATCTGCTAGAAATCCAATCATTATCGCAACAACTACTCTTGAGTAGCTGATATAGGTCACAAATTTTGAAGATTCAAGCTCACTCATACCTAATACTTGATTTGCATAAAGACCATAGTTATCAATTGCCTTATATCCACAATAAGCACAAATAATAATAAAAGAAATTAACCACAGATTTTGATCTTTTAGTAATTCTTTTAAATGAGCAAGATTCATTTTGTCTTTTGAATCACTTTTAACTTTCTCAGGACTAAGAGTAAAGAAACTTATTATTGAAAATAAAAAAGTTAGTGTCGTGTAAAAAAGAATTATTTGTTGGATACCAGATTTTGATACTTCATTAGCTAGAAAGATTAGAATAATTGATGCCATACCAGAGGCCACAAGTCCTCGGCCTCCATCAAGAATACCAAATGCAATCCCTTGATTCTTATCTGCACCCCAGTCCTTAGTTGCCTTTATTAACGGTGCCCAAAAAAGTAAAATTGTTGTTACACCCCAGTATGAGAAGAGGATAAATAGTCCAATTGTACTTGGAATTGTATATAAGTATAGACCACCAAGACCTGTTAAAAATAATGATAAGCTAATAAGTTTTCGAAAAGGAAATTTATCGGCCAGCAACCCTCCAGGAAAATAGCAAAGAAAAGAAAAAATCCCATAACTAGAAAACAAATCCCCTAATTGAGTATTAGTTATTCCAAAAGTATTTAGAAATGAAGGTCTAAAGAACCTTGAGATATGAAATGGAAGGCTAAAGATTATTTCGCCTACACAAATAAGGATAAAAATTTTATAAAAATGAGTCATAAATAATTATAACTATAATATTTGTTTTTTTCAATTACTTAGTACTTAAACCTTTAATAGATTGTTTCTATTTTGATTCTAATTTTAATTGTGATTTGTAATCTTGAATCATAGCGTATTAAAATCTATCCATTATCACTTTGCTATTAGCATGTGGAAGATATTTTTTCTCAACTTCAAACTCGTTAATTTAGTGAATGATGGTGAAGAGTATTCAGAGAAGGTGCTATCTTTTGTGTTGAAAATGAACCTAAATCCTGTTTTATTTATATGCTTTTCAAGTACATGGTCTATTCCAAAACGTCTTGAAAAGATTGCAGTAATATCTTTAGACATTTTGAAGTAACTCCCCATATCAGCAACCAACTTTGATTTTGCAACTAATACAGGTAACCAACAGAAACTAAAAGCGAGTCTATGATCTTCTTCTCCATAGCTTACACTATGACTCCAATTGTCTTTAGAATCATCAATATTAAAACAGTAAACATTTCTTACCTGTTTTTCTCCAATATCCTTTCTAAAGTAATCAAACGAACCTAGCTTAAAGGGATTTTGTGAAGATAAGCCAGATACTTCAAAGATTTCTCGAAGAATAGCATCCTCTTCTGTTTCATTTTCATCTAAAGAACCACAAATAACTTGAGGACCAACTTCTCGATTTTCTTTATGATAAAAACAAGAATCTCTTTTTGATCATTATTTTCTAAAAAAAAAGGCCAATACTTTTTTCGTCTCTATTTCTTTATCGCCTATTTAATTTTGAAAGCAGTCGTAGTATTTCAAGGTATAGCCAAACAAGAGTTACCATTAACCCAAATGCTGCAAACCATTCCATATATTTTGGTGCTGATCTTGTCGCTGCTGTTTTTTCAATAAAATCAAAATCCATAATTAGATTAAAAGAAGCAATACCAACAACAACAAGGCTAAAGCCAATTCCAATTGGTCCTGCTCCGTGAATCATAGGAATACTAGAGCCAAAAAAGCTCATAACAAATCCAACCATATAAACAAGAAAGATGGCCCCTGTTGAAATCATTAAAACTTTTTTAAACTTCTCAGTTACTTTGATCATCCCACTTGCGTAGGCATAAAGCATTAATGCCATAACGGCGAATGTTAGCATTATAGCGTTTGCTACTATTCCTGGATATTGAGATTGATACATAAAAGAAATTCCACCAAGAGCTAGACCTTCACAAATTGCATATAATGGAGCTGTAACCATCGCCCATTCTTTTTTAAAGATAGTAATCATAGCGAGAATAAATCCAGCGATTAATCCGACCATCATAAAACTCGCACCTGCAGCACTCCATGTAAAAGTAGCACTTGCTACACAAAGGCCTAAAAGAACTGCTGTTTTTTGATAGGCACCTTTTGTAGTCATTATTTCTTGACCTGGTACTGTTGTGTTAGCACCAAACATTTTATTACTTAAAGTTGGATTACTTGATCGCATATTATTTCCTTTTTAGAATGTTTTTTTCTGTATGATCAAAAATATTTTCCTGACCTTTAATTTTAATTCTTGAATTCTCATCATAAGAGAATTCATCTTCATCAATAAATTCTATTTTTAATTCATAACTAATCGTTTGAAACTCTTGATACAAAAATTTATTTGGCAAAGGCCGTAAGTATTAGAACCAAGTTGCGCTAACACTGACAATTCTGTTGCGTTAATATCTGCTTCGCCTCCAGCATTAAGAGCAATACCTCTTGGTACAATGAAACTTTTCATAACTTGGCGGTTATCTTTATCCCAAATGAAGTAACCTACTTCCTCCTGAAAGGCTTCTTCGTCATCGCCCTCTTCATAGGCTTTTGTAGAATATCTAAGAGGGTATAAGACTTTTTCGTGATTATTTACATCCCCTATAGGTTCAAAGTTCATTTCTTGGCGAAACTTAGTCTTTTCCACTTTACGTCCGGGATCTGGAGCTCTATTTTCGCCTCTAAAGCGGGCACTTTCTCATTTCCCAATCAAGAACTTTAAAGGTCCTTACTCAATATTACTCATTTTTGCACCTAGAATGATTAAGTTTATTGTCTAAAAATAATCGATAATATTCAAGGATTAATAAGGGTTTTTAAGCAAGAAAATTAGAGATTCTCTTTGATCTACGGATAAATGCCATAATAATCCTTTTTTATGGCCGTATTTGGTGAATAGAACTAATGACTCTTTGCTACCAAAAAGGTTAATTAATTGATCTTGATATAATGGGTCAATAACTGAGTAAGAGATTGTTAAAATAAAGAGAAGCTTCTCAGCTTTAAAACGCTCTTTCTTTAATTTAACCAAGTCAGGAAAAGACCTGTTTGCCATTATTTCAGATAGATTTGTTCCACTAGTAATAATTACTGTCTTCTCAATCTGATAAAACTTACAACACCAGCATAAACTCCACCAAAACTAGTACCAAGAATTCTAGTTGTAAGTGAATATTTATCAGAGAATGCTTCAAGAGCACGCATTCATCTAATAGTTCCAAACTCATAGACTCCAGTTAAAAAATATATAGGTTGAAGCACCACCAATTGGTGGAGGGATGACTAATTGCCTAGTCTGATTAGTATTTGGAATATAAGCTTTGATTTCAAGGCTAAATGCATTACCTGCTAATTGATCTACAGAAGTAATAACTAAATCACTAGATTTACAGGCAAAGACAGAGCAACTAAATAATAAAGTAAAACAAACGATAAAATTCACATAGGTTATATTTACTTTCAATCATCTTTGTAAGTGAGTTGATTGATTTCTTTTATATTAACAAAAGTCAGACAAAGCTTCAATTTTCAAGAAAATGTATATAATGTTTGTGAATGAATATTTTAAGATTAATCATATTTCAAGCTCTCTGGTACATATTTATCAAATTGGGATATTTAGAGATCTCTTATACATTTCCTTTTATAGCGATTCTCTTTACAGCTATTGATAAGAAGCTATTTAACAAAGATGAATCATGGTACAAATACTTAAGTTTCACACTATTTCTTTTAGTTTCAGGACTTGTTGTTGACTCTACATTACTAAATACAAACTTCATTCAATTTGAGAACTATAAAGAGATCTACTCTCCATTTTATATGTGGTCGATATGGATTATATTCCATCCCTACTATCAGATTGCATTTAACAAATTTAAAAACAAAAATCTAATCGCTAGTTCATGTGGTTTCCTATTTGCTCCATTTTCTTATTATAGTGGAAGTAAACTAGGTAACTTAGAAATACAGGAACCATCAAATTTAATTGCAGTGGCCGTTTTGTGGGCCATCTTTTTTCCAATATCAATAAACCTATACTTTAAGCTTAATTCAAAAAAGGAATTACTATGAAATACTTTTTATTAATATCACTTTTAGTATCAACTACAGTTGCACTTGCAACGGATCTAAAATTGGTTGGTAAAAGCTTACTTGAAGTTACATTTTTTAAAATAGATGTGTACGAGATATCATATTATAAAAATGAAACCGGTGTATCAGAAATCCATCTAGATTATAAAAGAGATGTTGAACTTAAGCATTCAATAATGGGTTGGAATCAAGGTCTTGAGCATATTTTAGAGAAAAGTCCTGTTAAGAAAGAAAAACTTAAATGGATTATAAAAAACACTACAGACTATAAGGAGAAAGACCTTGTAGTCCTTAGACGTGATAACAACAAAGTAAGCTTATTTAAAAATAAGAAGCTCGTAGCACAGATAGAAGATGCAGATATAGCCAGTATAATTCATGAAGCTTGGATTGGATCAAAGCCAATTTCAAAAGAAATGAAAAATGATTTATTAGGTATAAAATAAATGCGAAAAGTAACGATTATCTCATTAGGTTGGCTTGGTGTTGCAATATATAAGCATCTAAAGAAGTTAGGTTTCAAAGTATCTGGAAGTTATAATTCAACTTCAAAAGATTTAGCCCGTGAATTTAAGTTTGATATCAATAAAGAGTATCAACATAATTTCATTTCCGATTCTGATATAATCATTTTGAATATTCCACCAAGTAAAATTAAAAATGATGACAATTTTCTTAAACTAATTAAAGAGAATGAAGCAAAGAAAATTATATTCATAAGTTCTACTTCGGTATATGGCATGCAAGGATCTGTAAATGAATTAACAGAACCTCTTCCAATAACTAAAAGTGGCATTAGATTACTTGAATGGGAGAACTACATTTTAAAGAATGTACCAAGTTATCAAATAATAAGATCTGCAGGCCAAATTGGACCTAATAGACACCCAGCTTACTCATTATCAGGGAGAAAGGATATTAATGGTGGAAATCAATATATTAATTTAATTTCCCAGAAAGACTTATTAGATATTATTACGAAATCTATAGACTCGGAAAAAAGTAAAATTATAAATGCATCAAACACAAATCATCCAATAAAAAAAGAATATTACACTCAATACTGTAAATATATAAATTTACCTGTTCCAACCTTCAATGAGGAAAACCTTACGGAATACAAAAAGATTAATACAATTCATAAAGAATATGAAATAAACACAACTTTAACCAAAGGACTTTAAATGAAAATACTAATTTTATTACAGCTTATGATTTTTTCTATGGCCGTGAACGCATCTGATATTTATGACTTCAAATTAAAAACAACAGCAGATAAAGAAGTAAATTTAAAAGACTACAAAGGTAAGTCTGTAATGATCGTAAATATTGCGACTCAATGTGGATACACAAGACAACTGGAGGGACTTGAAAAACTATACAAGGATAACAAAGATAAAGGTTTAGTTGTTATAGGTATTCCTTCAAATGATTTTGGTGGGCAAACTCCAGAGAGTAATAAAGAAGTGGCCAAATTTTGTAAGTTAAAATACGGCGTAACATTTCCACTAATGAAAAAGTCAGTCATTACAGGGGATAAGAAGTCAGAACTTTATAAATACCTTGTTAGCTCCACAGATAATAAAGAAATTCAGTGGAACTTTACAAAGTTTCTTTTTGATAAAAAAGGGAAATTAGTAAAAAGATACTCTTCGGGTGTTGCACCTCAGAGTCCAGAACTCCTAAAAGATTTAAAGAAAAGCTTATAATTAAAATATGATTTAAAATCTCCTGATATTATATAATATACAATTTTAGTATCAGGGGAACATATCTCCATTAAAACTTCATGAATTGTTAAATTGAGTCAATGTGTATAGTATAACTAAACTAGTAGCTCTCTTATATATCCCTATAGAGAATTTAAAGAATATCTAAGAATATCCGAAAAGATAATATGGTAAAAACAGGTGATGAAAAAGGTCTATCAGAGAATCTAATAGAATTACAAAAGAAAAAGGGTACCTACGACTCCCCCTGCATGTCTATATGTAACTATGATGGATTATTTAAGCAGTGCCAAACTTGCCAGATGAGAAAAGCAGAGAAGAATATTTGGAAAACTGGAAATCAAGATATGAAAGACACAATTTTGAGGTCATTAGCAAAGCGTACTGCATCGAAGTAAATATCCTTCAGCCCAAATTATCTTTTCATAAAAGTTCTTATTTGCCCTTTGTAAAGATCTAAGAGCTAAGTTCTACCTATACTTTCGAATAGTCTATTTGTTTGTAAAACGACTTAATAGAAATATGAAAGAAAAAAACGTATAATGGTTAATTGAAAATCCTACATCTATACACCATTGTATCCTTTTTTTGAGGCAGCTTAATGGAGTGATCAATGATATATTTTTAATTAAACACCAATCTAGATCTAATTGTAGTTATTTTTTTATCTATATAATACTCGCTAAACAAAACTAATATGCTGATTAGCGAGGATTAAATATTGTTTTCAAATTTTTAGTATTGATGACTAGAAATTAAATCATTCCCCGTACACCTTTAAGCTACAGTTACCATAATAAGTGTCTCCGTCATAGTTGACTCTTACGGATGCTACATCTTCTACTTTCGAATCAGTATAATAGTAACTCTGTAGTTCTTTTTTTACTGTTATCGAAGCTTCTACAACTCCAACTAAAGTATAAATCCCTGCATCAAGATTGTAGCGTCCAACAACAATAGAGTTATTATCATCAAGTACTTTTGATTTCTCTATACCTTGTTGTCCATATTTATATGTTGTTAAGGGGACTTTACCTGTGTTTCGGATTTGCTCTGCATATTTATCTGTTTCAGGGTGATATTTTGAAATATTAATATATTCACCTTCAAGAGATTTATTAATATTATATGTAAATGGGTTTTCTGGATCTATTGCTTGAACCGAAACGGACATTAAGTAAGCCCCACTATCCGTTGAGCAACTGAGTGTTGCTTCATGATCTGCACCTATTGCAGTAAGACTCGAAAGCGCTAATAATCCTATTAATATTTTTTTCATGATGTTTTCCTTGTAGTTGAATCGTTTGTTATTTCTTCAAAATGTTTAAAGCTTTTTCAATGTTTCTTGATGAATTATTTGATTTAAAAATATATCCGTTTATAAACCTTGCTCTCTCACTCGTTAAGTCACCTTGATTCTTTGTTATTTCATAAATTACTTCATGAAATATAAGTGCGACTTTATTGGATATATTCATCGGATAAATCGTCTTATCATTAATTTTAAATGATTTATCCCATCCTTGTGCAGTGATTTTAACTAAACCATAATTTCTACTCGCTAATTGAACTTTAGATGTGATTTTTGAAGCTGTTGCCCCTTCATCGTTAATTTCTTCTAGAGGTAGGTTCAAAGTCATCCAGTCTAATTCAAGAAGTGTTTCACTTAGAAGATTATAAAGTTCTAAGTTAACATTTTTAATTTCTTCTAACTTATTTATGATACCGACAGTTAAAAGAGCCTCATTTGAATAAAACTGTGGAAGTTTTCCTTTGAAATGCCTTTTGGAAATATTAATATAGTTATTTTTAGAATATTCTTTGTTTTGTTCAAGCCTTTTGTATTCTACTTCATCGAAAGAAACTTTATCACCTGAGAAATAACTAGCAAGCCTGTTGGAATACACCTCTCCTGCGAATTTCGAATATGATTTGTACTCACTTTCGTATTCCTTGTATGCCCCCATTAGCTCACTATTTACAGAATATTCTAATCTCGGAGAATTTTCATTGTTTTGTGTTTTAACTCCAAAAACCTTACTTTTATTTACAAGGTCTTTAAAAAGATTAACATTAAGAACGTTATAGCAACCTGAATCAGTTATACAAATGCTCTCCGACTCACTAGTTCTTTCTAAATCAAAGTTAATCTTTAGACTTTTTTCAATTCCCATATCCACAAGATCTAATAAGTAGACTTGGCTCTTGCGTTTGCTAGAGTCTGTCCTAGCAAGAGTATACTTCATGTGCGATCGCCATTGATTTTCTCTAATAGGAGAAGCGTTTCCTAGAAAAGATCTTTGATATTCTAAAACTACACCATCTCCACCATTACCTTTATCTCCTGCAAAAGCACCGCATGACATCGCTGAAACTGCTAAGCCTAAAATTAAATTTTTCATTGTATTAACTCCTGTTTATTTATTTCTGTTAGTGGATAAAATTGAATCGCCAGTTGATAAACATCCGTTTTTCGACCATCTCTGAGCAGTGCCGTCATTTTCTGACGAAACTCTCTAATAATAGTCTTGGCTTCCGGTAGTTTATCGAGATCAACAGCAACCGTCGCTGATGAAAAATCTCGAAGTTCAACCTCGATTTCTTCCAGTTTATTAATTCCCATTTCTAGGGTTTCTTTATGTGATTTTTTTAATGCACTTGATGTTATATCTTCAGTCGTTTTTATATCTGGATGGGCTCTTTCGAGTTCACCATGATCATTTTTAAATATAAGACCACATTTTAACAAGTTATCAAGAACAACTTCAGCTCTATTTTTCTCAATACCAAGTTTATTAGAGATACCATTGGCAGATAAATCAAAATGAACAAGGTTGTATAGTTCTAAAACAGCAAAGTGCTCCCACTCTGCGATTGCTTTGAAATATGATTCATCAAGAATAAAACGTTTATCTAGCTTCTCAATTTTGATATCATCAATATTTGTCTTTGATCTAAAAAAACTTTCCATAAAAAGAGTTATCTCTTTAGGTGATAAGTTCAACTTCTGTGCAACATCATTTGCTCTTTTAAATGGTAAACCCCTTTTACCATTTAAGATTTGACTCATAGTAGATCCATGAATATCTAAATCTCTTGAGAATGCTCTTAGTGAATAATGAGCATTATCCTTTTGCTTCAATGATAGACATTCTTTTAGTTTTGAAATGTAATAAAGTTGCTGTTCCATGAATAAGTTATAACATGGTTTTGCATCGTGGTGAGGCAAGTCTGTAAAGATATCGTTGCAAGCGTGTGCAACGTATAAAAAATACACTGTTTGAGATTGAAAGAATAAAATCGTATGTAAGTGTTTTAAAACCTGAGAGTTTATCACAAATAAATAAGCCCAAACTTAGAAATGTTTTAGTACTATAAAATCAATTTTTTTACTTAAAAACAGAGGAATAAGTGTCCTCAAAATCTACGTCTCACGAAAAATATGATTCACTATCACCGTCACTTCTAAAAGAACTATTCTAATGAGAGAGTCGCTGTGAAATTTAACATTATTAAATTAGAGAAAACGTTTAGATTAATAATAATGCGAAATAGATAATTAAAGACATATTGAATGGTTTCCAAAATGATTAAACCTATAATAATGCAATGTTGAGGATATTTGCTAAATTAAAAAAGTCTTTGCTTAGATTTTTTGCTAATCTTAGATGCACACCAGTCGTTTTTAACGAAAGGAAGTAGCATAAAGAATTGGTCACAATGAACACTCCACTGAAAATAAAATATAAGTCATATGAATTTGGTGAATTTGATATTCATCTTAGAACTCTTAAAGACAGAAACCAATTTACAGATCTTGATGATCAAGCTCTAGAGCTTGGCATATCAAACGCTCAGTGGCCTATTTTTGGTGTAGTCTGGGATTCTGGTCTTGTTATGGCTCACGAAATGCTTACTCAAGAAATTGAAGGCAAAAAAATACTAGATGTTGGCTGTGGAATGGCGATAGCGTCTCATCTTCTGATTGCCAGAGGTGCTGACATTACAGCAACTGACTATCATCCAGAAGTAGAAGGTTTTCTAAAAGAAAATATCTTACTTAATAAATCCGACGATATAAAATTTGTACTTGAAGACTGGAATACTGACAAATCGAAATTAGAAAAATTCGACTTAATTATAGGAAGTGATTTGTTGTATGAAGTAGAACATATTGAACTGCTTTCTAAGTTCTTAGAAGCCCATGCTAATGATAAATGTGAAATAGTAATCACAGACCCCAAACGTGGTAATGCTAATAAATTCACACGTTCTATGGAGTCATTTGGATTTACTCATACGCAAAACAAGTCAGCTCATGAAAAAAATTTTAAAGGCAATATTCATCGATATCTTAGGGAGAACTTCTAACAATAGAAAAAATCCCACCTCTACTATCTCTATATACAGCAACAAATACTCCTGAAGTTCCCTCTGGAGTAAAAGTATTTTCTTCTCCTACATCTGTTCTATTAAATAAGTATTCTCCACTAGTTGAATACCAACTTATAAACATATCTTCAGAAAACGTCTTTGTACCTACGTTAGTAATTTGTGTGTAAGACTGTGCTGCTGATGCAGTATTAAGTAATAGTTTTCCTTCTGCAGTTGGATAAGAACCAAGAGGTGAACCATTAAATAGAATATCGGCAAAAGAAGGATTTGTATTTAAATCACCAATGGCCTTAGATGATAATTTTATTTTTTTAAGTGCCGTTATTTTATTACCATTACTTGGATCTGTGTATTTAATAATAAAAAGGTAATTAACTCCATTAAACTGAATAGTACTATTTAAAGAAGCTACATAAGAACTAAATACTACAGTTGGAACGTTTAAAGTTATTGCTGTAGCAAATCCAGTATAAAAGGAAACAACTCCTCCTGCTGTATCAAGTAATCCACTTGTATCTAGAGTACCAGTTCCTGTTTGCTTGAAAGAGCTAATTGAAGAATCACAATTAATATCAGCACCAAAATCAATGCCTGGATCTGGGCAAGCTTCCCAAGTATAATTTAAAATTACACCCGCTCCGTCTACGTAACTAACGAGCGGAGTAATTTCGACAGCAAGAGAAGATCCACTATTAATCTCAGGTCTCTTTGTTGTACTATCGTTTATTGATAAAGCCAAAACTCTAAGCTCACCAAGCTTCGACTGTTGCTTAAAATCATCATTTCCACATGAGAAAATAAAAAAACTAATAAGTAATAGAAGTATAATATTCTTTTTCATTTAAAACTCTCCTCTCATACCAATAATTGGTATTACCGGTAACCCAGCGGCATTTTCTTTTTGACTATAGTCATAGCTATAAGAAATCCCCTGACCATTATTTGCATTTGTTATGTTTTGAATATCTAAGTAAGCAGATAAAATCCAAGTCTTGTATACAAACTTTCTATCAACTCTAAAATCTAATTGAAAAAAGTTATCAAACCTTTGTGAGAAAAATTCTCCACGAGTCGGGATATAAACATCACTATCGTTATCATAAATACTCCCTTCTACTGGAGTATAAGGACCACCTGTAACAAATCTAAATCTTGTTGAAAAAGACCAGCGTGATCTTTCGTAAATTCCAATTAAGTTTAAATTATGAGTTTGATCAAACTGAGAAGGATTAGTTCCGTTAATAGGATCTTTTCTTTTTGAATTTAAATAAGTATATGAAGTTAAGATTGTGAATTCTTCAAATTTATAACTTCCTTGAAGTTGAATACCTTGAACTGTTCCTTCTCCATCATTGTTATTACGAAGACTAGTTCCGTCACTTCTTTTATCAGTTGTTGAAACAATAAGGTCGTCTAGTTCTTTATAAAAGATACCGACATCGATAGTTAATCCTTTATTAGAGCCTTGTCTGAAATCTTTAACTACTGAGAATAAATAATGAGTTGATTTCTCAGCTTCTACATCTGGATTTCCAAACTCAGCACTGTTCTCACCATTTTGAGGTGCTTGATAATAGAGACCTGTAGCAAAGTTTAAGAAAAGAGAGCTCGATATTGAATAAGTTGCATTCACTCTTGGCATTAAATACGACTCTTCAGTGGTTGAAAAGTATTCTGCTCTAAGGTTTGGAGAGATTGTAAGCTTATCGCTATATTTATAAGTATTTCTTGAATAGACTGCTGTCTCTGTATTTTCGCCAGATAGGCTTGCAAAAGTCGCAGTCGAGCCGCTAGAATTGACACCACCACCACTTGATCTATTAGGAAGAAGTATATCAAGATCAAACTTTCTCCACTGAATATCAGTACCAATATAGTTAGTAAGTTTTTCATTATATTTATATTCAACCTCACCTCTTTGAGTAAGTATTGTTGAATTTAGATCAAAGAATCTCTCTCCAAGCTTAAAATTCAGAGAATCAGTTCCTGCTGCAAGTGATATATCAAGTTTAGTTTTTTCATTAATTTTTTTAATGTATCTAGGAATAACACGACTAAAGGTCGTAGTATTTGAAATATCACCTTCAATATTAGGATCATTCCCCTCTTTTACTATGAGTTCTAAAGTATCTTTACTTGAAATTGCAACTAAAGAAAAACTTTCATCTTTTGAAATTTCGTAGTCGTAGTTTACGTAATAATCTTGAAATTCAGGAGCTGCAGTAACACCAAAGTCATCCATCTCTTCTGCGACTTTTTCAATTATTTTTCCAAAGTAGCTTATTCTAGCACTTGCAACTAATGAGGATTTATCACTAAGAGGACCTTCTGTTAGAACTCCAAGTTTTGTAATATCGAAAAAACCTTCACCG
>Ga0209712_10002846_pt1 | contig 14141 bp, 12 predicted proteins | sample ArcOceMetagenome_FD_187443 | JGI IMG/M metagenome (GOLD analysis project Ga0209712, IMG submission 187443) | Marine eukaryotic phytoplankton communities from Arctic Ocean - Arctic Ocean - Greenland ARC118M Metagenome (SPAdes) (version 2) | ecosystem: Environmental > Aquatic > Marine > Oceanic...
GTTTTTGAGATTGAGAATAAAAAATGAATACCAGAGGTAGCGGTACTAGGCGAGGTGATGAAAACCAATCGGAAAGATTGTGGCGTATGAGTAGAGTATTTCCAACTTGATGGATGGGTTGAGGTCATAGGCAACAAATTCAAATGCCATACACTAAGGCGGCAAGGTCTATCACATAACAAATCAATGCAGCCGAACGCTAACGCGTTGGCTGATTGAGGCGTTATGTTTACCGGAGCGTTTGATGAAGTCACTAATATTAATAGCGATATTAACATTTCTTATTGCTTGCTCTAAACCACTAGATGCAGAGTTGTTTGACTTAGAGGCCATAGAAAGAGACAGCATAGCTATTATCCAATCTGAATCGATTAGTTTGGATGAATTACCTGAATCAATCTCAAACCTTAATCCAGAGCACTTGAGACTTGATGATCTTGGTCTCTTTATAACGTTAAATAGTTTTTTAGTTTCTGAAGAAGGATTGTTTGTTCTAAGAGTTAGAACGGTTGCTCACACCACGACAGGTGCAGACCCAGAATTTAAGAAGTTATCAAAAAATGTTTACAGTTACAGCGTTAAAGGTTAAATCTAAAAAAACTTGGAGCGGACAAAAATAAAGAGCAATTTTCGCAATTTAAGTAGTTGTTAATGTCCGCTATAGAGTAATAATCAATCAAAAAAAATATCACCAACGTCTCCAGATCGCTCTTTGTCGACCGTAGTTTTATGATTCATTTTCGCTTGGTTTGTTTAAATGTGCCTATCTCGAAAGTGTCATAATGGTTATACACGATTTCATTTAATGTATTTTGCACATCGGCTTCATTCCAATAGCACTCGGTCAGGCTGTTAGGAGTTTCCTGCATTGACTGCCACTTAAAGTCAGTATTTTCTTGATCCAGAACTGTTGAATAGATTAAAGCTAGCGATTATAGTTATTATACTTCGAAACGAAGTTGTTTCCTTACACCTTCAATCAATAGCAAGAAAAACCAAAGAGTCGCCATGATAAAAAATAGTATTCACATGATGTCGTTTATTGTTTTTTTGAGTTTACAGGCAACATACTCCTATGCATCAGATTTAAAAAATACGCCAGTTTTATATTTTGATCTGGGAGAAAAAGACGGCTGGGTGCCATTTAGAAATGATGCAAAAACTGGTGGGGTAAGTGTTTTTGCTGAATTATCAAAAGCTTTGGAAGCGTATTCGGGGATTCAATTTAAAACTGTCAATTTTCCTCAAAAACGAGCGGCTAAGGCACTCCAAGACGGCATCGTGGATTTTGATTTTGTTTGCCTTGAATGGTTTAAAGATAATGATCTTGGACCAGGATTTATCGCAACCGAGCCCTTCTTTGAAATTACGGAACACCTAGTTTCTCTAAAGAAAAACACCCATCTATTTCCTATGCGAGAGTCGATGTTTGGTAAGCGCGTGGGTACTATTTCTGGTTACTTTTATTTCGACGACGATAAGTTTATTCGTAATGACTTTTTGAACGAAAACCTATTAATGCAGGGCCTAAAAATGGAACGCTTCAATGTCATCATTTTAGAAAGAGAAACCGCCAAGTATTGGGCAAAGTTAAATAATACAGAAATAGCTTTTGCAGCCTTGCACACTAGCGGCAATTTGGTGATGAGAGTAAGAAAGCAACATAGCGCACTGATACCTTTGTTAAACAAATCCATTAAAGCGATTAAAAAATCTGGGCAATTAAAAGCTATATTAGACAACCATGATGTCGAGTCAAAAATATACTGAGCCATTACCGCTTGGGTTGGAACGGCGTTAATCGCAAGTGTGCCTTTAAATGACATTTGAAAAGTCCAGCCAGCTTGGTAATCGATCTGTCATTTTTAGCTAGAGTAACAATCACATCTGTCGCGTCAAAAATTTTCAGGGAAAACATGCTTATTCTTTGATTGGGTGGTTTGCTGCAGAGTAGCAGGCAAATATAATAAATTAGCGCTTTAGAATGTTTTGTTAGTTGATTTCAGGATAATCAAATTCTCACAAACACAAAAGAATAAATGAAGAATGGTGACGTGTGAAAGATTTCAACACGCCACTAGTGCTTAGAGTGCTTGAGTTAAGATCTCGCGGCTAATTTCAATAGTGATGTCGCTTTGTTCACCAAGTGCTGTCATACCGTGTTGTTTTAACCTGTTTATTAGTAAATCAATGTCATGACTTCCAAGGTCAACATCAGACAAACGTGTAGGTACTTGCATGGTCTTGAAAAACTCTTCAGTTAAACGAATCGCTTCATCAATACGCGCGTCATCATCACCTTCATTGATATGCCAAACACGTGTTGCATACTGTAGTAATTTTTCACGCTTTGGTTCACGACGCACTTTCATTACCGCAGGTAACACAATGGATAACGTACGTGCATGGTCAATACCAAATGCACCGGTTAATTCATGGCCAATCATATGAGTTGACCAATCTTGTGGGACTCCTGCGCCAATAAGGCCATTTAATGCCATAGTGGCTGACCACATGATATTGGCTCTCACTTCTAAGTCATCTTTGGTGTCAGGCGATAATGCTTTTGGCCCTTCTTCAATCAAGGTTTGCAATAAACCTTCACTAAAGCGGTCTTGTACTTTGCCATTCACACTGTAGGTTAAGTATTGCTCAATGGTATGAATAAAGGCATCAACCACACCGTTACCAATTTGACGATCTGATAAAGAAAAAGTCACACTAGGGTCTAACACAGCAAATAACGGACGAACTAGAGGACTAGCGAAAGGTAATTTATTACCATCTCTGGTTACTACTGAGTTGCCATTACTTTCAGAGCCAGTTGCTGGCAAGGTTAATACCGCACCAATAGGCAATGCTTTTTTGAACGACTGATTTTTAGCAAGAATATCCCAAGGGTCATCGCCTTCAAACAAGGCAGCAGCGGCGATAAATTTAGCGCCGTCGACTACCGAGCCTCCACCCACAGCAAGTAAATAATCGATATTTTCTGCTTTGATGATTTCTTGAGCCTTCATCAAAGTGTCATAGGTTGGGTTTGGTTCTATACCTGAAAACTCAAACCAAGTATGTTTAGCAAGTGCATCAATCGTTTGTTGATAAACTCCGTTTGCTTTAATTGAACCACCACCATAGATTAATAATACTCTGGCATGTAAAGGGATCTGTTTTGAAATCGCTTTAATTTGCCCTGCGCCAAAAAATATATGTGTTGGGTTTTGAAAATTAAAATTTAACATGTTTAGTCCTATAGTTATCTCAAACGGATTAGCTAAACTGGCTTATTACGCAGTTTAACTAAAACACTTAGGCTGAAAGGTGAGTCAGTAATTTTTCAGCCACTAATGCTGAACTTGCTGGGTTTTGACCGGTAATTATAAGACCGTCCTGAACTGCAAAGGCATGCCAATCTTCAGCTTTTTGGTAGTCGCCGCCACGTTTAATTAGCTCGTCTTCAAGTAAAAAAGGCACCACTTCTGTTAATGCCACGGCTTCTTCCTCACTGTTGGTAAAGCCAGTTACTGCTTTTCCTTTGATGGCAAACTCACCAGAATCTTGTTTTACATTTAATAAGGCTGCACTAGCATGACAAACAGTAGCAACGGCCTTACCTGCTTGAATAAAGCTTTCAATCAAACTGATTGAATCTGCGTTATCGGTCAAATCCCATAATGGACCGTGACCACCTGGATAGAATACCGCATCAAAATCGGCTTGGTTAAGCGAAGATAATTCTACAGTCGCAGCAATTTTAGCTTGTGCTGCATCATCATCGTCATAACGTTTGGTGGCCTCAGTTTGGAAGTCTGCTAATGTGCTTGTTGGATCAATAGGTGCTTGTCCACCTAGTGGTGTAGCTAGTGTTATTTCAACACCCGCATCAATAAATGCATAATAAGGTGCGGCAAACTCTTCAACCCAAAAACCTGTTTTTTGACCTGTGTTACCAAGCTCATCATGTGAAGTCAGTACCATCAATATTTTTTTAGTCATTATCATTCATCCAGTTATAAGTAAGTGTAAGGTCATTTTCTATGCTCATACTATAAGCTTATGGACTTACATGAACAATGCAGATAAAACTGACAACATTGTATCAATAATTGATACAATGGTTGCTTGGCCATGTGTTTTTAATTATTAGGTAGCGTTTATGGATGTTTCATTTGAACAGCTCAAGAGCATGGTTGTTTTTGCTCAAGTTATTGAACAAGGCAGCTTAAGTGCTGCGGCTAAACACTTAGGGTTATCTAGAGCTGTAGTCAGTTACCATTTGAAAAAGCTTGAAGTACAACTCGAAGTAAAACTTCTCAACCGTTCCACACGTTCTATTAACCTGACTGAAGCAGGCCAAGCCTATTATGAACGATGTCGTGTTATAGCGGAGCAAGCGAGTGCTGCTAATCAACAAATTGAAAATTTCAAGAATGAGCCAATCGGGCTATTGAAAATAACTTGCCCAGTTAATATTGGCTTACAGACTGTTGTGCCAGCACTCAATGAATTTAAGAAAATTTATCCAAAAATTGAGCTTGATGTCATGCTGACTGACGAAGTGGTTAATATCATGAAAGAGGGTATAGATTTGGCAATCCGCGGTGCGCCATTGGCTGACTCTGGTTTACAAGCAAGTAAACTTGCCACCCTACAAACCTGTCTTTGTGCTGCACCTGAGTACCTTCTTCAATATGGACGCCCAAAAAAACCATCTGATTTAAGTAATCATCAATGGGTGATATATAAATTAACTTCGGGTGTAGTCACCCTTACTAAAGGCAGCCGTTCGTTCAGTGTTGTCACTAAAGGCAGTATCAGTACCAATAATGCTGCTGCACGCACTGCATTTGTTGAGGCGGGCCATGGCCTAGGTCGTATTCCTACTTATGATGCTTTGCCAAAGATAAAAGCAGGCACTTTAGAAGCAGTGCTAGATGATTACATGTTTAGCGATATTAATGTTTTCGGGGTATTTCCTCCTGGTACAGCCAACTCTAAAAAACTCAGACTGTTACTTAACTTTTTGAAAGAATTTTTTACCAGTCAAATTCATCAAAAAATTAATTAAATAACTTTTTCCACTGCACTCATCATAAAATTACTTATGCTAACGGCTCCTGTTCAGTCAATAATAAATCAACGTTAAGGATTTAAAACAACTGTAAGGATAACTGGGACTAAAATTTTCTGAACCCGCACTAGAGCCATTCTTAGACGTTTATTGACATGATTTACCTAACCTGATGTAGTCATCCGCTTAATCAACCCAAACCTCATTAACCGTAATGAAAAAGGAATAAATATGCTCAGCTATGTCACTATCGGTGTAACAGATCTAGAAAAATCAGAAACCTTTTACAATGAACTATTGGCACCAATGGGCGCGAAAACACTCATAAAAATGGAACGTATTATATTTATTGGTAAAAGCATGGCAGAACCTATGCTCGCAATTTGTATTCCGTATAACGAGGCGCTGCAGAACTCTGGCAACGGCAATATGTTAGCCATTGCTCCAGGTTCAAAAGAAAAATGTGATGAGATGTATCAGAGCGCAATTTCCCTAGGTGCAACCTGCGATGGAGAACCAGGGCAACGTATTCCTGATGTTTTTTACGGTGCGTATTTCCGTGATTTTGATGGAAATAAAATCGTTTTTAATCACTTTGGTTAATACCTCCTATATCATTTTTGAATGATAAAAAATGGTTGCTAGTTAAGCACCATCAGTCGTAATTTTCCCAAAATTATCAAAGCATAATAAATAGCCTACTTTAAAAGTAGGCTTTATGTTTCTTGGGTATAACAGATAAGTACAACACATCAAAACAGATACTATTAGATAACATCTAATTTGGTAATGTCACGATTGCAGATACAGTTTTAAACTTTAATTCGCTCCCCCAATATTGAAATAAATCCTTTAATAGTATTCCTTATGAAAAATCATCCCCATATCTATGAATCGAAAATGGCCTTTTCATAACAATATATGTGGTTGTACTTATCTTCAGGGATGGGTCATTAAGTTCATTAAACAGTAACCATTACATAAGTTTGTTTTGTTAGCCTAAAACAGAGTTTACGAGCAAATTTTAAACTTAGTCGATTCTTTTTGTGAATCGATTATATTGGAATACATCGTGCATCCTTACCCAGGATCCAGTGTGTTCGTTAATTAGGAATAAATATGAAAAAAACTATGATTGCAGTGGCGTTATCTACCCTTATTATCACTGGGTGTGCGTCTAATACTAGTAATACCCAAAAAGGTGCCGGAATAGGCGCCGTTCTTGGCGCTCTAGCTGGAAAAGGTACGGGGGATAATGATAAAAGTCGCTATGTTTGGGGTGCTGCTTTAGGTGCATTAGCAGGCAGTGCAATTGGTAGTTACATGGACAAACAAGAACAAGAATTCCGTGACGAACTAGCAGATAGTGGGGTCGAAGTGTCTCGAGAAGGAGACAGCATCCGTTTATCGATCCCTGGAAATATTACTTTTCCTAACGACAGCGCTGCAATTGTAACGGGCTTTTATCCAGTGTTGGAGAACGTTGCAAAAGTGCTTAATCGTTACGAGAAAACCAAACTCAGTATTGAAGGACACACTGACTCTGTAGGGGATGCAAGCTATAACAGGCAGTTGTCGATGCAACGAGCAAATAGTGTCGCAAATTACCTACAGGGCACTAATGTTGAAGCTAATCGTTTGCAGACGCTTGGAATGGGCGAGGGTCAACCAATTGCAAGTAATGATAACGCCCAAGGTCGTCAAGAAAATAGGCGTGTTGAGCTACGCGTTATTCCAATGAAAAGCTAATTAAAGCTAACCAAAAAATCCAAGAAGTGGCTGTTTGATGCAGCCACTTTTTTGTATTGATAACATTAAAATTCATCGACGGTTTTTATCAGTAACCAGCTGTTTTCATCAAGCTTTTGCCCTTTTACCAATACTGATAATTGCTTACAAATTATTACTTTAAATTGATCGTAAAAGCCTGCTTAAAGTCTTTAACAGGCAGTCGATCACTGTCTTGCTGACGAATACGCCATGCTTGCACTGACATGCCCACACTTGCAGTATTCTTATGAAAACTGACCGTCATAAAGTGCTCCCGAGTTCGTTCTTTCCAATAAGCAGAAAACACAAAACCTTTTTTGGTACGCACATTGAAGTCTTTATCGTATTGCACGGTTTGCGGTGCTACGCCCGGAATATCAATAGTTTTTGGATCAGGAAAATATTCTGGGGTCCTTTTGGCTTTATCTGATGCCAAACTGTTTAACCCGGTTAAGTTCGACATGGGTGACGAAACTACTTCAATTAACTTGCCACCATTTTCACCCATTTTGACCTGTGCGATACGCCCAAAATGTACATCGCCTGACATCACCACAATATCGTGCCCAGAACTTGCCATGGCAATGATTAGTTGTGAGTATTGTTTTTTGAAACTCAGTAAATTACGTTCTTGCTTATTTTTTTCTACAAGCAGTATTTGTGGAATAACCAACACGCCAGGCTTAGTCAGGTCTTGTGCCCAATTGATCATTTGTTCAAATCCTTGATTGTCGATAAATTGCGTTTTACTACGATACGAACGTAAATCGGCCACACAAAATGATAAATCGTTACCTATATCGAACGTATCAACCTTGCTACTTTGTTGTACATTAAGCACACCATCACTTGATGCACCTCGCCAAGCATTACGAACTTTTTTTATTTTCAACATAAATAAGGTAGGTAATAGGCTGTCGTAAAATGGGTAGTCGTTCCAATATTCATGATCATCCGGCAACATCCACGTGCCGCCTCGCGCTAACATGCTGCCCAATGCTTGCCAGTGTTTGGCGTAGTCTTCAGCCACCCTCTGACGTATTTCATTGGTCAGCGGTGATAGAGAATCTAGACCAATATCTAAATACACTTGATCCCCAACCATAAACTTAATGTCAGGCTTAACCGATTCTGCCCCACGCTCATATAAACTTTTAAATGCACGAGCTGCCTGACCACAATCGCGATGTTCGTAAAAACAGCTACTAAGCGCGACAGTAAAGGCTTTGTTTTTATTAGTAGGTAGCTCGGTAGGTAAGGTTGAAAAGTTACCGCTACGTAATAATTGCCATTGGTCTAGCCCTTGATGATCATCGTCATCTAAGCGTTGAAAAAAATCCACTCTGTAGTTTTGACCCGCTTCAAGCCCCGTTACCAAACGCGTATCATAAAAGCGTTGGCTCAGTCGACGAAATGGCCGTTGCCATTGTTGTTGAGTAATATCTTGTCTACTGACTTCATTACCATCTACGCTGACGATTAACCTCGCTAATTTGGGTTTTCGTAAAGTACCAAACAAGGTGCCGGCCCAAAGTTCTACCGAGGTTTGGCTAACTTTATGAAATACCAAACTCCACTTTGAAGTATTGGTCGGGAAATCTATGATATTCATATACATGTCCATGTTATAAAGCAACAAAGTAAGCATAGAAGGCAATCTTGTTATTGGTAGTTTTTAATACTTATGGTGCAGTTGTGCTTCACTCATAAAGTGATAAAAAAGTGATCAAATACATTTTTTAGCGTTTTATAATTAGGACTGAAATGTCTACATACGAAAAATCACCTAAACGTGCTAGCCTCAGGTTTGGTATATCAGTCAGCCTTTCTTTGGTGTGGCTTGATTTTCTGACTTTGGCAATTGGTGTTTCTTTCGTGGCTCAGGAATAATTAGTGAAATCACATCTACAAAAAGGTAAGCACGCCCTTATTTGGACTCCCTTGCAAAGGAAGATTTTTTTGCTGGTGGTGAGTTTGTTTACTTTAGTTTTTGCTTTGACTTTAGTCAGTATCTATCAGGCGGCATATAATCAAGCCGAACGTGAATTTATTACCCGCTTAAACGTCGGTAAAAACGTATTTATGAACGAGATTGTGATTTCCAAGCAGCATCTCGACTCGAGTGTAGAAACCATTGCCAAAGACTGGGCGCTCCGCAGCGCGATTGGTCAGGGTGATGATGCTGAGTCGATAAAAAGTGTGCTGTTTAACCATGGTAAACGCATTAACGCAGATATTGCTTTGGTGTTAGATAAAAGCTTTATGTTAATCGCTCAATATGGCGGTGAAGACCTCACTGTTGACCGGTTTTTAGCGCAAGATTTAGACGATAAGCAGCAAAATAGAGCTTGGATTGCCATGGTAGGCAACGAGCCATTTATGATGTCAGCAGAACCAATAAAGGCACCGGCTACTATTGGTTGGTTGTTGATGGGCAAAAAGTTGAACCTTCTGTTTCTAAACAGAATAAAGACCTTAATTTCACTAGATCTCAATTTATTGGTGGTAGGTGATAACCAAAATCAGATACTGCTATCCACGCAGAATAATAGTGCGATTGTGCAACAAGAGCTGCAACAAGTGACGGCACGTTTTGTTGCACAGGGCGCGCTGATTGATATGCACACCATGGGTTCAGAAGACTGGGTAGCCATGCCTTTCAGTATTTTCAATAACCAACAACAGCATTTTGTTGTGGTGTTACAAGATTCAATCAGTGCTTGGCTAAAAACGCGGAATGCGTTTATGTTGGAGTTGTTACCCTTTTTTATAGCCGGCATATTATTAGCCTTGTTGGGTTCGTTTTTTATTGCACGGAGTATCACTCGGCCAGTGGGGCGTTTGTTGCAAGCAGCAAAATTAGTTGCCAGTGGCAGCTACACTGACCCAATCGAAGTCTCAGAAAAAAGTGAATTAGGTGAATTAGCACGTGAATTCAGCAGTATGCAAAGTGCGGTTATGGATCGTGAGCAGAAAATAAAAGATCAGGCCGAAGAAATACGTCAAACCAATACCATTAAGTATCAGGTTGAAATTGCTCAAAAAGAGCAACAGCTTGCTGCATCTGCGACAGACGCTAAAAGTCGTTTTTTAGCCAATGTCAGTCACGAGATCCGTACGCCGCTTAATTCCATTATTGGTTATTCAGAAATTTTGAGTGATGTGAATGCCAACGAAAATGATAAAGCCAAAGCCATTCTGGCTGTTCACAATGGCGGTCAATACTTGCTCAACATTGTTAACGATGTATTAGACTTATCAAAAATTGAGGCGGGTAAAATTCAACTTGATAAAGCCGACATTAATTTGGTTGGATTACTGCAAGAAGTGACCGCATACATGGAGGCCTTCGCCAGAGAAAAACACCTTGCCTTTAACCTTAAACTTAACTTCCCGTTACCATATGAATTTACTTCAGACCCTACTAGGCTCAAACAAATTCTGCTGAACCTGTGCAATAACGCAATCAAGTTCACTCATCAAGGTCAGGTGGACTTACATGTTCATTGGGATACTTTAAAGCAACGTTTTATTTTTGTGGTAACTGACACTGGTTCTGGCATGAGCGATGAACAACAATTACGATTATTTACTGCCTTTTCTCAGGGTAATCAATCTACTAGCCGAAAATATGGTGGCACAGGTTTAGGGTTGTATATCAGCAAACAACTAACAGAAATGCTAGGTGGACATATCAAAGTCACCAGTCAAGAAGGCCAAGGCAGCCAGTTTGCGGTTTATATGCCATATGAAGAAGCCACAAACCAAAAAGTAATGACCAACCAAAGTCAGGCCGATGAAGTATTGCAACAAGACTTAAAGCCAAACGTAGATATCCCTGTATTAAGAGGGCATATATTGTGTGCCGACGACAATGAAGACAATCGGCAGTTAGTCGCTTATTTAGTGGCTAAGACAGGCGCGCAACTTACCCTAGTTGAAGATGGTCAGCAGGCGCTAAATGTAACTGAAAATACCTCTTTTGATTTAGTGTTAATGGATATGCAAATGCCTGAAATGGATGGTTTACAAGCCACAACCATCCTTAAAAAACGAGGATTTCAAGCGCCCATCATAATGTTGACGGCTAATGTTGATTCAAATAGTAAAAAGAAGATGTTGGCAGCAGGTGCCAAAGCCCATTTTGCCAAACCCATTGATAGCCACAGTTTTTATGCCATGTTAGCTGATTACCTATGTCATGAGCGGGGTGAATGGGGAAACGAAGAGATAGGTGATAAAACAGTTGTCGAAAATAAGTCACTGACTAAGTTTCGCAATAGTCGTTCTGAATTTGATCAATTAATTCAAAATTACCGATTGAGTTTTAAAGACAAGTTAGTGGATATTCAAATGGCTATCGACCAAGACGATTGGGTCCAAATTCAATCTCTGATGCACAAATTAAAAGGATCAGCTGGCAGTTATGGTTTTCAGCAACTCAGTGATTTTGCTATTTTAGTAGAAGAGCACATTGATCAAGATAACCTGCTTGAGGCCAAGCGCTACGTTGTTGATATGCAAGAGTGTATGCGCCAGTTGTATAACGAAACTGAACAGCCCAATTCAAAAATAGCTTAAAAGGAACGATTAATGAGACGACTTTTTTTTTTGGTGTGGCTAACCTTAAGTGGCCATTCTATAGTTTTGGCTCATCAAGCTTCGGTCACCTATGTTGCAAATGAAGCGGTGCTGATAACAAATGGCGATAAAAAAGTATTGTTCGACCCGTTTTTTCATCAAGCTTTTGGAACTTACCAGTTAGTACCAGAGGATACCAAACAGGCGATTTTTAATGGAACTCCACCCTTTGATAACCTCACCGCTATTATTATCAGCCATGCCCACGGTGATCACTTTGCCGCTGATGATGTGTTGCAGTATTTACAAAGATACCCTAATACCCAGTTAATTGCGCCACAGCAAGCGATCACAGAACTGAGTACTTTGGCTGGAGCAAAGCAAGTACTTCCTCAAGTGAGCAGTGTTAAATTAGCATTTAATCAAACACCAAAAACATTAGAGGTGGCAGGCTTAGTGATTGATGCGGTGCGTATTCCACACGCTGGTTGGCCTGGACGCGCCGACATTGAGAACTTAGTTTTTAGAGTAACCTTAAAAAACCAAGATACATCTGTCACGGTTATGCATATGGGTGATGCTGATCCTGATGATAACCATTACCTGCAGTATAAAGACCATTGGCAAAAGCGTGTTACTGATACTGCATTACCACCTTATTGGTTCTATTTTTCAGCTGAGGGCAGGGATATTCTTAGCGATATCCTTAATATTAAAAAGAGCATCGGTATCCATGTGCCAATTAAAATTCCAAGTCAGCTTCAATCCAGTGGTGAGGACTATTTTTCCAAGCCCGGTGAGATGCGAAAGATTGTTGATTCCCATGAGCACTAAATAATCGTAATTCATTATTTGCCACAAGAGCAAATAAGCGTTTAGTGATTATTGTTGTTGCAGGCAAATATAAAAGAAAAATCTATCAGGCTCTAATGGAACTCGCGTATTCTTTTTTACTCAATTCTTAGGTAATCTTGTGCTTAAAATATATGAAGGGATATTAATATGAAGTTATTTATAGTGGTTTTTTTGATGATTGCGTCAATAGGGTGTGGCTCAACAGAGCAACCTTTGCAGAAATCTGAGCCCTTTACCGGTGTTATTTCTGCTAGTCAGTTAATTTTAGAGTATCCGCAATTTCGTTCTGCTTATGAAAAATATCAACCTAGCTTAGATGAAATCGCTGCGGTGAAATCTTTATCAGGTAAGTCTATTGTTGTATTATTTGGCACATGGTGCCACGACAGTGAGCGAGAAGTACCAAGGCTTTTGAAATTATTGGACTTGTCTGGCGTCGAGTTGCAAAGCCTGTCTTTACACGGGGTCAATTACAACAAACAGGAACCGACTAATTTGCACCGGCAATATGATTTAAGGTATTCACCGACCATTATTTTACTGCAAGGAGAAAATGAATTAGGTCGTGTAGTTGAAAAGCCAATAGTGAGTTTGGGAGAGGACTTAGCCAGCTTTGTTTCTGAATGACAGAAGCAGTTAGACCCAAACCAGCACTTTATTCTTTTACAGTGCTGCTGGTATTTAAATCGTAACTTCATAAATAGCCGTATAACCTTTGATGCTTTAGTTTTTAACTCAATAGCAGTACTTGCAGACGTTGCTTATCCTCCATTCAGATTAATCTATATTAGGAATTTACTATCCATTCACTCACACCCGGCGATAAAGATCTTTGGTTTCTGCCTTTAGGTGGAACAGGCGAAATAGGCATGAACATGAATCTTTATGGTCATGCAGGGCAGTGGTTGATGATGGATTGTGGTATTACTTTCAATAGTCCGCTTTGTACAGAAGCTGAATCTAAAACTTCTGGGCTGAATAAACATGACATTGTTGCTGCCGACCCTTGGTTTATTAGCCAGCGTAAAGAGCAATTAGCTGGAATTGTGATTACCCATGCCCATGAAGACCATCTTGGCGCTTTGCCATATTTATGGCGTCGTTTTAAATGCCCCGTTTACACCACCAAATATACTGCTGAAATATTACGTAGAAAGCTTGCTCGTGGTGGTTTGGGTGACAATATCCCGATTATCGAAATAGACAGTGGTGAGCGAGTAGATATTGGTGAGTTTAACGTTGAATGGATGTTGATAACTCACTCATTACCTGAACCTCATGCTTTTGTGATCCGAACCTCTGCGGGCAGTGTTTTTCATACCGCAGATTGGAAGATCGACCTGGCGCCGGTCACCGATAAACCATTCAACGCTCATCCTTTTAAGTTATTGGGCAAACAAAATATTTTGGCAATGGTGTGTGATTCAACTAATGCCACTCGCGAAGGCCATTCTGTGTCTGAGCAACAATGTTATAAGGGCCTGAAAAAAGCCGTTGCTGAAGCAAAAGGACGGGTTGTGGTGGGGTGTTTTAGCAGCAACATTGCGCGTTTGATTACCTTGGCAAAAATAGCTAAAGAGACTGGGCGGTACTTTTCGTTATTTGGCCGGTCATTGCAAAATACTGTGGGGGCAGCCAAAGCCACGGGGCATTGGCCAGATGATTTACCAGTGCTTGATGCTTTTAATACCGGATATTTATTACCACAAGAAGTATTGGCAGTAGCAACGGGCAGCCAAGGTGAGCCAAGAGCCGCATTAAATCAATTGGCCAAAGACACTTATCGAAATGTTTCCTTGGATGAGGGAGATTTAGTGATGTTCAGTTCTATCGTAATCCCCGGCAATGAAAGGCCCATCGAGAA
>Ga0209712_10002849_pt1 | contig 14137 bp, 15 predicted proteins | sample ArcOceMetagenome_FD_187443 | JGI IMG/M metagenome (GOLD analysis project Ga0209712, IMG submission 187443) | Marine eukaryotic phytoplankton communities from Arctic Ocean - Arctic Ocean - Greenland ARC118M Metagenome (SPAdes) (version 2) | ecosystem: Environmental > Aquatic > Marine > Oceanic...
AAAATTAAGTGAGCTGCTCACTTTCCCACGCTCGCACGCTTAGACAACATCATGACACCCATTTGGACCTTCAGCCCCCCCCTGTCAATATCCATTCCCACGAACAAAATAACCTCACACCTCCTCACACTGTGACCAACGGACATTTTTATTGCGATGAATGCATCAAAAATTAATAAAAACGGCGATGCTTCATCACTGTCATTTCTACCGTACCATAATCAATACGTTGAACATTGATTTTCAATTTACATTGGCAAGAACAAAGAATCAACTATACAAAGCCAATCAAATTAAATATCATACACTCTCAATGGTTTCAATTGGAAAACAAAAAAAAGAATCAGCACACTCTCGATGTGTTCGTTCTATTGGTGCAATGGCGTTCGTTCTTGTTGTTCTTCTTTGTGTTGCCACCAACAAGAAGATTTTGTTGGAGGACGATCAGCAGTCCTCGTCTCTGCTTACTGGTTTGATGAAAGACGTTGATGACAAAGTAACAGCATCAAGAATTGCAGATCTTGAGAAACAACTTCAAAGAGCCAAGGAAGAGCTAGAGGTCGTTGCCAGCATGAGGAACAAAGACGGTGGAGGAGGTGCCACCAAGAATGCATTTCCAGTGAAGAGTTCCATCTACGACAAAGGCTTCAATCCCATTTTCGTCTATTCCAATCGCATCGCAGCCGCAGCTGAGATACCCGATAAACCTCATTATGGGCAGGTTTTGCAGGACAAAGTCGTCCGTGCATTGATCACTGCTGGCGGCAGCAATGATGGCAAGACCACAACCACCAAAGATGAACAGCCATTATTTTTTGTAGACCTTGCTGCCAATCATTACCGGGAACTTTCCAATACATTATCTTTGGAGAGGAATGGATGGAAAGGCCTTTGTATTGAGGGTAATCCCATGTATTGGTATGAGTTGGCAAGATACCGTAAGTGCACTATTGTTGGAGCATTTGTTGGTGGTAAGGAAAAAGAAGATGGAACGGGGGTAGAAGTCGTGCTTGGAAGAGGTGTTGAAGGTGGTATTGCAGCGAAAGGGATGGATACTCCTGCGAATCCAAGAAGAAAAACTGATAAGCGCGAAATTGTTTCCATTATGACCATCTTTAAGGAAACAAAGACTCCCAAAACAATTGACTATTTCTCATTGGACGTTGAGGGTGCAGAATCATTGGTTATGGAAGACTTTCCGTGGGATGAATATACATTCCGGTTTTTGACAATTGAGAGGCCTAAAGATGACCTCAAATCTACTCTTCAAACTCAGGGATATGTAGCTGTGGCACATCTTGGGACATTTGGAGAAGAACTATGGATGAATACGAAATATGCTGGATTATCATTTGACGAAGCTTCAGATATTGTCGAAGCCAACACAAAAGCAGGATTCAAAAGGCAACGAGCTACCCTTGTCCGTGATGAGAAGAATGAAATCAAAGTATGATGAGACAATTTATTGACTGTAAACAGACAGCGCAGCAACAAAGTCGTTGAAAACTGCTGGCCAATGGATGATGTAAGGGAGAAGGAGGAGGAGTATTGATTGATCCTTCCGTGACGTGGCGACAGACGGGCGGGTTTGAGAGTAATAGGGACCACCCTCCTGTGCTGTATGCCACAGTGTGCACAGAGACACGGGGTTGGTTCAGTCGTAGTATTTGAGAGTCATAGGGACACAGCATTCCTTTTCCTCTACTTTTAAAAATCTCTCTTTAAAATCCTTCCTTTTCCTCTTGAATCCTTGAACTTTCTCTAGTGCTATTTTGCATTTTCTCCATAAGGGATCCATTCTTAGCCGCATGAATTACGAGAAGGCACTTTATTCCACGAGTGCTGACTATGAGCGATGTGAGCTGTTGTGCTTTTCACAGACATTTCTTTTCTTCTCATTTTCAAATCTCTCTTTATGGGGAATAGCTGGTGTTGATGCTGTTACCTATATTTAAGTGACTATTTGTTAACCTTGGACTAGGGAAGAAGTATGGCGAGATTTTCAAATTGTCACAGCGAGATGCGAGATGCACGATGCACCCAACATCAAGCAGAATTTCTCATCCTCCATTTTGGAATTTCCACAATTTTATTCTCGCATTGATTTAGATCTTGATGCTGATTTCGATTTGATCCATTTTCCAAATTTCCTAAACATTCAACATCAACATCTGATTTATTAACAATCTAATTAAGCATCTATCTACCTAGATGATCTCTGCTGATAAGATTATGCAATCCCTACACTCTACCAGTCTTTCAACTTATTTGAAGGATCTAACTGCGTGCAAGAACGGAGTGGAGTTCAAAACTTCGTTATTTCTCTGAAAATGTTTATAATATATTCCACTCAGCCCATACGTACTACTACTGTTGATCTATCACATCATGCCGGTTTTTTTCCTCCTCGTTGTAAGCCTTCTTTGTAGTTGTACTCTATTACATCCTTACCTCTCACCTAAAAAAATATCCTTTTTTTTATAAAACTATTAGGTAAATCAAAATACAATTTCAAATCAGGTAAATTCAAAATACAATGAGCAGCTTGTAGGACGGTACCTGGTACCTGGTACCAGTACCAGGTACATGGTACTGTATCATGTACGTGTACCATATGTTGAAAGTTATGAAATTTTTCTAAATTGACACCACATTTTCAATTTGAAGAAAACAACGGTCAAGACAGTGTCAAGACTGCTGTTCAAATCCGTTCCAAGAGTGGACTTTCAAATGTCTCGTTGTACAAAATGAACGTCAACTTGAGAATTCCTCCGCCGGTGACCGGTGAAAATGGGCATAGGGAGAAAGCCCAGCGTTCTGAAGTTCCCATTCGCATGAGAGGACGGACATCATAGGTATGTACATCATACCAAGGAAGGCCAGCGTTCTGAAGTTCCGTGTGAGATGTGAGAGGAAGGCAAGTCTTTTTTGTAAGAAATAAATAGTACATCTCGCAAAAAACTGCCAATGGCAATGTTTAGAGAGATTTTTTTCTCTGCGCAATGATTTCAGATTGGCTTTATATTGCGTGTTGTGTTGATTGTTTACGTGTAAAATAATTGCTCTTTTAGTTAGAGGGGCAAGAATAGATATCGGTATTTGAGGAGAAGCGAACCTTGTAGTCTTTTCAGGGTTCTCGTCGGGCGGGGACTTCCTTTTCGGTGAAAGAAGGCTTCTTCAACTCATTTCCAGACTGCATTCTCTATTCTCATAATCCATCAGACCATCAAAACTTGAAAGCAAAAAAGTGTTCTAGCCAAGATGTCAAGTTACCGATCCTTATTGCTCCTCGCAGTTCTCGCACTCTTCTCAATAATCAGCGCCTCTGCTGAATCAACCTTGATTGTTAGGCACCGAAATCTGAGATCAAGAACAAGAAGAGGTCTTAGCACACACGAAATCATTAAGAATCGTCTCACCAACCAAAAGCAACAAGATGTGGCACCTGTTCCTCAGAGTGTTTTTGTATGGCGAGATGATGAAGGCTTTGTATCTGTCAGCGATCTTCAAAGTAGAAAAATGAATGCAACTGGGTGTGTAGGGTGTACAGATGAGCAGAGTAATCAACGCCGATCTAGTATTTTTCAATGGATCCTTGGAACGGTCTCTCGTTAATGTTGTGAGCATTCATACAACTATCTTAACCTACTTATAATTCCATATGTATACTTTTAGGATGCATAATAGAATACAAGTAACTTCAAACTGCTTGACCTTTCAATTTTACCATAAAGAATGATGACACTCGTCCACGTATACCAAAGGAAACGATTTGAAGTGATGCTCACCACGAAGCGCTCTATTTACAATTCCTATATCTTTATGTAAAAGAGAAATGCATGTTCAAGTTCAAAGTACAGCAGTAATAGATTGTACATATCTGTAATCTGGAGTTTTTGAATTTGAACAAGTTTGTAACGAAAGCCACTCATACCATAATCTCACGGTATCAAAATAGCAGATAGATTGCGATGAACTACTAACACGATACAAATAAACATCAAACAATCTGAAGAAACTCTTTTTAGACTCAAGTGAACATTATCAATTTACGAAAATCGGTGATAAAATAATTATGCTGTTCTATGTTTGAACAGATACCAAGAATGTAACATCCTCGCGCTTTGTCAATGCAGCTGTTGCCTCTTTTCTGCTATAGCTCTCAGCATGTTAGTGACCCCGTCGAAAAGTTCCCCGGCTTGAGAAGAAGTTGAACCAATAGCAGTGAACCCGATCTTCCCCATCTCCAAAAATGGTAACAGGTGAAAGATGACCCCAGCCTTCTTGTCGTCGTCCCAACGAAGTTTTTCAATGTCGGGATCAAGATTTGACAAGTAAGCTTGCAAAAATGATGCCGAGGTCAAACCAGAGAGTCGGCAATCAATGTAATTGTCAGTCGCTACATAGCACCGTTCATGCCCTGCTCTGGTGCGAAAGACTCCGTCAGAACAGGTGCGGCCTCCACAGAGTGTTGCCATCGCAGAATATGTGTGTGTGGTACCTCCTTGCCTTAAATTGATTTCTATGCCAGTTATTTTCCACTCATCTCTGCCATTGGTGCTGGTTTTTGCAGCAATGAAGTCGGCAGAAAAGTGACCCACAACACCGTGCTTCGCCATTGCCTCTCCCATTCTTATTGTGTATTCAACAATTTCTGAGCGATAGGGCTCGGCAGCTGGGTTGATGCATCCAGTAAAAACTTGACCGCTAAGAACCTGTCGAAATGGGACAGCACAATTTTATTTGAGATATTCATGCACTGATGATACATAATGACCAAATTGAGTAATCATACCTGTTCGTGGGTCGACAAGATCTCTACACGATGCTTGCCAACTATATTCGGATCGATTACAGCTTGAACGCTAGGAGAGGTAACCTTATCACCCTCCACGAACACCTCTGCGATGACACCTAGTCGCGACATCTGTTCCACAAAGCATGCATTAGTAGTAGAGCCCTTCCATGAATTACACGTACACTCAAACTTCATGTTTGGAAACTCTTTCTCGATGTCGTCGGCCATTGCATTTACGAGGACGCTCCCTGTCAGCTCATGTCCTGAAACACTGTCTATGTATGTTCTATTCTGTATGGCCTGAATCTCCAAGCAAGCATTTCCTTTACCACTGAAACCTTGAAAGCTCAAGCAAGACATAGCTGTTGAATAAGTTTTTTTTCCCAAAAAGAAACAACAACAAACCATTGCACAAGCAAGCACCTACCTTGGTTTAGTTTAACTACCCATTTTGCCGGTTTCACCCCATTTGTGATTTGTCTTGCGAGGCCGATGGCTAAATCCCGAGGCTTGCATATAAAGCGATGTCGAAGTGACCAGCTATCTACACAATCTGGAACTGATAGGAGGTCCTCGTCTCCGAAGTCAGGGGTTCCAGGTGCACATGGAACATCGCAGAAGTAAAATATTTCTCGACTATTTATTGGATGAGTAGATCGGCGATCGTGTCAATACCCAAGTCGTCGTGTAAGAATTAAAATGTCAATGTCAAACGTGCAAACTCACCTTCCTTGTTTACTTCCAAAATAAAGATTATTCCCGTCGGCCTCCAATGATCTAAGCTTCAATTTAGCCACGATCGCATCTGCCATATCTGATCCGCAAAAGAAAGAAATCCCACAAGTAGGAGATTCACCAAGCGCGTCATTGGAAACAATATTTCGAATGGTATGCAAAAGTTTGTCACTCTTCATAACTTTTTGATTAAGGGAATGGCATGTGTGATCGTTGCCTTCCGGATGGAGTAATACTAGCCTTGAGAGGCGTTCTTTCAAATCAACTTCGCTGCAGCCGTCAATAGAAAGATAATATCGAACAGTTTCGTTATCCACTGGATTGGTTGATACAAATATGATTCGAAAGGAGGGATCACGGACAAGGAGAAAGAGGTGATATAGCTGTCTTTCTTCGTAGAATTCTGCAACGGTGCCCATTCGTTTCAACTCAGTTTGGTCAAGATCGATCGACGGTATGACTACGATGGTGTTCGACGTTTTAAGATGCTGCGAGAGATTCGCTGAATTAGAAAAATCGAATGATGCATATTTCTCTCCATTGATGTTGTAAGAATCACTGATCGAATGACTTGCTTGGAACGAAAGATAATCTGCTCGGATCCCTGAAATAGCAGGATCTACCAAACATCTTTTGGAAGGACAGTTTATCAAACATCTTTTGGAAATACAGTTCTTGAGATCGCCTTCGCTGAAGGAGCGAAGTATCTTGGAATACTCGACTCTTAGATCACTGGGGCTCGTAGAAGTCAATGATGATTCACAGTGCATACATTTGGATCTTCTGCTTGTTGTAGAGGTGTCCTGTTTGGTTGCGTCCATACCATTGCTGGAATCTTGCAGATTTGATGATTCGTGTCTATAAGAATCTAGAAATGATTGAGGGTTCTTCAGTTGTGCCTGTGAAATGTTTGCTAGGTAAAATAACATGTTGTGTGATTGATGCGTTTGTCGTTGTTGTGGAAAAAGGAACGAAAGAGATAGTAACGAGTTCGAAAAGGGGTGGAAATTCAATTGTCATGTGAAAATCAAGAAGTGATCGCCCAATGGTAAATCTAGCTAGATGAATTCCATTCTTGTGCTGGGGTATGGAATGAGAAGGGCTACATCAGTGGAATTCATCAGAACAAAGACCCATCCTGTCAAGTGAAACAGGAAGGGACATCAAAAAACTTGACACAACCGAAGGCTACATCAGTGGAATTCATCAGAACAAAGACGCATCCTGTCAAGTGAAACAGGAAGGGACATAAAAAAACTTGACACAACCGAACCGTTGAAGAAGAAAAGTGAGTTGAACTTGAGGCTCAGTCATTGCATCTAAAAAAAATCTTTGTTCGTCTTTTTTTAAAGTGGATCTAAACAGCGCTTACGGTACGTGCAGGTGGTAAGTTCCTTACAATGTTACAGTATTTCATAATAGCTATGTATCTTCATCTATTAGGTATCGCTCTTTAGGAGATAGGCATAGGGGCCGTATGTCCGTCAACACTATCCCTACAAATTTGCCTGCCCTTTTTTTCCTCATTCCTTTCAATCCCGTATTATATCGTAGGGTGAACCCGAACTCTGCTGGTAAGATTGCATCAAACGGGCCACAGGTGAGTTAAGTGCAGGATTCCTTGCTTGGCCATCGTTTCGATTGTCGTATTTTCGTTTGGTTCAAAGCCTGACAAGACATTGTATAATATGCATATATTCTCGGTAAACACTTTCCGTCAACCATGAACCATGATGCAATCAAAATGTTCAAAAGGTATGAAAAGCTCTTTCACTATAAATTCGAAAATCGTCCAGGACGTGCCATTCACAAACCTCTTGTTTCCACCTGAAGTGGTACTGTAAATCAAATCCAAAAGGATCTTCATTTGCATTCCATTGCAGTCATTCCCACGCCGTGGTGTGAGTGGTGCCGTGGTGTGAGTGGTGCTAGAATTCATTACAGTACCCTCATATTATATGTCCATCCAATATTGCTGAGTAGTGTAACTGTAACATACATGATCCATTTGATCCTCCAAATTCCTCAATTCTTTCTTATTAATTGCACCTGCACCTCTTCTAGGGCCGGCAACAGCAACTCTAATTTGAAATAAACACTGTATCTCTCTCAAAGCTGCAAGCTTGGCAGTCCTCGCAGAGCCATTGGTGGATATTACTACAGCAACAATGGGTTCACCATTTACTTCATTGAGCAGGGTGATTGCAGATCGAACAAGGTCGGAGTGATCCCTTGGTACTACTTTGATCATTGCAAGCCGTGTCTCTGGATTGTACAGTCGGACTTGGTTTTCCTCAATGATCCCCGCCACTGAAATACCGAAGAAATCTTTACATTTTAATTTTCAGGAGGTAGGGGTAGATTTTTGACATGCTCTTCAGTTTCGACGGTGACCAAGAGCCATCTCGACTTATGCCTGACCATTGCTCACTGACTGCAGTAGTATGTCGCTTGTTGCTGTTTGATTTCGCAAACCTTTCCACTAACTCTGTCTGTTTTTTCCTGTCTATAGTCTGTGTTCATATGTTGTTAGTTAGCTTCAGACACAAATACCAAGTAACCGGAAATTTGTTTCAAGTTTGACAGTTTGACCCTTCAAAGTCACTATTAGTAGTGTGTTGCAGTGAATTAGCATCGGAGGCACCATCTCCAAACCCTAAAGCCTAAGGGTGTATCGCATCCGAAGCGAACCAATCTTCCACTTGACTCAAGAATCCTCAATTCAACAAATCCAATCTTTCACACTCTCCTTCCACTTCTTCAATGTTTCGCAAACGTCTGACTGACAATCATTGGAAAGACCAAGGAAGCATTCGCTGAAACTTTGATAGGCGTGGCAACAAACAATCCTTATCTTGCCCCAGCCAACTCTGCGCCTCGTCCGGACTCGACTCCCACCGGAATCACTCCCACCAAATTCCCGTACTGTATTGATAAGCGCAAAGGTAGGCAGATCCGTGCTTACGAAGATTATGAACTTGGGGATCTAAATGATGAATAGGCAACATGCTATGTAGCTTTGAATAAATGTATTCTAGATAAAATCATTATTATGAAGTATCCGACTCATGTATTGGGCGAGGGCATCCATGATCTTTCAAATAACTCATCAAAGCAGGCCGCTCGAGCTCTTGTCCTTCTACATATATGTTGGCGTCCCAAGGACAGCCATGAAACCTTGCCCATTTCAGCAATTCAATATGACCATTCGCAGCAGCATTTGAATATGTCGCTTCATCCCATGGACATTGATTCACCCTGGCCCATTTCAGCAATTTAAGGTGACCACCCTTGGCAGCATATGTGCATGTCAATTTACCCCATGAACATTTATGCGCCCTGGCCAATTTCAGAAATTCAAGGTGACCATTAGAGGCAGCATTCATGCATGTATTTTCATCCCACGAAATGCCAATATTTCTCAGGTATTTTACTACCTCAAGATGCCCATTGAACGCTGCATCTACAATTGCATCTTAATTCAACATATCACAGCTCCAGAGCCACTAACTTGAAGTCTCCTTCGGGAAATTTCAATCCAAACGTTTCATAGGGAATACACTTTTCCATCTTTTGATTTTACCGAATAACCGTGGACGCAGCCTCCTGGCGCATAATGGTTTTCAAAGACGGCCACTGAATATCGGTACAATGCACACATTGCTGCACAAGACAATCCTCCGATGTTCTGTGGACAGGTTAAGTTGTGTCTGGACGTTGTAACCTTTTCTGTTTCCTAATACTGATTTTGGAGATAAGTTTATATTCAAATGATGAGAGTTTCCTTTGGAAGCAGGAAAGCGAGAAGGTTCCAATATGTAAGCTCCTGTCGCTCCCATTGCAAATAGGCTAAAAAGTATTAACCGATCATGCAAATCTGCCTCTCTAGTAGCTATTATCTAGGTACATAGAGGAAAGAACTTTGCTATGGGCTGGTGAGGTGATGGGCCAGCTAGTGATCAGCGAATTTGCGATGGATTACTACTGCAGCATATTTGTACGTAAAAGTGAATCTGCTGCAGAGACTTGCATTGTTGCAGCATTCAACCTTTTGCTTTCAATCTTACATTGCATTGTTTTGTATTATAGGTTCTGTAGTATAGTAAATATTCAACCCCTTGCCGTCTCAACTTGACTTGCACTGCTGTCTCTGCTATTAACGTGTGTATGTACTGTACTGTACGATTGTACATGCAGTAGTACTGTACTGTGTGCCATACACTACACTACACGTACCCCAACCAACCAACCAACCAACCATATCCAACCAACCACCCAACCATATCAAACAATATTGAAGTTTTTCACGAATGGAACCAATCACGTATCACTTCAGAATCAATCCCCATTTTTCTTATGAATTTCCATCCATATTTGAGCTTCAAAGTCTCCTCCGCTGACAATTTGAACCCATTCAAAGCTTGAAGAGCAACAGTTGCATGCGGTTCATCGTCAAATTCAATAAAAGCCAAACCTTCCCTAGGAATCCTCACCTCCTTATACCCAGCATACGACCTAAATAAACACGCCAACATCATTTCATTACAACCCTGCGGTAACGAATCCGCAAATAGGATGCTGGAGGGGACAGCAATAGCAACTTCATCTTCTGCCTTCGTCTCAACAGCAATAGCAACATCAGCAGCAGCAATAGCAGCAGCAGCATCCTTGCCCGTACCCGTCACCAAACTTTCTGGATCCTGTAAGTGCACCGCCAATGAATCACCATCGTTGCTTTGAACCTTGATCTTCTTTTCATCTTGCTGGATAGTATCATCTGCAGGCACGGGTCTCTTTTTCCGATCCTTGGGGGTGAATGTTCCATCTTGTTTTGCGATTCTGTCTGATTTTTCCTTTGCATATTGGAGTTGAAGGTCTTTGCCAAAGAATGTGAAACCTTGTTCTGCTTTGAGAGCAGAGGTTGCGGCTTGTACATCTTCGAATAGGATGAATGCCTGGCCTCGGAGACCATCTTTCCGGACAGCGATAATGTCTAGGATCTGAACAATGGAGAGAAATCGAATTGTGAGTACTACATGTTGTAATGTATTGATTGAGCAATGAGCAATGAATAGTGAATAGTGAATATGAATAGTGAATATGAATAGTCGTGAATAATGAATAACCACATAACCCAGGAATATTCCACTGAAAGAGATGAAGAGATAAGAGAAGAATAGTACTGTACTGCACTGTGCTATTCTAATACCGTACTATTACTACCTGTATATCGATACTTGTATTCAACGCACCTTTCCATGACGATTAAAGAGAGTGTGCAAGGACCTCTTGAGAACTGGTTTCTTGATTTTCCAGTCAATGTTTGCCACGTATAATGTCTGGTTTGGTGCGTTCATTTTTTAAAGCAGAGTAAAATTAAATACTGGATCGTACACTGGTGTAATATCACTGGCGTTGTGTTGTGTTGTGTTGTGTTGTGTTGTCTCCTGCTTCCTGCTGTTGTTTGCTGTTTGCTGGTGGTGCCACCGCAACGATCCTTGTGTACGCTTGTTGGTATTTACCTGGGGTACAATTTCAATTGTAGTTAGGTTTTGAAGACGTTAAAACATGTTTACCGTTATTAATATTTATTATAAAAAATACAAGAGGGAAAAAGAAGGGAAAAGAGTAATACAGTATAATATTTCAATATTGTAGACAGCAAACATATTACATATTACAGGTTATAATTCCCAGAAATCTTCGAAGCGAGAAGAAGGCACAAGAAAAAAACATGGAGCAACAAGTAGTCGACAACAAGCTCAAAGCGTAAGCCAGGCAAGCCAGGCAAACAAACCTGACCTCAATAAACAACCCAATTAATTTCCAAAACACCAAAACAAGCTGCAGTATCAATACTACTAACTAACTACCTACCTAACTACAAACTAAAATCTAAATAATGTATCTAACACGTTCCGAATACGACAGAGGAGTAAACACCTTCTCCCCCGAAGGCCGTCTCTTCCAAGTAGAATACGCAATTGAGGCAATCAAACTAGGATCCACCGCCGTCGGCATCCAAACAAAACAAGGATGTGTCCTTGCCGTCGAAAAAAGATTGACTTCACCCTTATTGGACCCCGCATCTGTTGAAAAAATTGCAGAGATTGATGGACATATCGGTGCTGCCATGAGTGGACTTGTGGCGGATGCTAGGACTCTTGTGGACCATGCCAGGGTCGAGGCGCAGAACCATACGTTTACCTATGATGAACCCGTTGGTGTTGAAGCTTTGACTCAAGGTGCGTTATTGTCATTGTCATTGGCATTGTCATTGTTATTGTATTTATATATACTTTCAACTTGTAGACATTCTGTACCACTAATGCACAGTACTAATTCACAACCTTTTTCACATAACAGCCGTATGCGATCTCGCACTGTCATTCGGAGAAGGACAAGATGGAGACTCCTCCAAACGTATGTCCAGACCCTTTGGAGTCGCACTACTCCTCGCTGGATACGATGAACTCGAAGGACCACAACTATTTTTCTCGGATCCATCCGGGACATTCGTGAGGTACAAGGCAAAGGCCATTGGAGCTGGATCCGAAGGGGCGCAGAGTAATTTGTCGGAAAGTTACAATGAAAATATGACTTTGGAGGAAGCGGAGGAGTTGGCGTTGAGTACTTTGAAGCAGGTTATGGAGGAGAAGATTAGTACGGAAAATGTTGAATTGGCAAGAGTTGTTCAAGGGAAAGGGTTTCATATTGCAAATGCTGATGAAGTAGGGGTTGTTCTTGAGAGATTGTAGTCTAATGAAAATGTTGACTTGTGTTTAGAATGGAATAGAATGAAATGATGGAAATGGAAAATGGAATTGGAAATGGAGAATTTCATGAATGGACTTTTGACTATTGAACATGAAAAAAATATAGAGTCAATTTGATTTATACAATACACCCGTAGTGGTTTTGGACGACGTTAGACAATACACTGATGGGTGTTTTATGCGTTATATACGCTTTGGAGCATTCAACAACATTGTATTGGGAACAAATCTTATAATCAGTAAATATAGTCTATAGTATATCTACATTTTAAAGCATTCTTTCTCGTCTCCGTCGTTATTCCCATGCGCGTTTTCTATTGTCAATATCCAGTAACTCGATTTGCAGTGAGACAAGAGATGAATTTGAATTTATACGAGTACGTGTACGAGCATATTCACTCTGCAACGATGTTTATGCAGCATCATGTCTGTCTCATAAGGAATACATTTATACTTAGCCAGTACATGTAAGTACAGTACCTGGCACCAGTAATTCGTAACTTGTCTTGCATTATGATAATATTTTTCAATCTGAGTAGCTGTAGATGTACCAGTTGAAAGCATATTTTGGTTTTCATCCATCAGCACAATGCTTACGATTGGTTAGCAATATACCTACCATTTCCAGGTACTATTGTTGGGTTATTGCATGGAAATGACGATGCATGATAGTATTGTAATGTGTTACTAGCTGTAGTACTGTAATGAACTACGGGTAGAGAATTAGTGCCACCAATGTTGCAGATGTAGCTGAACATTCAATCAGAGTTTGTAAGAGGAACAATACCTCAATTCTACAAAATGTTAACACGTATCTGGTATCATTGTTCTTCTTGAGCAAAATGATGCTTTGAGATTCGGCCGATACGATACGATACAATACGGTAAACCCGTCCATACAGATATAGAAATAGGCGTCGCCACGAGGACGACTGCAAAAATAGTAGCAATGTAAATGTTGATGCAGAAACTGGACGAAAGTAGAAAAGTGAGCTTTGTTGAGACCCCAAATTGATAATGTATACTTGTCAGCACTTCATTGGCTGGCCCTGCTGGTCACTACTCAAAAAGAAGAAGAATCGCCTCTCCTCTTTGCTGCCTCACCCCTTGCTCGGCAATCATTAAAAGATTTTTTCAGATACAGGATTTGATTCTCGTTCCCATGCAGAATTAATTGAAGGTACATCGTCCTCGATTGCACTGTTTACCTTCGACATGACTCCGGAATTTGCACTATCAATCATGGCGGAATCATTACTGCCACGGATCCTCTTGGTCATCAACCAGGATTGCATAATGATCTTATGTTGGTGCAAATTTAATTCCGAATTGTTAGGGTGCATTTCTTGATCCTCGAATATTATCACCACACCAGGAATTGAAGCAGGATTCCTAATACTAGTGGCAAGTGACTCGGAAAAACTTATACTCCAATCTGTGCCCACGCGAAGAATGTGTACTTTATCATAAATGAATATTATCGCATTGAGCAGTCCTTGATAGGTCTGGAGTGTTGGAAATATGGATGGATCGAATGACGTTAAAAATACCAAGCCGACATATGCGGAAGCGTTGAAGAAAGAGTGAAGAAAGACACATGAGGAAAGATAGACGAACGAGGAAGTAGCCACAGGATTCGACAAGGCAAGAAATGGAGCAAACAGAAAAGTCTCATTCTTTTTGTTTGACAATATCGTGTGATATTGGGGTAAGTAGTGATACTTGGCATGACGGTTATCCGACCGTTATCCCTGCATTCACTGTCAGAGATGAATGGATGGTTGTCACATGACATACCGACCGTTTGGGTGAATGGTATGCTACGAAC
>Ga0209712_10002852_pt1 | contig 14132 bp, 13 predicted proteins | sample ArcOceMetagenome_FD_187443 | JGI IMG/M metagenome (GOLD analysis project Ga0209712, IMG submission 187443) | Marine eukaryotic phytoplankton communities from Arctic Ocean - Arctic Ocean - Greenland ARC118M Metagenome (SPAdes) (version 2) | ecosystem: Environmental > Aquatic > Marine > Oceanic...
CAATCCATCAGATGCAGTTTTTACACCCAGAATTTTTTTACGCACTTCCAGCACTGCTCATCCCTGTTTTTATTCATTTATTTCAACTGAGACGTTTTAAAATTCAAGCGTTTACAAATGTTGCCTTGTTACAAAAAATACGCTTTCAAACCCGAAAGAGTTCGCAACTAAAAAAATGGCTCATTTTATTAATCAGACTTCTAGCCATTGCCTGTATCATTATCGCATTTAGCCAACCGTATCTATCCAATCAAACGGCAGAAAAAAACAGTTCTGAAACCGTTGTTTATTTAGACAATTCCTTCAGTATGCAAGCGATTGGTTCCAAAGGATCTCTTTTAAATCGAGCCGTCCAAGATGTGATGACGGGCTTCGATGAAACCGAGAAAATTGGAGTGTTCACCAACGACCAAAGTTACAAATCGACCTCTTTAAAAGAGTTGAAAACAGACTTACTGTCACTAGAATACAGCCAAGATCAGTTGGATTTAAACACCTTAATTCTAAAGGGAAAAGCACTGTTCTCGGATTCCAACACAAGTTCAAAGACACTTGTGCTCGTCTCTGATTTTCAACAACATGAAGATGAAATCCCGTCCGTAATAGACAGTACAATACGCATCGTCTTAGTGCCCTTAAAACCAATCAACACCAACAATAGTTATATTGATAAGGTGTCTTTAGAACCCGCTCTCAACGCTAATTACAACTTGAATGTGAGCGGTAAATCTTCGAGTGAGACGAACGCCCCCATCCCTGTGACTTTATACCAAGACCAAAAAGTTGTTGGGAAATCAATTTTAGAAAAATCTAAGAATTACAAAACTACTTTTGTGCTTCCAAATACGGTAGAGTTTAACGGCAAACTATCCATCGAAGATACTCAAATGCCGTATGATGATACATTTTATTTTAACATCCCAAAAGCCGAAAAAATAGCCGTTTTAGCAATTCATGAAAATTCTAATTCTACCTTTTTAAAGAAACTCTATGCGGGTGATGAATTTATATTTCAAAGTCAAAATTACAAGACCCTCGATTTTAGTCAACTAAAAACCCAAAATCTAATCGTATTAAATGGCTTGAATCAGATTTCAATCGCCTTACAAAACAGTCTCAAGGCGTTTATGGATGCTGGAGGCGTGGTCGTCATGATTCCCTCTAAAGATGGGGATTTAAAATCCTATAACCAGCTCTTAGCAACGCAGACAAACCACAGGATCGAACCGCTTACAATTCAAGAAAAACGCATCACCAACATCGCGTTTAACCATCCCGTTTTAAAAGACGTTTTTGAAGAACAAGTCACTAATTTTCAATACCCAACGGTTCAATATTATTATCCAATTAGTAGTTCTGCTAACAGTGTATTATCTTTTGAAGATCAACAGGCATTTTTAATTCAATTTAAAGCATTGTTTGTCTTTACATCCCCCGTAGAAACGGAGGCTTCTAACTTTGTGAATTCTCCATTAATCGTGCCTACGCTCTATAACATCGGAAGATCGAGTTTAAAAACACCACCGCTTTACTATTGGATTGGCGCTGAAAACACCTTTGATCTTAAAGTGAATTTACAAAAAGACCGGATTTTAAAATTAGCAAACAAAGACGCTCAATTCATCCCTTTACAAACAAATTTCAACACCAAAGTCAGCATCACCACAACAAACGATCCTAGTGAGCCCGGACACTTTTCCATCTTAAAAGATACGGACACCCTGACCCATGTGAGTTATAACTATACTCGAACTGAAAGCCAATTACGCTATTCCGATCTCTCAAAAATACAAGGGGTTTTGATTGAGAATTCTTTGGAAGCGACACTTAAAAATATAAAAATTGAGGCGAATGTGACTTGGTTATGGAAATGGTTTGTTATTTTTGCACTAATATTATTAGCTTTTGAAATGCTCATCTTAAAATATTTTAAATGAACGTACTTATAAAATCAGCTACCATTCTTGATGATAAAAGTGATTTCCACAATCAAACTCAAGACATTTTAGTTGAAAACGGTTTCATTACTCAAATTGCTAAATCTCTCAAAAACCCAAAAAAATATCCTGTAATCGCATTAGAAAACCTCCATGTATCTAGTGGCTGGTTTGACAGCAGTGTATCGTTTGGAGAGCCAGGGTATGAAGAACGTGAAACAATTGCAAATGGATTACAAGTAGCGGCGGCCTCTGGGTTTACAGACATCGCCCTCAATGCGAATACAAATCCCGTGATTGACTCGCATTCAGACATTGCGTTTGTGAAGTCTAAAGCTGCGAATTCTGCGACCAACCTCCACCCTATTGGAGCGCTCACCAAAGGAAGCGAAGGTGTTGATCTTGCCGAATTATTTGACATGAAATCTGCTGGAAGCATCGCTTTTGGAGATTATAAAAAACCGATTGAAAATCCGAACCTCCTCAAAATAGCCTTGCAATATGCATCCAGTTTTGACGGCTTGGTACACTCTTTTCCACACGAATCAAGAGTCGCCACAAAAGGGGTGATGAATGAAAATATAACGAGCACACGACTCGGATTGAAAGGATTGCCAGCATTGGCAGAAGAATTGCAAATTGCACGGGATTTATTTCTCCTAGAATATACCGAAGGAAAACTACACATTCCAACAATATCTACTGCAAAATCAGTGGATTTAATTCGGGAAGCCAAAGCTAAAAAACTAGACGTCAGTTGTAGTGTCGCCATCCACAACTTACTGTTTACAGATGAACGTTTAAACGACTTTGACACCAACTTTAAAGTGAATCCTCCATTGCGAACTCAATCGGATATAGAAGCACTTATAGCAGGAGTCAAAGACGGTACCATAGATATGGTCACATCGGATCATAACCCGATTGATATTGAGTACAAAAAAATAGAATTTGATTATGCCAAAAATGGCACGGTCGGATTGGAAAGTGCTTTTGGTGCTTTGAATGCCTTATTTACAACCAAAAAAACGGTGCAATTACTGACGAAAGGAAAGCAACGTTTTGGTTTAAAAACAGATGCTATTCACATTGGAAACAGCGCCCAACTGAGTTTGTTCAATCCCTCAGAAACCTATGTTTTTGAAGAAAAGCACATCGGTTCAAAATCAAAAAACTCGCTTTTTATAGGTTCAAAACTAAAAGGAACAGTTTATGGCATCATTGCGAACAACACCACTTCAATAGCTCTTTAATGATAGAAAATCAAGATGTTAAGTCTGGAAAAACCAATGCGCTTATAAGTTATTTTTGGTTGATAGGAGTGATTATCGCCTACAATTCAAATGCGGATACAAAAAGCCAATTCGCCTATTTCCACATCCGCCAGTCTTTGGGTTTATGGTTGACGTTAATGGCGTTGGGCTACACTGTAGGACACTTTGATAATTTGCAAATTACCATTTCATTTTGGATGGCGTTTGGAATTCTATTTATTTATGGATTTTCGACGGCCTTATCAGGAAAAATGATTCCAATCCCTATGGTTGGAAAATTCTATCAAACCGCTTTTAAAAATATTAAATAAATGAGTGTAAAACTCCCATTAGTTCATATTTCCAGACCCTCAACACTCAAAGAAAACGCACCCTTATTGGTGATGCTTCATGGGTATGGCAGCGATGAAAATGATTTGTTTTCGTTTGCGTCTGAACTTCCAGAAGAATTGTTCATTATCTCTATCAGAGCCCCTTACTCACTCCAACCGAGTGGAAACGCTTGGTATGCGATTAATTTTGATGCAGAACAAAATAAATGGAACGATAACGATCAGGCGAAATCTTCTATGAAAATTTTGGTCGATTGTATTGACGATGCTTGTAAACAGTATCCTGTCAATCAAAATAATGTGACCCTCTTAGGCTTTAGTCAAGGCACCATTTTAGGAATGGCAACGGCTCTGAATCACCCCACAAAAATTAAAAACATCATTGGCTTGAGTGGTTATGTGAACCATGATATTTTGCCTGATAATTTAAAGGAAATGGATTATTCAAACCTGAATTTCTACTGTTCTCATGGAACTGTCGATCAAGTCATCCCAATCGATTGGGCACGACAAACGCCTGTATTTTTGAAGTCTTTAAACATCCAACATTCCTATAGCGAATTTCCTGTGGGACATGGTGTTGCTCCTCAAAATTTCTATGAATTAAGAGATTGGATTTCAACTAAAATTTAGAACAACTATAACGAAGATTCTTCAGTAGATACGTCTGTTTCCTTTTCAACCTCTAAAAGAGTAGCTTCTGAATTTGAGGTTTCCAAGACTTCAATTTTAGTTTTAAATTTTTTGATGTCTTTTTCATATTTATCAATAATGGCTTTGGAGTTCACATATTGGAACACATTGACTAAGATTGAAAACATGAATAAGTAAAGGTATATTTTTCCTTTCATTTTAGATGGATATTTGTAGTTGATCGTAAGCGAGATTTACATTTGGTGGGAGGCTTTTTTCAATGGCTTCATGAAAGCCTAAATGATGACTCAAATGGGTCAAAAAAGCTCTTTTTGGGTTGACCAGTTTGATAAATGCCAAGGCTTCTTCGAGATTAAAATGAGAAACATGCGGCTCAATGCGCAAGGCATTGATCACCAAAACGTCTAAGTCTTGAAGTTTTTCAACCTCCAAATCTGAAATTGTTTTTGCATCGGTGATGTAGGCAAATGCATCCATTCGAAAGCCAAAAATGGGCAGTGAATTGTGAAGCACGTTGATGGGCTGTATTTCTTTGGGGCCCACAGAAAAAGGCGTCTCCGTAATTGGATGTGCATTTAAAGTCAATACCCCAGGGTATTTATTTTCGGTGACAAAAATATAATCAAAACGTTTGTAAAGTGATTTCAAAACACGTTCATGGGCGTAAACATCCAGTGCGCCTTGTCTGTAAAAAAAAGGCCTTAAATCGTCCAAACCTGCGGTATGATCGCTGTGTTCGTGCGTGAAGAGAATGGCGTCTATTTGAGTGCAATCGGTGCGTAAGAGCTGTTGTCTAAAGTCTGGACCACAATCAATTAAGACCGAAAAATCGTCCCACTGAACGAGTGCAGACACCCTAAGACGTTTATCCTTAGAGTCTTCACTCAAACATACAGGATGCGTGCTTCCAATAATTGGAATCCCTTGTGAAGTTCCCGTGCCTAAAAATGTAATTTTCAATGAATGATTAATTTCAACAAAAATAGGTTATTTTTTTTGTAAGATTATCTAAAATGATACCTTTGTGAGGTAAACTCCTTAATTTTAAAGATGGAAATAACGCTTAAAGGGGATGCTATCATTGAAAGTATTCCTTCATTAAAAGACAAAGCTTTAAGAATAAATTTGAATGAAAATATCTACGGAACTTTTGCGGAAATTGGTGCCGGACAAGAAACGGTAAGGCATTTTTTCAGAGCTGGAGGTGCTTCAGGAACCATTGCAAAAGCCATGTCTGCTTACGACAAATCCTTTAGTGATGCTATTTATGGAACCGAAAAAGAGAATCGGTATGTGACCGAAGATCGCTTGAAAAAAATGTTATCTCATGAAGTGATGTTGATTGAAGATCGTCTTTCTCGTGATGAATATCCAAATAAAATGTTTTTCAGCTACGCGAATACCGTGGCAACGATTGATTTTGCAAAACGTTTTAAAGGCCATGGATGGGTTGGAATACGCTATCAAATTGATTCCCAACAAGAAGAATACAACGAAATTACACTGCACGTCCGTTTTAAAGAAACCGATGCACGACTCCAACAAGAAACGCTTGGAAAACTAGGAACCAACCTGATATATGGTGCGTTTTATAAATACAATCAACCAAAAAAATTATTAAGATACTTATACGATCACATTGATAAAGACCAGCTAGAAATTGATACTATTAATTTTTCTGGCCCTGACTTTAAAGAGGTCGATAACCGACTCATGAGTTTACAGCTCTTAAAAAATGGAATGACGGACGCCGTTATGTTTGCTCCTGATGGTAATAATGTACTGCCAGCACGGGTGTTGTATAAGAAAAATATCTTAGCCTTTAGAGGAAGTTTCAGACCTGTTACTAAGGTTAACATGGATATGTATGAGAAGTCATATCAAATGTTTTTAAACGAGAACAAAGTTCAAAAAGAAAATACGCGTGTGGTTTTTGAAATCACCTTGTCCAACCTCAGAGCTTCTGGGGGTGAAATTGACGAACAAGATTTTATGGACCGCGCGCGACTGTTGGGTTCTCTTGGACAAACGGTACTGATTTCTAACTTTCAAGAGTATTACAAGCTTGTAGAATATTTTAATCTCTACACCAAAAACCGCATGGGCTTATCGATGGGGATCAATAACTTAATTGATATTTTTGATGAGAAATATTACCGCCATCTCAGTGGTGGTATTTTGGAAGCGTTTGGAAAGCTATTTAACAAGGATCTCAAAATCTATTTGTATCCCATGTTAAATGAAAACAACACCATGACTACGAGCGAGGATCTAAAAGTTCACCCACGTATGAAGGAACTTTATAAGTATTTCAAATTCAATGGAAAACTGGTGGATATTAAAAATTACGATCCTGAAATTCTGAATATTTTCTCAAGAAAAGTCTTGAAAATGATTTCGAATGCCGAACCGGGTTGGGAAGAAATGCTCCCAGAAGGGGTTTCTGATATTATCAAAGAACAAAAATTATTTGGGCACGAAGCTTAGAAGTACTCCATAAATTCATAAAAAAAGCGACCGATTGGTCGCTTTTTTTGTTTTTATTTTAAAATCTGATCTGTATGTTCTTTCGTTTTGACTTTTAGAATGATGTCTTCAATAACGCCTGCTTCGTCAATGACAAAAGTAGTTCTGTGAATGCCGTCATATTCTTTGCCCATGAATTTTTTAGGACCCCAAACACCAAAGGCATTGATGACTGTTTTGTCTTCATCCGCTAACAAAGGATAGGGAAAACCGTATTTCTCTTTGAAGTTGGACTGGCGTTTGGCAGAGTCTGCACTCACACCAAGAACATCATAACCTTGGGCTGTAAAACGGCTGTAATTATCACTTAAATTACAGGCTTCAACGGTGCATCCAGGTGTGCTGGCTTTGGGATAGAAAAACAACACGAGTTTTTTTCCTTTGTAATCGGCTAAAGAAATGGCGTTTCCCGCCTCGTCTAAAGATTTAAAATTTGGAGCCGTATCGCCTATTTGTAATGTTGTCATAATTAGTATCTTTGGTTATCACAACAAAGATAAACGAATGACTAAAACCGAGAAGGTAAATTTTGTTATAAAAACCTTAAAAGATTTTTATCCTGAAATCCCTATCCCCCTAGTTCATAAAGATCCCTACACCCTTTTGATTGCAGTGTTGTTATCGGCACAATGTACGGATGTGCGTGTGAATAAGATTACGCCCCTTCTATTTGCCAAAGCCGACAACCCCTATGACATGGTGAAACTAACCGTGGAAGAGATCAAAGCAATTATACGGCCTTGTGGATTGTCCCCCATGAAAAGTAAAGGGATTTATGGCTTGTCAAAAATCATTATAGAATCCCATAACGGAGAAGTACCGCAGATTTTTAGCGCTTTGGAGGCCTTGCCTGCCGTGGGTCATAAAACGGCGAGTGTGGTGATGGCACAGGCGTTTGGCGTGCCTGCTTTTCCTGTGGACACGCACATTCATCGCCTGATGTACCGATGGAACTTGACCAATGGTAAAAATGTAGTGCAAACGGAAAAAGATGCCAAACGTTTATTTCCTGAAGAATTATGGAACGATTTGCACTTGCAAATTATATGGTATGGCCGTGAGTACTCCCCTGCTCGTGGGTGGAATTTAGATGCAGATGTCATTACCAAAACCATTGGTAGGAAATCTGTGATTGATGCTTATTATAAATAACTCCAAAAATCTTCGATAGTGGAACGAATCTTAAAGTTCCCACTATTTAAAACACACTTTAGAAAGGGTGAAACACCTTCTATTACATTCATTCTACTTCACCATTATTTATTTATTTTAAAATACAAGTAATTTACCGTCAGTTATTTAAGTTGAAATTTGTTACGTTTTTTTTGGAGGTTTTAAAAATATGTTATAGGTTTAAGTGATGAAGATCCCGAATCTAAATCTTAGTAAGTAGCTTGACCGAAGTTTAGATATTATTTTGCTAGAATTATAGAACAGTTGGGAAACTAGAGTGGTTCAATACACGCCTGTTTGGTAGGTGTTGAGTTACTTCAAACTGAATATAAAGGAAATACGAATCACTTGTGGTTTATATATACCAGTTGTAAACAATATGAATAAAATCGGTAAATTTATTTCAACAATTTTAGTCATCATTGGATTTGTTGGGTTTTTAAGTGGTTCATACTTTTATAGCGTAAACAATGAAATTCCTCTTGGAGATATTAAAGGGTTTGTTGTTGACAAAAACAAAAACATTTATGTTGGTTGCGGATTTTACGAAAGAATTCAAGTTTATAATAAAAATGGTGAATTCATAAAAAATTGGCCAATTGAAGCTTATGGCGGAACTTTCTATATGGATAAAAACGAGAATAATGAAATCCTAATAACAACTGCGAGAGGAGATGAGCAGGTTTTGTTTGATGTCAATGGAGTTATTTTATCAAAAAAAGAAATTAATGGTCTGAATTACGGGAATTATGAAACAGATTGGAGAACATTTACATCTGATGATGGTGTAGAATATGAAATTAAAGGCTCATTATTTCAGAAAATAGTACAACTAAATCCTGAAAAGATAATTATAAGTCAGAATATCTTTTTACAATTAATAAAAGGCCCTTTTAATGTTTGGTTGCTTGCAGTTTTTGGAGGACTTATTGGATATTTAGCCAAAGATAAAAATGCTAAAAATATCTCGACTTCGAATAACTCTGAAAACTATAAATTTTGGAAAACTGAACAGAAAAAATAATAATACTGTTTACAACAATACCTATAATTAATACGGGTTTTGGTGTTTAACTCAAAGGTCTGTGTATATTTATGAAGTCCGCCAAATCTTTTTGATTTGGCTTTATAAAAAAAAAATAAAACAAAATAAAAAGTTTTGGCTAATTGCTTAATAGGAAATTCAGTAATTTTAATTCACGTACTAACCATAGCCGAGACGTTGTAAAACATTAACAAAAAACAATCGAATGATAAGAAAATTCTACATTATAATTTTGAGTTTAACACTTCTCACCTCTTGTGGAAATAAATTATCTGGACAAGAAATTATAGATAATTTATCAAAAGAAATGTGTGAATGCGTTGAATTAGCAGCATATAAAAATGCCAGCGAAATCGAACCTTGTTATGACAAATTATTTGAAAAACACAGAAAGTTAATAAGAGAATATTACGATACAAAAGAACTAACTGAATCACAGATTAATGAGTTCGGAAATAAAATTGCTGCCAAAACAGTAGATAATTGTGAATACATAAAAAATAACTTCCCGACTGGAATTGTTGGCGAAAAAAGAACAAAACAAATAAACGTTAAATGTGAGGAATTAAGAGAAAGTAAATTTTATTATCTCACTCAAAGACCAAATTCTCAAATTCAAGACACGACTTTTGTTTCGATTTCAAAAGATGAGTATTTGGAAAAAATGAGAGATAGAACAACTTATTCTCGGTCGAAAATAAACTGGAAAGACAATTGTAAATTTGATTTGATATTTGAGGAAAGTGATGACCCGTTTAAAAAAGAAATGTTCGAAAAAGGACAAGTGTTTAATTATGAGATTATAGCGAATGAAAACGATTCCTTTTTTTTAGAACTTGAATGGAAAGGAAAAGTTTATCAAAGTCAAATGTTTAAAATAAAATAACCCGCTGCGCAAAGTCTCTGACTTAGCGCAACATAAAAAATGGATGACGAACTAACTAGTATGATCAATGAATTTTGAACGGAAAAGCTGTAAAAATTATTTAAGCTCAAAGTCGGGAGACTTTGCGCAGCGGGGGGAAGTAATAATGAAACTGATACAGGAACAGCAACAAGTTTGTAAATAAAAAACATAAATTATGTGGAATATATCTATTTTAGTAATACTAATTATCGGAATTATTTATTGTCTTTTTCTTTAATAAAAACACTTAAGGAACCGAACAAAAGCGAACTAAACCAATGGAAAAAAAAGTATTATATTAGTCTTCTTATTTTAATTGGATTTTTGATTTTAAGTAGGATAGACAGAATCAATTTCTGATTTTATAAAAAACTGTACACAACACGGGTAACCGTTGCACAAGTCCTCTAAAAAAAATAAATTAAGGAACTTACCAGATGTTTAAAAAAATAAGTGAGTGATGTTGTTTTTTTGAGGGTCTTACCCCGCTGCGCAAAGTCTCTGACTTAGCGCAACATAAAAAATGGATGACGAACTAACTAGTATGATCAATGAATTTTGAACGGAAAAGCAATGAGAATTATTTACCCTCAAAGTCGGGGAATTGAAGATTCGACGAAGTTAATCTTTCGTGTGGGGATCAAACAAGCTAGCTCAGACATGCAATCACCGCTAGCGTCACGCTTTAGCGTGGTGCCCAGGCTGCAAAAGAAAACGTAAAAGAGAAATAAATGAGTTACTGAATTATTTGAAATTGTTAACGGCATCACGCCAAAAGCGTGACGCCATCAGTGCGGCGTTGGACATCATACACCAAATGAAAAATTATTGGTTAATTTTAAGCTTCACAGCAATTATCCATAAACGAACTGAATTTAACTAATTGTGAATAAAATTTCACTGTCAATAATATTTCATTATTTTTATAGCATGGGTACTATCATAACAATTAATGCAAAATTCATAGAAGAGCAAACAGATTTTAATGAATTGATTTTGGAATTAAAAGAAGCTTTCATTTCTAATGAAATAATAGTTCCTCAGCGCCATCATCACGATTTTCCCAATCCAGAAGTAAAAACAGATTCAACTTTGTTGTTAATGCCTGCATGGAACCCAAGCAAAAATGCAGGAGTGAAAATTGTGACTGTAAGTCCCGAAAACGGAAGGTTTGACTTACCAACTATTAACGGAACTTACATCTACTTAGATGCTGTTAAAGGAACTCTAAAAGCGTTGTTAGAAGCAAAAAATCTAACTACAAAAAGAACAGCAGCAACTTCAGCATTGGCGTCCTCGTTTTTATCCAACAAAAACTCATCTTCACTTTTAATGATTGGTACAGGAGCACTTTCAATAGACCTTATCAAAGCACACGCCTCGGTAAGGCAACTAAAAAAAGTTTATGTTTGGGGACGAGATTTTGTTAAAGCAAAAAACATCTGTGAACAACTTAAAAATGAAACTTTCAGCTGTACTCCTATAAAATCAATTGAAGAAAAAATTAATTCTGTGGCTATAATTTCATGTGCTACACTCTCAAAAACCCCTTTAATTTTAGGCAACTTATTAAAACCCGGACAGCATATTGATTTAGTTGGCGCTTATAAGAAAGATATGCGAGAAGCAGATGATCAAACCATTATAAAATCGTCTATATTTCTTGACACGTTTCAAGGAGGATTGAAAGAAAGTGGCGATATCGTTATTCCAATACAAAATGGAATTCTGAAAGAAAAAGATATCAAAGCAGATCTATTTGAATTGTGTTCAAATAAGAAAAAAGGTAGAACTTCTATTGATGAAATTACCGTTTTCAAATCTGTAGGGCATGCATTAGAAGACTTAACAGCAGCAAATTATTACTATAAAAAATATACTGAAAATGTCTAAAAAAACATATCAAAATTCCTTAAAAAAGACATTCTATATTCCTCACAACAGTTGGCTGCAAATAAAAACTATTGACATGCATACTGGTGGAGAACCCTTACGCGTTATTGTGGATGGATTTCCAAAACTGAAAGGCGATTCCGTGTTAGATTACAGAAAATATTGTAAAGCAAATTATGATAATTTACGGACTTCATTAATGTTTGAGCCACGTGGACATGCAGATATGTATGGCTGTATTTTAACTCCTCCAAACGATGATGAAGGAGACTTTGGAATTCTATTTCTACATAATGAGGGTTATTCAACAATGTGTGGGCATGCCATAATTGCTATTTCTACTCTCGCAATAGAAATGAATTGGATTGAAGTTAAGGAAGGAGACAATGTTCTTAAAATTGATGCTCCATGCGGGCGAATTACGTCTTTTACCAATGTGAAAAACGGAAAAGTCACAGGGGTTCGTTTTCATTGTGTTCCAAGTTTTGTCGTTGGACTGGATAGAACTGTAGATGTTGAAGGTTTAGGGTCTGTAACTTATGACTTAGCGTATGGTGGCGCTTTTTATGCATATGTAGACATGGCAAAAAACAACTTTGATTTTGATTTAAGCACCGATTCATACAGAGCATTAATTAATAATGGAATGAAAATTAAAAAAGCTGTAACCAATTTTGATAAAGGAATTATACACCCTTTTGAAGGAGATTTAAGTTTTAATTATGGAACTATTTTCATAGATAATAACAAGCAACCATCAGGAAATGACAATAAAAATGTTTGTATTTTCGCTGAAGGGGAAGTAGATCGTTGTCCAACTGGATCAGGTGTTTCGGGTAAAATGGCAATTCACAAGGCAAGAAAAGAAATTGATTACGGAGATACGATGACAATCGAAAGTATCACCGGCTCTGTTTTTAAAGGCTCTATAGTTTCAGAAGAAAAATATGGCTCTTTTAATGCAGTAATTCCTCAGGTTGAAGGAACTGCATATATTACTGGTATGCAAACTTTTGTGATTGACCCAAATGATCCTATGAAAGATGGCTTTATATTGAGGTAACTATATATGTAGAATTAAATAATTTCAACGTATCATTATGTCTGACAACAAAACATAATTAAAAACTTGCCTTAGAAACACACTTATTATATAAAAAAATCCCAACAACTGCTGGGATTTATAAGATCACATTCTAATTAATTACAGATTCAAATTTGAGCCCTTTATAAACAGAGACTTTCAAAGCTTTTGAATAATTCAAAAGGAAATTTATGGTTTCTGTCTTGGGTTTAAATGTGTTAGAATTAAAAGGTTTTTCAGTGTAAATTTTTGCCATGAGCCTGTCATTGTTAGTTAGTTAATACTACAACGACAGAATATATACTTTATTTTATCAGGCAATTAATTTGTCAAAACAATATTGTGTTTTTCAATTAATTTACGAAGATTGATCAAGGCATAACGCATCCGTCCCAAAGCGGTATTGATACTCACCCCCGTATTTTCGGAGATTTCCTTGAAACTCATATCGTTGTACATACGCATCACAAGAACCGTTTTTTGTTCTTCTGGCAACTCCTCTACCAAAGCTCTGATGTCTTCAACAATTTGAGATTTCACCAATTCACCTTCAGCATTTAAAGCACCATCACTCAGTACAGAGAAAATATCAAAATCGCCGCTGTTGTTAAACTTCGGCATGCGGTTGTTTTTTCTGAAATGATCGATCACGAGATTGTGTGAAATACGCATCACCCAGGGTAAAAATTTACCTTCCTCATTATAAGTACCCCGTTTCAGGGTCCGAATCACTTTTATAAAGGTATCCTGAAAAACATCTTCCGTCACATCGCGGTCGTAAACCTTCGAATAGATAAAACTGTACAAGCGCTGTTGGTGGCGTTTGATGAGCACCGATAAGGACGGTTCATCACCTATAATGTATTGACTTACGAGGGTGGCATCGCTAATAGATTTAGAATTCATAACATTACTTTTAATAGCACACCGTTGGTGTACTGGGTTTAATAAAAATTGAAAAGTAATGTTATTCTATAAGCGTTTATTAAGAGTTATTTTATCAAATATAAGAACAATCTATTTAATTATACAAATTTATTTTAGTTTTTAATCGTAAGAAGAGTAAAGACCGCTTTAATATTTTTTATATTAATGGTATCTTTGCAACCAAAATTTAACTCAATAAATGCCACTAGATCTTTCAAAACTAAGTCCAAAAGAGCACATTCTAATTAAGGGTGCAAAATTGCACAACCTAAAGAATATAGACGTTGCAATTCCACGACACAAATTGGTAGTCATCACAGGACTTTCTGGATCCGGGAAATCAAGCTTAGCGTTTGACACCCTCTATGCTGAAGGTCAAC
>Ga0209712_10002853_pt1 | contig 14132 bp, 16 predicted proteins | sample ArcOceMetagenome_FD_187443 | JGI IMG/M metagenome (GOLD analysis project Ga0209712, IMG submission 187443) | Marine eukaryotic phytoplankton communities from Arctic Ocean - Arctic Ocean - Greenland ARC118M Metagenome (SPAdes) (version 2) | ecosystem: Environmental > Aquatic > Marine > Oceanic...
CCTTGAACCTTGAACCTTGAACCTTGAACCTTGAACCTTGAACCTTGAACCTTGAACCTTGAACCTTGAACCTTGAACCTTGAACCTTGAACCTTGAACTAACTACAGCCTACAGTTTCAGTTTTTGAGACGATACTGTTGAATGGAATCCTCCTACTCTTTCATGCTGGAGAAGACGAGTCTACAGTATGATACCGACATGTTAGTACTACAATCACTTCCAATATTACTACTGTAGTACTACTAATCACCAGATCATCCAGTGCAAATTGTGCTGCTGGGATGTCTCCTTCGGCTTTTGAATTACTAAAGGTCCTCAAGGAGGAGTCAATGGACCTCAAGAAGAAGGCTGATAGCTCGTCAGATTCAAATCTCGTACTCGTAGGTCCATCATCAGGTGAATTCACCACCAACTGCAGAGTCGTTTGGCTTGAAGCGAGCGAGCACTGTGTCATTTCTCACCTTTTGGTTGCTTTTGGGCACAATTTTTGGATATTGTAACGGCCATCATGTCAGTCACATGTCAACTACCTATCGCGGGTCTGCAACACTTTCATGTAGAACAACTGAGGAAAGAATGATGGCACTGGCAGGATTGGATCTTGATCTCTCCCACCGCTACGTCATGTCAGCAGATAGTAACGAAAAGGATCCATTTAGACTTACGAGGATGCTGATCAAGAAGGCGATGGAAGCATCTGGAACAATCGAAGAAGAAAGTTAGTACTACCGCGATACATTGTTGACACGTGCAGAGCTCCGATGACTGTGTTGCGCGATAATCGTGTTCGTTGGTACTAGCTATGTTAGAGGCATTTGTATATTATGATCCCTAATCAGTTGGAGGCTGCTTGGCCAGAGCCCGACCAACAAAGGCGAAGATGCACAGCCATACAATATAAATGACGGAACGCACCATGCACACCAAGGATGATTCCAACAACAACTCTAGACTCTAGACCCTAATTTCAATGTATCTCGTGGCATCGCTAAAATTCGAGGAGACTCTATCGAAGAAGACACTCGAGAAGAATTTGACTTAATTTCTACAGGGCAGAACACATCGGGCCAACATGTGAAATACCTTTCCGATACTAGCATTATCGGTGCAAACAGTATAACAGCATTAGCTGGTGTCAGCACAGGCAGGTACTGAAAGTCTTCATTCCTCCCAGCTTCGTTCTCTCAAAATATATTCTGAGATTTAAAACTTGGCTTCCAACGTACATCATTCTTTGAGAATAGCTAGCATCACTGGGGATGGATCAGTGCGATTTTTTGCCGCTGCTGAATCTTTATCTCGTCGTTCAAGGTTAGATATAATAATAGAAATGTTGGACAGAGAGAAGCCATGAATATAGCCGACAAAGACGAAGATACCGCAACTGAAGAAGCCTTGAACGAAAATGCATTGGAGGTTATCAGGCGCGTCCAAGATAAATTGTCTGGAACAGACTTTCATCCACCGACGGAAGAATTCAATCCTTGAACGTCCAGGATCAAGTCCAAAAGTTGATCTTACAAGTAAGCAACAAGTACACTACAGAAAACCTGTGCCAGCTTTTCATTGATTGATTGATTGATTGATTGGTTGGTTGGTGTATATTCTGGTAAATAGTCAACTCTTCATGTGCCAGAGGGTCTAGTAGAAGTGGCTTGCGGCCCTCTCACAAAGTATCACATTGTACTAATTCGTCAACAAAACAGGGTTTTCGAGTTGGAACGAGAAATAAGTGGTGTCTGAAATCTGAAATCATCTACTAGCTAGTAATGCATGCTACTTTGATTTGCAGAAGTCTACCACCAGCTGAGTGAAGAGAGCGCAGTAGAAGCATGTATTGGATAGTGAAGAAACCGATATTGATCTGCTCGTTTAAACCAGAACAAAACGCGCATTTCAATACATATAGTGACAACATGATAGTAATATCTGTTCCTTGAATAATACTTTCTAATATATTTACTTTCTTTGCATTGGAGGTAATAGCATTTGATAACACACTCGGAATGAAACCAACTTACGCATCCTAACGGACAGACAGAATAATAATACACTAGTATCATTAGAATAGATGAGCTTTTTATGGATAGTACCAAAAAGCCTCGAATGATTGGATATGTAAGCATAAACTCAAACATACTATTGATAGGAATATTGGGGGTGTGTGTTTGTTTTCAACAAATACGCTATTCTCGCGTCTTTGAGATCACTTTGATTTGATGACTATTTGATGTACTTGGAAGATTGAGTGTGTAGATACAAGCATCCTTGTTGTTTGAATAGATAATTAGAAAACGTCAACTATTTATTTTATTGAATGTTTTGTATTTGCTGCAAGGTTTCAAGATCTCGAAGAGAACGGACAGTGCCGATAGGCGATGCGATCAAAGAACTGTCTTTGTACCTTTACATACCATGTAGCAGTCCTTCTCGCGTTATTCAAATAACTTTCCAAGACAATACAGGATTGCTTGCAATTAAGGCTTTGTACACAATTCCCCTTTCGTTTTCGGCTTGCACTATTTTCATCACTAGAGAAGGCCGATGACGAAATATCTTCGATCCCCAGCCCGATGGTAGTTCCTGATGAATCTCATCAGGAGCTTTCCCTGCTGTGTCTGGTTTTTAAAGATATGCAAATCCAATCGAAAGCAAGGTCAAGAAGCAATAAATTGCAAATGGAACGAATAGTCCCACATCTTGCCCCGTCAAGAAAGTGTACGAAACTAGAGAGGCGGCAGCGTATCAACATATCGCACTCCCCCCCAACGCCGTTCCTCGAATGGTACTCAGAAAGTGTTCTGATAAAAATCAACCACACCAATGGTCCAAAGCTGAAGGAATACCCTCCTGCGACACCGAATACATATAGAGTCGCAAATACCTTTCCTAGAATGCTGGACACTTCACCACCAGCCAATGATACTAGTACAAATAGAGAAAATACATTGATGCTCATTCCAAAGAATCCTATGATAGTAAATATCATCGATAATCCTTGTCGGAATATCATTATTGATAACATGCTTGATATTTGGTAGATATCAAGTCCTCTACCAGCAACATCGGTGGCTACCAATACACCCCGCCCCCGCCCCTTCTAAAACACGAATCAAGATTCTTGACACGTTCGACTTGGTTCTTTCCTCTGTGCAATACAACTCTACGTCGGCCCATTCGTTCAATCATTCTTTCTACACCTTCTGTATGGGAGCATGTAGAAATGGACAACCCTCGCTGATGCTCTTGCAACAAGACGAATGACAAATATGGAGATCCAATGGAAACCGTCACAATCCGAGATCCAACTCATCAGAAGATATCTCCAAATGATGGGTCTACTCGCATCACCTTCATACCAGCTGAAATGAGAGCAATCACATTTGATCAACTACGTGTACTTGCTGTCAAAGTAAATATAGAAAGAAGATTCGAGAATGACAAATGTACAATCTAGAATGGAGATCTTCTCCCTCTCAGTGAAGTTACTGCAATATTCAATATTCAATTTTGGACAATATCACTTTTCCTTTGAGGAACACGTTTCAAAAAGTAGCCTTTCTTTTTATAAATATATAATTTATAAAAAACGTCATATTCAAATAGCAGAGAACTAATCTTTTCTGCGATGCCATGTCATTGTATTCCATATAAATTCAGTCTACGGTTCATTCAATCCATTGTCGGTGCTTCAACCACAAGCCGCCAGAGCTTTGGAGGTAGAAGAATCCCCTAACGATTCGCTGTTGCCAGTAGTACCGTCTCTTCCTGAGCCATTGGAAGCGGAGTCATCAATGTCTACATTCAATGGAACCCTTCCAGGATCAATTATCTGCTGCTCTTCTTCCAATGGAAACAACTGGACAACAAAATGCGACGGTTTATTGATAACGTCGGAATTGAGTGTGGGCATGTTTCCTTCTCCTCTTTGGCGAGTGTGAGTTGTTGTTGGAGGGGCTCGTAGTGTGTTGATGTTTCGGTAACTTCGAATGTTGAAATGAGCTATTCATAATTGGGCAAACACTTGTTTGGAGGATCTTTGCTGCACTCTGTACTTGTGACATTGACCGAAACCGCTCGAAACAATGAAGCGCCCGATGGAAATATTTCTTTCCTCTGTATTTGCAACTCTAAAGCCTGCAGCGGCTGCACTCTCGTAAGAACTCAAGTTGTTGGCTACCAACTCTTTCCCTTCCATGGCATGGTCATGCTGATCCAGAAGATCTACATCTTTGAATCGAACAATGGTATTACCTGGAGAACCAGGATGTTGTGCATTGGGTTCTCTCGTCGATGATGGTGCACTTGATTCATGTGGACTTGGGAGGGATCGCAGCTGCTCTTGCCTTGCGCATAGTTTACCATGGGTCAATCCTTCAGGCTCTGGAACATTCTCCATCGAAACAGGCTGTTCAATATTAAAAGATGAATCATTCGGAGAATCGAACAAACATTAGTCATTTTAGTACTGCGAGAAAGTATATTGAAGGCATTCAATTTGGGCTACATAAGAGAGCATTATCAAGTATACGTTTGAAGCTACGTTCCTTTTATAAAGATTACCCGTCATCAGCGAGAAGTCAAAAGGAGGAGACCGTGCCAATGTTGTTCAACATGCGTTGCTTTGAGCATTCTTCCAAAGAATACTCTTGAACAGACACACGAACTGTGATTTTGTCTCTTAATACCAAAGTGTCAAACGCACTATTGGAATATCCTATCTCAGAGATGGTAACTAATATCCTCAGCACCATCGAAATCCACAAATACGAGGCTCGCAAAGACATGGCCAAGTCTGGTCGGTTTGGAACAAGACAAATCAACCAAAAGAGACTGGCTCTTACGTCCGTCCAAGTTAAAGATTTCAAAATTGACTCTCCCCAATCCATCTTGATCAAAAAGCTCGAACTCTTGCCCTGCCGTCAAAACATCATCAAAGACGAGAGTAGAAGCGACATGAGAAGTAACTACAATGCGGCTCGAAGATTCAACAGGACAAAAATCATGGCATCCAGGCTCAAAATAATCACCTTTCTTACTACGACTGCGGTATTTCTGGCTTCGAGCTTTGAGAGTTCTTGCTTTTCTCTGAAAACAATTGCCAGGATTAAACAAAAGCCAAACGGCAGAGGGGCGGACCGAACAAACCTTGATAGGATCAACAGACACAGGGGTCTTGGAGGGCGTGCTTGTGTCGGGGACCATTGACGGAGCTTTGAAAGGAGATAAAGACGGCGTTTTACTGCGTGGACTTGCTTGATGGAAAGACATTTTTCCAGATGCTTCGATCTCATTGTTCATTTTCAGCTCGACTGGGAGGAGTTGACCACGACTGTTACAAAGGTCGAGCGGTCTCGTTTCGGGAAAGACCAATACATCGTTAGGACAGAACATTCTGTTGATATTACCCAGAGCGATATCGCGCAGAGCATCAGATCCAACTTTGGAAGAAAGCGAAGTAATGTCAACACAGGCCTGTCCAATGTTTTCTACCGCATAACGCAAAGTTGTAGAAACCACGCATTCCTCTTCCTCTATCCCCGCAATGAATTCTATACACGAGATACCCCCGACAGAGCAAGGAACTGGAGAAAGCATTTGAATCTTGGTGGAAGATCTGAATGAACAATCAATGCAACCAGTGAATGAGAGTTGTAAAAAAGAGAAAAAGAGATGACTCCAGTCATTAACCAGTCATTACTTACCGAAACGGGAGCTCGACCCCCTCTCCATCAGAAACGGGGATACCAGTCTCAATTCCAACTCCATACACAGTTGCTTGCACTGCTGCGCCTGAAGTTTCACAGGTATCCGTCGAGACAAAAAAATCAAAGATAGTTTCTCTTCCAGGATGAATGGACAAGCTCCCAGAAGATTCAAGCAGTTCTTGAAAAATTGCTCCTCGCCCCACAATAAATCCCTGAATCTTGATTTCTTCCTCCGACAAGTTCCTCACAGTGTACACCAGCTTGACATATCTTTCTTCACAAGCAGAATCACCACCTGGAGCAATGGCATAGTCACAAGGAAGAACAAAATTATTTGTTCCAAAGAATCCTTGAGGCTCTACGAGACATTCTGTCTCTAATGTAACGACTGGATCAGAGAGCTTTCCTTTCGAGGGAGTATTTGAATCATTCACACTTGGCAACGACGACGGCTCAATGGAATTTTCAGTAGGCTTCATCGTCTTCACTTCAATGGAAGGGGCGTTGGTAGGAACACGCGAGATCGATTCAGTAGGATTCATCGTCTTTTCTTCAATGGAAGGAGCGATGCTGGGAACGCGTGAGATCACTTCAGTGGGTGTCAATGTCGCTTCTGGTTTCGAGCTTGGAGAAAGACTGGGAAATGAAGGATCATCGAGTTCCCGAGGAAAGCGAATCTTCAAGAACCCCCAAGCATAACAGTAATAACCTTCCACGTTGTATTTTCCCTCGATCCATCCTTCAACCTTGATGGACCCGGCAGCTGTGTTGGTATTACACGTATCAAAGGTACCAGAATACTCGAGTACCTCACATGTGTTGGCACTGAGCAATTCGTCAGCTTCCTTGTTGTAAACCTGGTTTGCCAGCTTGACAATCTTCTTCGCTTTAATGATCTCCACCTCATCTTCAACCATATTATTGCAGTACGTATATGTGAATCTCATTTTGACTAGACCGCATCCTTGAGAAGGAATGGGTGACATCTTGGAACACCTTGTTCCATCGTCAAGGAAACACTCAACGATTGCAGAGATGTTACACTGCGATGGAACAGATTGCTGGAGAATGCGATTTCCAACTGTGGAATCATCACTGCGAATACAATACAATACGGCGAGTGAGCAAAGGGTTTCAAAGGGTTAAAAGGAAAAAGAAGGTGCGACGAATATGAAGAAACCATTTGAGAAGAAACCATTTGTTGAGTTGAAGGACTTACAAAACAGAAAGGCTTTCGACTTTTCCACCATCAAATGAGGCGCTTTGACTTGCTTTGAGAGCACTGGCTGAAGTCAAAAGAGATAAGAGGGACGAGATGCGTTTTACTCTCATGGTGTTGGTCTTTCGGTTGCGAGGGTGCAAAATTTGTGATGTGAAGCAAGTGCGAAAGAACAAATTGTGTTCCGGTTTTGTCCTAAAGAGGATCATTCAAAAAGATACGGTTTTTAACGTTTCAAACGTCTCCTTTTCATATCATAAAAATAACTTTTAATGAGACGCGGATACAGAGTTGCACTACTGTTGTACTATGATTCTCATTCCGAACAAGACATCAATATATTTTTATCGCACATGTCATGCAATCCAAACCTCGCACCTGGTATATTTGATACAGAAAAGACACTTTCGTACAGGAAGCTGCAAAATAACATACAGTACACGTAGGCGTTGAAACATCCACACACGACAAACATTACGACAAACATTAGACGCATATTCAATAAAACAAATCACAAATACCATTATTTGTAAAAAATCTTTGGTCATAAAAAAAACAGTGAATAAAAAGAGTGGAGTTGAAAGTATCGCATCCATTAACTTATGTTTTTTTAATACATGTATTGCAGTAAGACTCTAGTCATCAACAAGGACACCGTGGCCGAGTGGTTAAGGCGACGGACTTGAAATCCGTTGGAGTTCCTCCGCGTAGGTTCAAATCCTGCCGGTGTCGTTTTGTTCACTTTTGCAAGGATTTCGTCACAAATTGAAATGCACTTTTGCGAGCTTGGTTTGGGGTTTGGGGTATGGTGGGCACAACCATTTATGAAGTACAATACATACAATCCATGATGAAGAAGCAATTTATAAAAAATTCAAATGTTGCGTCCGCTTGTGTAAGAATTCGGAAATACTTGCAGTGGTTTGATACGAAGTTCACAATATCAAGCTTTTCTCTCTCACAACTATGATATTTATAATTACATGTCACCTTTTCTTATTGCCCTCGTCCGCCTGCAAGCTTCAAACTGCAAAATGCTGCATCATGAAATCATCGAAGCTGTCCAGAATCAGCCACAGTAACTGGCACCCTTGTCCGCCCTGAATCACTACCAACTTGTTCAACCGCACTAACTACATCCATCCCGCTGATAACTTTACCAAAAACAACATGTTTACCATCCAACCACTTTGTCTCTGCAGTACAAAGAAAGAATTGACTCCCGTTCGTATTCGGCCCTGCATTCGCCATGGAAAGCGTTCCAGCAGCAGTGTGCTTTTTCTCAAAATTTTCATCCGCGAATTTTTCTCCATAGATGCTTTCCCCTCCAGTTCCATTATGCCTCGTGAAATCTCCTCCTTGACACATGAAACCCGGAATGACTCGGTGGAAGGAGCTTCCTTTGAAATGCAGGAGTTTCCCGGTTCGTCCCAGTCCCTTTTCTCCAGTGCACAAGCAACGAAAGTTCTCGGCTGTGCGAGGGACCACGTCGGCGTATAGCTGCATTTCTATACGGCCCTTTGGGGATCCGCCGATGGTGATATCGAAGAAGACGACGGGATTGTTGCTCATAATTATTGATTCGGTGTTTGCTGTTGAACGGTCCTGGTTCTTTGGTTCGTTGCATTGAAGGTGATGAATGAGTGATCTTATTGATGTGAGGATTGAGGATCATGCATGATATGTGTCATTAGAATATACGACCGTTATCAAGAGTGGGGGCTGAGTGGTCTGAATTTCCAAATACTACATACGATTCCGACACCGATGCGCCTGGGACTTATTAACTCTTTTCCCACCCCACATTATTTAACGGTCATTAAAGCTCTTAACCTATGATTCTTATCGATATAGAATCCCCCAAACCGACAAACGAGAAAGGGTTATTTTTCCTCCACGAAAAAAAACAACACAAAATTCCACTTTCAACTTCAAAAATAGACCATACATCATAAATCATAACCCATAACACGACGACACCACCATAATAGTTGTCAATTGCATCACACTCTTTTGCACGTTTTATAGATTTTCAGAACAAGATGAAATTGTGTCTCTTTGCATTACACGCATCTCTAGGAATCTCTTATTCTAGAGCATTCACAGTAAATCCCATGGTTAGAATCTGCGCTCAATCTAAATATATTGATACGAGGAGTACAGCACTCCATGCTGCTGCACAAGAATCTGATGCCATTGACGTGGAGGCAGAGGAAGTGGTAGCACCGGGCACTATGCGAGTGGCAGAGATTAAATCCGAATTAGATCTACGAGGAATTGAATATACTGATTGCTTTGATAAAGAATCTCTTGCGCAGAAGTTAGTCAAAGCCAGAGCTAGTGGACAAGCAGACCCTTCCATCATTGATCAGTTTAATAAACAAAAGGTAAGTACGATACGTGTAAGCTTGGCTTGGCTTGGCTTGGCTTGGCTGTGACTTTTAATCATTTTGGAATATTCAAATATGGAATTTGCCTTGCCTTGCCTTGCCTTGCCTTGCCTTGCCTTGCCTTGCCTTGCCTTGCCTTGCCTTGCCTTGCTCTTTATTAATATAACTTTCAGCGAGTCATCTAACCTGTTTCTTTTTTAAATTTCAGTCGCAAGAAACCATGGAGATAGACGATGACATTCTCAACAAGGCAACTGGGGGAGATGGTACCCTACCAGGAGGAATGCCACCAGACATGCTGAAGGAACTTATGGGTAACCCTGAACTCATGGAACTGATGGGCAATCCAAAGATGCAGGAAGTCATGAAAATTATGATGACGGGTGGCCAAGAAGCGATCGAGATAGCAATGATTGAAGATAAAGAGGTTTATGAACTTGTGACAAACCTGAATGATATCATGGGAAAGACAAAAATGTAGGTGACGAGTGAGTCTGTATTCGATACTTCAGTTTGTCTGCATAAGCTATAAGTACACGAACATTTCGCCAAAAATACGTGTCTCTGGGCTCTGGGCGGAGTACTCGTACAAGTATGTCCATTGGCTGGGATGCGATTTCGCTATGAGGGGGAAGGTTCCGTTCAGATTTATTGGCATGCATAATTCATGTCCAAAGCTTTAGGTTTAGCTTAGAAAATAATGAATACGTCTGGGTAGAGGGATTCAAAGTTTATACAAAATACGTTAGTATAGCCACCAATATCTGAATACTTCAATCATAGTTCGTCTTTGTTTTCTGGGTTGATTTCCAATTCTTCCACATCTGCATGTTCAGATCCTTCTTGTTTACCCTCCTCCTCCTCCTCCTCGACAAAGGGAACAAACACGAATTCAACGACTGCATCCATATCAGAACATGGAACAGTCACTAGGAATTTGTCTTTCCATAGGTCCAATGGAGGAACTTTCCCCTCCTTCAAATACGGTTCCAGCTCACTCATCATTGGCACAAAGTCATTGGCATTCAGGTCGGCTCTATCCTTATCTTCCTCCCACGAAACATATTCCGTTCCTCCTCTTCTCGACACACCGAAACATAAGCGAGGCGCTTGCTCTTTCCCCTTGTGTAAAATCGTATTCAAAACATTTCTCGGGATGGAACTGTGGATGCTACCGCTACCGCTACCGCTACCGCTACCGCTACCCTCATTTCCAAAACCAAACATTTGATGCCACTTGTTCATACAAGGGAATACTTGCATCTGGCCACCTGGTTCCAATCTCTCACCTTGGATGTCAAGGCACCTGCCAGCCCGTGGTTCATCGAACTTTGTGATGAGACAATGAGGCGAGCTATATTTTCCGGGACTTGATTCCATTTGTGCCGTATCAGGTCTAATGCATGTTTGAATATTATATCAGGAGGTCAAGGGACAAAAGGAGATTACAGTACGTGTTGGTCCAAGTTCAAGTAAGTTGCACGAATGTTTGGAAACAAAACCCTATTGATTGGCATCTTTTCAACATATGATGCTGCTTACACGTACCTCCATCGCAGTATTCCGTCTGAAGTACAAGGGCCAACTTCCCATCGGTTGTTTGGAAGGACCTCCATGTCAATTACTGCCCCCGTCTCCCATCCTTGCGAGAGAGTCGGAACTACTATGTCATGAAAACATGGCACCAATTTAATCTGCCAAAATGAATAATGAAGATTTAGACGTTCACGTGGGTGACATTGGATATTGCATCGCATATTCAATATACAAGTACTGCAAGCATCATGGAACCTTGGCACGACATACATTCAACAACATACACGTACTCACTTTATAACCGGAACTTCCAAGACCAAGGCAAAGAGGAGAATCCGAAACTACCGTATCCTTTGCAACAAGAAGCACACCATGACCCTGAAAAGTCGTATCAATCGCACTGACTGGCGCCGTATAGTTCCCTTCCACAATATCTCTACGCTTCATCTCATCCATATCTCGAAACTCATCCAATATATCCAAAACCTCGGAATCGGCGCCATCATCCGAAAACTTTCGACCAAACAACTGATCTGAAAGCTCCAACGCAAAGAAATCATTACTAGTCAGAAGAGTAGGCGACCTACCGCATCGGTCTGGATTCGGCGACAAACATTTATTCTCATCCCTGTCCTCACTTTCAATGTCACTTTCCCACCGATCAAATTGCAAATGAAGGAAATTTGAATTGTGATGCTTGGTACAAAATTCTGAATTTTTCAGCACGGTTCCAAAGAATAATTCATCTGCCACCACCGTGTGTTCCGAGTATTGAATGTAGTCATGGACGAACGTACCCTTTTCTGCTCTTGCCATATATTCTGCAAACTCGCGACTAATAATGAACCACTGACTGCTTGTATACATGTCAACACCGTGCGTCTCTGCAGTGAGTGGTGGAATCCGATATATTCGATGAACGGCATCGTCGCACTCAACATAGTAATGAAATTCAGTAGGACTGGGCGTGAGTGGTCTCATAATGATCATCATCATATTTGCATCTAGTGGAAATGATGAAATACGTTCTCTAATTTCCGAGTTTGATTTGAGTGGATAGCTCGAAGCAGATAAATGGACAAATTTGTGAAAATCCAATGGTGTTTGAATGGGAGAGTTGTACAGCAATGCAAAGCTATATTTCAAGAGTTGCATGGTGGCATTCACCATGGAATAGCCGCCCCAATTGACTCTTATGCGGTAATCATTAGGAACGACGTGGATGTGAGGTCTATCTAGACCATATCGAAGAAGTTTTTCATACGCATCATCATTTTCTGGCTTGCCATCTACATGAATGACGAACGTGTGTCCATCCTCGTATAAAGCTTCGATGAGCCGGATAGTACTATCTGGTGGACCATGCATTAGAATCCCATAAAGAATCTTCAAATCTTTTGGATCTTTGATATATAGAGCTTCATATGTACTGATAGGTGGCTGATAGGTTCTATGCATGAGGGATTCAAAGTCAACGTCCTCTGGCAAATCATTGAAATCCAAATATGGTTCAGGACACTCATTTTCAAAAGTAGCACCGACGAATGGAAATGCAGTCTTTTCATTCCCAATGGCATTGATCCAATATCCAAAGTGAGTAGCAATCTTGGCTCTGCATTGAGCAGAAGTGGCCTTTTCAAATATTGTGGTCATTCTATCATGCACCGATTCCGTCAATTTGTCCAATACTAAACTGGATGCTTCGACGGCATCGAGGTTTGCCAGATCATCCATCATTGGCGAAAAGTCAATTGCAGATATTTCACTTTCTTTTTCGTAGGAGTAGTGATACCTTCCATCACCATCTCCATCACCATCACCATCTCCATCACCACCATCATGAGCAAAAATGCGAACAATGCTCGATGAAAGCAACACTGCAAAGAAGACCAATGATTTTGTAATTGCCTTTGTAGACAACTTCGAACCGCCTTGTTGTATAACTGCCATATTGATAATAGTGATATATCCAGGTGGATCCCTACTTGTAGCTATTAGACTGGGCAAGGAAATGGATTGATTCAGTTCCTTTCAAAGTCACGTGACGCGTTGAGGAGGAAGATTGAAGATTCTTGAAGATGTGTTGTTGATTGTTCACGACTGTTTGTTGTTATGTGTGTCTTGGTTGCTTTTTTTGCTTGTTGTTGCTACACACCAGACAGATAACCGCTATTTACTAACCCACGTTCTCGGTATTATTCGTGTTGTTGCCTCGATTCTGGGTGGGCTTACAAAGTAGTTAAAAGTACCAGGTTATAAGTTGGTTGAGGCATTCTCAAAATAATTCACACTTTCACCAGGCAGCTTTCACTCTCGTCTCTCGCTCGTCACAACGACTATTTCAAGGACCAACAACCAACGACCAACAGTCACAACTAACGATCTGTTCCTACTCGGTATGGTACCGTACCGTACTCAGTGCTCACTCCTGATCCATCATTTAATCAAATAAACACCTCTGTCCTCTGCCTTGCAGACCGACAGATCAAAGTCAAGTCCAGTCACATCATGGGAGACCAAGATGGCTGGTTCAGTTCAGACGATGGCTTGCTTTCTTGTTGGCGTTGTACTACTAGTACTAGACTAGTAGGTTAGGTTAGGTTAGTAGGTTAGGTTGTGCTGACTCTTCGTCACCATGTCAGCGCATTGCTGCTGTATTCAAGAAGTATCATACGTCTATGAGCTATGAGGCAACAGCTACCATACAGGTTTAAACCTGTGAGTTATTATTATCATCACAAGAATCAGAGGGGCGCTGACTTTCTGCGTCTTTTGGCGTTGGGACATGATGCATGATGCATGAGCAGTGGCTACTGAAGAATTCAATTCATCGCATGCTGAATTTATGCTGCGAGCGGTGAAAAAGAATAATCACACTTCAATCTTACTATCTTGAATCTATGCAGTGAACAAGAAACACACAACCACAAATTTACCATGAGTAACCTACTAAACGGCTTTAACCTACTACACGATGGTATACAAAACCAAGACCTGCGTCCGCTGCTGGTGGGTGCGACTGTAGGAGAAGGAGACTCGGATGGCTGTGCAGAAGGACTGATGGTATGGTCGGTCTTCTGATGGTCGGTGTAGGACCAGCACTGTTGATGTTAATCACAGTTGTATGAAACACTAGTCATATAGAAAATAAATAATAATCACAATTTAACGTTGATCTTTGTTAGGTTAACTCTCAACAGGTTTCGACCCCGAAAGAATTCTTCGAATTGAATAAGTGAGCGATTGACTGTGTTTGATTGCATTACTGATATTTGATT
>Ga0209712_10002859_pt1 | contig 14110 bp, 13 predicted proteins | sample ArcOceMetagenome_FD_187443 | JGI IMG/M metagenome (GOLD analysis project Ga0209712, IMG submission 187443) | Marine eukaryotic phytoplankton communities from Arctic Ocean - Arctic Ocean - Greenland ARC118M Metagenome (SPAdes) (version 2) | ecosystem: Environmental > Aquatic > Marine > Oceanic...
ATGTCAATCAATCAATCTCCAAAGTCAACCAATCCCTTTGGCTATCCGACCCATAAAACAGCTACAAGTACAATACTTGGTACACTCAAGATATATTTGAATACATCGATCGACGATACGATTGAGCTACAAGTATGGCACCTCAACGAGAGCCTCAATCTCTACGCAGCATTATTCCACAAACACATGACCTTCTCGCCGGTACCAGTCCACCGACTGCGACACCACCAGCCAAGAACAAGAAAGAGTCTCGTCTTCCATACCTCAACAATGCAACCTTAATTGTACCACTCACCATCACCGCCCATATGAATACCACTGACACACAGTCAAAGAAGTCGCGTCTAAACCAGGAGGTGTTCCAGGTCTTGCAGGAAATAGTTCCTGAATTCCTAACGGAAGAGTGTTCCCCTCAGGATCTCATCGTCCGTAATCTTACAGGAGGACTCAGCAACTATTTACTCACCGTCTCCCTTCCAGCCATAGCCGGCGACAATCGCAATCATGACAACACCCTCTTGATCAGATTACATACAAGTAGTGCAGAAGAGGAAACAGAGACAGAAGCAGAAGCAGAAGCATCCCCCAACCTATTAGACCGCACCCTTGAAAATAAAATCTCGGCCGAATTATCCCAAGCGGGAATGGCACCCCGCTACCATGGCCGATTTGTCAATGGCAGGATTGAACAGTTTTATGAAGGAGTGCGCACAGTCACCTGTCATGAAATGGCGGACAAAAGGTATGCCAGAGCTATCGCGGTTCATTTGGCGCGATTGCATCAGATGGAGATATCCTGTTTAAATGAGAAACACGACAACGGCAACGATAACGATAACGACAACGGGGGAGATGGTATTGGCATTATTGGTAAAGGTAAAGGTCAGATTTGGGAACGGATCGAGGATTGGATTCGTATGGCGAAGGATGCTTGGTCGAAAGGGGAGGATTATGACAAGAATGACACGAAGCAACAAAAGGAGCGGGAGTTGGTGGAGGAAATGCTTGTGGAGATTCATTCCGAGTGGAAATGGCTGAAATCTGAACTGCTACACGTAGATTCCAAGAGGAGTACAAGTCCTCATTCCACACGTACCGAGGTCGATCGTGCGATAGACTTTGGTAGGGAGGTGGTGTTTACTCATATGGATTGTCAGAGTCTAAATATACTCACTCCTGTGCAAGATGAGGAGGTTGATAGCGATTATGGAGTAGTTATAAAGGATGAATCCATGGCAGATATACGACTCATTGATTTTGAATATGCAGATATGAATCCACGAGCTGCAGACTTGGCAAACACCTTTGTTGAATTTTGCGATATGAATAATTTGATACCTGATTACAAGAATCAGTATCCTGCGGCTTCTGTACAAGATGTGTTCCTTCTGGCGTACATTCGAGAATATGACGATGCGTTGGCGAATGAATTAGAGGGCATGAACAAAGATGCCGTGGATGCCTTCTTATCAACGATGCGAGATGAGATTGGAAAGTATTCACTGCTTTCTCACTTGTGTTGGGCGTCGTGGGCTCTTCTACAATCTTCTGCATCGTCGATTGAGTTTGATTACATTACATATGCCACGATCAGACTTGAAGGTTTTCGTTTCTTCAAAACGAGGCATTGGCCAGAACTCAACTGAATGCTAATATTGAATATGACTTGTAAGCATTTTTTAATTCGCGATTCCAGACTTCTTCTCTTGTAGCCCCCGGCCAGGTTTACTGTCTGGATCGAGAGCCACATACTGTACACTTATTCCACCAAAAGTTCAATCTCTCAGCATAAGAATGGATGAAGACTTTTAAAGTTTTGATAGATCACTGCTATGATACTGTGATTTAACGAAACACTGATCTGCCCCAGCGCATTCTCTCAGCTCTCAAACGAGATTTTCATAAAATATTCAAAGCATGCTTGATTTGTTCATAACAACTTATGTTGGATACCCCGCAGGTGCATTTGAACAGCCACCCAAAAGAAATAGCTTGTTATAAGCATTTTAGCATACTAGCTGTACCGATTCGGAGAACAGCACGACTGGAGCTTCTTGTCTGCCCTTGCTAATCAATATTAAAAATACGTACTAATTAATTATAATGAATGCAGCCAGTGTTGAAGAAATATGATTATCTCCATTGAAGTATTTTTACAGTGCCGGGCTGTTGAACTTCGTGCAAAACCTGGAGCCTTGAGGTGACGTTCGTGAAATATAAATCAGTTTCAAAATGCAACAACGCGTATTTAGCTAAATGTGATTATGAGACACAATGAGACAAAAACTGACAAACCGTATCGGAAAGATGGATTTGCTTCAATCGGTGGCAGTTCCAACAAACCCAGGTACATCCGTACCGTACCTACATACTTTCTCACAAAGCAAAGCGACATCGCAAACTTGAGTGAAAGTAGACAATCCATGAGGGTCCTCAGCATCATTTCTCTAATATTTATCACCTGCCCACAAATCAGGGGTTTTGTGATCAGCAGCGCTGTGAGACTCACAACGACGCCTATCAGACAACATTCAACGCCGCTTTACAGTACTGAGGATGATGGCAAAAACTCTGACCTAAAAGCAGTACACGTAGAGAATGTTATATCCGACATGCATGAATCAGGCTATCCTTTCCGTATTGTCGTTGTGGGAAATGGTGCAATATTGGAAACCACATCAACCCTAGGACCCACCATGAAATCATCGATTTCTAAAAAGACTGGAGGGAAACTTGTCACTTTAGCTTCCGAAGACCAATCGTTTGAATTCCATGTCAAAGTTAACGAGGTGGATAAAGTTGTTTTTGTGGAGAGTGTCCGACCTATGGAGGGTGGAAAAGAGAAGGTGATGAGGATTTGTCGTTTTATAAATGGGGAAGGTGGATCCATTTGTTCGTTGATCTTGGGCGAATCTGGAGAAGATGCTATTGACTGGTTTTCTGCTATGAAAAATCGCTATGGGGATAATTAAAATTAGAACGAAAAACATACTAGATGAATACATTCAATTGCATTACAAGCTACCTACGTGTCGTCGTATTTTCACTACAACAAATACAAAACTTTATAACTTGAAATATAGTGTACGTGTAGTGGTTATCAACAATTAAACACACGAATCAAGTTCGCGACAAACTTGGCAAGGAATCTCAGGAGCCACAATAACAGAAGAAATGACTTAGTATTCTTCAGAATAATCCTCACCAGCTTCCTCGTCGTCTACCGTATCCATGGCAACCTCTTCGTAATCTTTCTCGAGAGCAGCAAGATCCTCACGCCTCTCACTGAATTCACCCTCTTCCATACCCTCTCCAACGTACCAATGTACGAAGGCACGCTTGGCATACATGAGATCGAACTTATGATCGATTCTTCTAAAAGTGTCGGCAATAGCAGTGTTATTGGCGACCATGCAACATGCGCGCTTGGCCTTGGCAATATCTCCATCAGGGATCTCAAGAGGAGGCTCAGCATTGATCCCGCATTTGAAACCGGTAGGACACCAATCAACGAACTGAACAGAGCGCTTGTTCTTGATGGTTGCCATGGTAGTCTTAACGTCAGAAGGAGTGACATCTCCACGGTACATGAGACAACAGGACATGAACTTTCCATTTGCAGGAGAACACTTGGTGAGAAGTGAATTGGACTCGGTCATGACTGATGTGGTCAACTCCGAAACGGAGAAGGTCTCGTGATAGGCTTTTCCGCGTGACATGAGTGGTGCATAGGCAGAAATAAGCATGTGGAGACGAGGATAAGGAACGAGGACAGTGGGGAAATCATTGATGTCAACGTTCAAGGATCCCTCGAAACGTAGTGAAGCAGTTAAAGAGGAAACAACCTGGGCGATAAGTCTGTTGAGGTTCTGGTAGGAAGGACGCTCGATATCGAGAGAAGTCTTGCATACATTGTAGAGAGCCTCGTTATCGAGGTTAAAGGTAAGATCAGTATACTCGAGAAGTGATGATGTGGCAAGCACAGAATTGTAAGGCTCAACAACAGCAGTGGAGACCTCTGGAGAGGGAGTAATGGTGAAGCTCATTTTGGTCTTGCGGCTGTAGTCAACAGCAAGACGCTCGAGGAGCAGGGATCCAAGACCAGATCCAGTTCCTCCTCCAGTAGAGTGGAAGACGAGGAATCCCTGAAGTCCATTGCAACTATCAGTCATCTTGCGGACCTTATCAATAACGGAGTCAATGATATCCTTTCCGATAGTGTAATGACCTCGGGCAAAGTTATTGGCAGCATCCTCCTTTCCACTGATGATACTATCTGGGTGATATAATTCCTTGTAAGCACCAGTTCTGATAGAGTCACAAACGGTGGGCTCGAGATCAACCATAACAGCGCGAGGAACATGTTTACCGCTCTGGGTTTCGCTGAAAAAAGCGTTGTAAGGGCTGTTCTCCTGTCCAATGGAACTGTCAGTTGGCATGGTTCCATCAGGGGAAATTCCATGCTCCATGCAATACAGCTCCCAGCATGAGTTACCGACTGCGAGACCAGCCTGTCCGATGTGAATGCTCAACAATTCTCTTCCCATGATGATTCGATTCACTTGAGTTTTATGTCATTTATCGTAAACTCAACGCTCGTATCCTTTTTCCAACGCTCAACCGCTCGCCGCTCGCAAATCTCTGAAATTAGTGGGACTTACTTTTTCAAATCATGAGAATTGCATTGGTTGACGATGACGGACGACAAATGTCTGTCGCGCGCAATCTGAATCAGAAGACAGAAAACGTCTGTCAACAATTTGTGTGTCTTTTCTCAACTTTTCTTCCCTGACTGTACTTACCTGCCACGGCATGGTACATTACATACATGTTGTTACCAAAGTCAGAAGCAATAAACTCCACATTGTTCTCAATTCTTTAGTTGATCCAAACTCATTAAACCCAATTCTTCAGTTGTTGCAAACTTGAAAAACAAATAGATTAACCATGAGAATTTCCCAGCCTACAATTGTGGCTCTACTTGCCCTCGCATCCAGTGCCAATGCCTTCACACTTGGCAACAAGAACATCAGAAGCCAATGTCATTCAAAAACGTTCCTCTCTTCCTCATCTAGTTCAGAACAACAACGTACCATCGCAGGAAAAGAAGTGTCACCCCTATCCTATGCGGCAGCAGGATCACCAACCGTCGACATGAATAAATATAATATTCCCATGGAGCAGGCAGTCGATGAGTGGACGGCAGTCCTCCAAGCAGAATCCTCCATGCAGGAAGAGGGTATCTTCCTCCAACCCAAGAATAAACGTGACTTATTCGTTGATTGTCTACAGTACAAAATGAAACGAGAGGGAGGATTGGGATTGATCCTCACGGAGATTGCTGGAGGAAGAGAGGATGGAGTGGGAATCACCATAGTAGAAGAACTTCTCGAGGGTGGGAATGCCGAACAAAGCGGGATCGTTCCTGGAGATTCCATTGTTGCTCTGACAGTGAATAAGAGTTCGAAGGAAAACATGGTGGTGGATGAGGAGAGGATCGATGTTTCTACAGAATGTCTAGCTTACGACCCAACGATAGAAGCATTGACTTCCCTCCCTCCGCCTGCATCATCCGAGGACGAGATTATCTTGACGGTGAAACGCATTCGAAGACAGCCCAAAGTGAATGTCAAGCTTCAGTACCCACCTGCATTTGATGAACCGGATGCAACGATTGAATTGTTTTCAGGAGAGAATTTGAGAAGGGCAATGTTGACTCGCGGAATCAAGTTGAATGATAAATTTTCGGAAAGATTTGATAATGGAGGTACTGGAGACTGTGGGGCAGATGGCACTTGTGCAACGTGTGTCATCAGTGTAACCAAGGGTATCGAGATGTTGTCTCCCATGGGCATTCAAGAATCACAGATACTGAGTAAGAAACCTAGGTGGAGAATGGCTTGTAAAGCTGTTGTAGGCTATGGAATGGAAGAGGGTGATATGACTATCCAAGTAAGCCCCAGACAATGGTCGAAGTAATGGACTGCAAAGCTACAATTACACGTACGCGGATCAATTCACTCGTGAAACGTACAATGCTCTCTTGCAGTAACAAAACTTTAGTATTATGCTCATGCAGGCGTTAATTAATCAAAACAACTAACAAATCCAAAACTCTTTCTTGTCTATAAAGTACCGATAAAAATGCGTATGCCAAAAAACAAATTCTTCCGTGCCCCCATCTCAGTACACTAGCAGCCTGATTAACAGCACATATTCTTGCAGTAACAAAACTTTAGTATTATGCTCCTGCAGGCGTTAATTGACAACTAACAAATCCCTCTAATCTATATTAGAACCCAAACTCTTCCTTGTCTTCGAAGTAACGATCACATCGATGCCACGCATATGCCAAAAAATCAAATTCTTCCGTGCCCTCAATAGCAGCCTGATTAACAGCCCATAGCCCCCAATATATGTGATTGGCGAGCACAAAGTGATTAACTTCCTTGGACAAATGTTCGATATCTTCTTCTTCTGTCGTTATGTTACCATTGTTATTTCCATTTGCCAACGATCGGCTCGTTTGCACATAATTAGTAATAAACAATTGCTGCCTCGATTCACTGGGGTAATTGCTGTAATCAGGTTCCCCACTTTTCTTCTCGGGTCCACCGGCATGTTCATTGAAATGATTGGCAATGTCGAAACCAATAAAGTTTGGCCCACCATATTCAAAGTCAATGAACTTAATCTCACCTGTTTCTCCGTGCTTCATGATATTTGCCGGCAACAAGTCATTATGACAAAAGGCAACTTTTGAATCAGGGGAAATAACAGATTCTCTGAGCCAATCGAGTTCTTTCTCCATTTTGGATAAATTGATCAATCGCTCGGCACGTTCCTCGTCTCCCTTGGATTTATACCCAAACTTGGGATCAATGGCCTTTGCCTGAGTCAACCAATCGTAGAGCTGTATCCAAAGCCCAGGTTCTGATTCATTATGCCATTCTTTGAGATAGTCAGGAATTTTATATCCATAGTGCAAATGAGCCATTTGTTTGGCAATAGCTTCAGCATTCGATTTAGTCTGCAAATCCATGAGCACAAGAGCCGAGAAATTTTTGAGCCACCCTTCTAATCTACCATTCCCAAATCGGCCAAAGTATTGAGGTGCAATGTTTTGTTCAGCGAGTGATGCGAAAGAGGATGTTTCTACGTCACGGTCGATCATTCCCTCTGCTCCAAAGACACGAATAAGAATTGCATCGTAGGATTGAATGGGGCTAAATCCCGAGATTACGTAAAGGGCGTTGGTAATTCCACCAGTTACAGTTTTTACTTTCAAATTTTCGGCGAGGTTATTGGGGGCTGATGATTCGTGGAAAATGATGGAGAGTGCTGCGGAGATTAGACTTGAGTGCGAGTGGACAAGGGAAGAAGACTTGTCCTCCTCGTCTCTTTTCGTCACAAACAATCCCGGGTAATAAGGTCGGTCGTCGACCAAAGTCACTGTCTTTGTTTCACGGGCTTTGACAAAATCTCTTGGTGGCATCTTTGTATGTGGTTGATTCAATGGAGGTGAGGTCTAACGTAGATTTCCCAATATCAGTACTGTAGGCTTGATCAGCAGTAATAGAGTTGAGTACTCGTAACTCGTAACTCGTAAATAACAAACTTCAATGGTGTGGGAGCACAAAACTGGGAGCACCTCGCTCATCTCACCTAGTCAGCTCACTCACTTTTGGAAAAACCATCACTACTCATCGGGAAAATTCGGAGATAAAAGTCGATGTGGAACTTCAAACACCTCCAATGATTGGAAACGGAAAGAAAAGGGAAAGAAAGAGGAATACTTTATAAAAAAAACTTCAGATGCGTGTTTTGAAAGTTGTTTCCCGCCCAAAGAAATTTAAAAGAACACAGTGCCAGGCGCGCAGGGAGATACTTTATGGGTATAACACTTCATTGGCAAATCAATCAATCAATAAAAGGTTCACTACACTACATGCACGTGGAGTTCATTAGTATTTTAAGAAACCGCCCTGTGGTGACGTTGGCGCATGATTTGATGAGATGCCTGACATGTTGTCGCATGGCTCAACTGAAACTCTCTGATCTAACGTTGAAGAATTATCAGTGGGCCAACTTGGCCTTCCGACCACAATATTTCTATTTCGTGCTGAAACTAGATCGTGAGAATTTCGCAATGCTTTTTGCCTCTCCTTGCGTCTAGGAGTACCAAACATTTCTTTCGTGGGGCTCTCAGAATCATCCTCCACCGCTTCCTTGGAATTTTCAATATAAAGCTTACTCAATTTTATCCTTGCCAGCAACCTTGTCGCAATTGTTAGGCCAGCTTTACGAGACAAATCTTCATGGAAACTGATACAGGGAACTGCTTGAATGCATCCCGGACAACCTCCTTTGTAATTACCACTGTCGCAAGATGATGGACATTCTGACAAAAGATCAATTGCTGCCTCAAGGACGCCATTTGGTTTGAAAAAGTGCTTCCATAGCTGAGAGCTTGTACCAGCTCCACCAGCCCTCACGTCAAACAATGTAATACGCGTGCATCCATAGTGAGAATGATCGCAGTCGAGGTCACTGGAAGTGCACGGAACAAACAAAGGAGCGACGGCGACAATTGAATGAGAGAGAGCATGCACACCTTTATCATAGTCTGGCATTAGTTCTGCCAAGACCGACGCTTCTGTATCGATCCACATTGCATTTGTATCATATTCCATTGGAGGGAGAGATATCTCACTCCTCGACAGCTACATCAAAATGTGCATGTCAGAAGTACATTTAAATGAAGAGTATTTTCTGTAAAGGAATGAACCCTACTCACCTCCACTCGATTCACAAGCGACAGCTTCTTGTAACCATGTACAGTTCTTTTTATCGTCACTACCCCATTACCTGCTAATGTTCCCAGAGTGAGGGGCGGGACAAATTGTGTTCCTCCCTCTTGATCATTGTGCTGTTCCTTCTCCTCTACTGAAGGTTCATTTTCCATAATTTTATTATCTGGATTATCTTCACTTTTAGAGGATTCTATTTCAATGCGATCAAGTTGTTTCACAATTGTAATCAGTGTAATGCTTAAAGCTCTGGTGGAATACCTTGCGGTCGTAGGTTTCGCATAAGCTCCTAGATTTGAGCTACCATAACGATATGAACCAGTAATGGATGCAAACGCTGGAGGGGGATTCATACTTTGGATCTTATAACGGCGACCCCTGTGCATTATTATTGCACCTGGATACGCATGGTAAAATACTCTGCATTATGTCAAGGGACGATGTCAATACAGAGATTGCAATTTGAAGAAATGATAAATGCTGAAAATATCTGATTTCGCTCACCTTGAATAAGGGATCGTGTCCATGATTGCAGCTTTATCATGGATACCATCATTTCTATTTCCCTGTTGCGGATGACTCAAATCTACTATTGAGTAATTGATCGGCTCAATGCTTCGGAGGCTCACTCGAAGACTTGGTTTATCAATAGACTGTGCAAATAAATGTTCAATGTGAGCATACATAATGAATCATAACGAAAGATTGGCTGTGCCGAGGACAACATTGAAACTCACGGGATGCTTAGCATATGTCTTGAACATGTTTAGACCATTCACCTTTTCAATTTGTACACTCTTACTATCACAAAGATTTTCCAGCGACTCTAAATACACATCCTTGCCACCGAATAAGTCATGGTCGACATGAAAGTCTCCAATGTCGTCATTGAGCACCTCTGCGATAGAATGGGTGCCACAAAGAGGGAATTCCTCTGAAGCACAAAGTAGGTGACCTTGAACAATTCCGACGTTTAGAGGAATGGATGGCGGCGCATTCAGTCCACGCCCCAACAAACCTTTTGGGCGTCTCCATATATGCTAAAGTATCAAGAAATAAATAAGTGGCAGGGGGCATATCATGACTAATTCAAATTTAGCATTGCACATAAACTCACCTGTTCAGATGGAGAGCTAAAACAAACCATTATTGCAAACGAAGCACCCTTGGCTGCCGCACCACGCCCAGCTCTACCTGCTTGTTGAAAGAGTGATGCAATGCTACCTGGATAACCACAATGAAGTGTGAGATCGATGCCTCCTATATCGATACCAAGTTCCAACGCTGATGTCCCAACGACGCCAAAAAGCTCGTTTTTGAATAAACGCGCTTCGATACTTCGGCGGACGTTGGCAGCATAACCACCCCTATAAATTTCTACTTTATCCGACAGCTCGGCAGAACTTTCCTCAGACTTAAGAATGGATACACAACTTCCATACACCCATTCCGCCAACATCCTTGTCTTGCAAAATGCAATAGTCCGTATACCACTGCGCACAGCGTGTGCGAGAAGGTGTGCTGTCTCTTCCGCTGCATGTCTTCGCTTGATAATGCCCGTGAAATCAGACTGCGATGTATCTTCTGGGTTTGATAATTGTTCTGTGAACGAGACCTTTTCCGAACCTCTTGCACGAGCCGATTTTTGCCCTCGCTTTCGTTTCCAACCTGACCCCTTCGTTCCACCTTCACTTTTCTTTCGAGTAGGAGCAATGATGCGCCCAACATCGTCTCCACTTGAGCCCAACAGAGGGGGGTTCCACGCGAAGAAATGCTGGCACAAACATTAGAGGCGAAAAGAGACTACGTGTACCCAAGACAAATACAAAACACAATTCATTCTCACCTTTGCCGCACAGGGCGACCCATCTTCTTCTGGGGATAGCAATTTTATTTCTTCGGATATAGCAATGGGACAAATTAAGCGAAAATGCTCTTCTGGATGACCGATCGTGGCAGAGCAACCGATAAAAACTAAACCACTGTCAGCTGGTGGATTTGACATTGTGCAATTTGCAACCTTCGACACACGTACGAGCCGACTTAAGACCAAAGACACATGCGCACCAAATGCACCTTCATATGTATGCAATTCATCTATGACAATATAACGAAGTCTTGCCAGTAAACCTCGGTAGTTTGCTTTCCATCCAGGTATTATTGCTGCATGTAACGTGTCTGGATTGGTCAAAATAATATTGCACTGTTTTGCTATTTCACTTCGATTTTGATGAGGTGTATCACCGTCAATAATCCCAGGGCGGATATGTTTTTGCATCATGGGGTTGGATTTTACCAAGGTTTCTAGCTTTGTCAATTGGTCCTGTGCCAATGCTTTTGTCGGAAACATTATTAGCGCTGTGGTACCTGAAGGTAAAGATTCTCCGTTGTCATTATTATCATCAGATGTTTTCATTACATCAGCAAGTAAAGGCAACAAGAAACACATCGACTTCCCGCTACCAGTTCCTGTGCAAACAAGGGTATGTTTGCGATCTAAAGCTGCTTCGATAGCTTGTGCCTGGTGAGAATACAGCATTCTTCTTTTTGAAGAACCCTTGTGCGCATCAAGAGCTCTATATGTCACACTCTGTTGTTCTTCAGTCCCATCCTGGGATAGCTGTAGTCCGAAGGCATCTCGTATGGACAAAGGAACAAGGTCGACATGCCTTTGTTGAAGAAAAGAGTGCTTTGTCCTTCTCTCGTCTCTTGATCCTGCGTAGGCAGCCTGACTTGGTAAAATAAATTTTTCATACGTCTTGCTCGTTGCATCATTAACTTGATTGTCTTTCTGCTCCTTACGTGATTTATTGAAGAATTTTTCTAACTCATTCAGTGCTGCTTTTCCTTCCTTAGTCATTGTGCTACCTCGCTTTGAATTCAAATCATCCTTCATCCTTTCATGCTGTTCTTTGACACTATATTGTTGATACCTCTGGTTATAAACCATCCCATCAAGCAACACAGGATCTATTCCACGAGAAAGAGGAGGAGGGTCTATAACTTCTTCCTGTTGGGTACCGTCTGGATTCACACTTTTAGATGAAGCTTTTTCCATTTTGAATGATTTTTTCAACGCAGACATTCGCCGTTTTGCTGCCGCCTTAGTACTACCATGCAAACTACCCGTAATCTTTTGTTTCTTTTTTTGTTCCTGATTGGCACCCATCTTGGAAAAATGGTCTGAAGGAGGCGGAAACCCAATCATAATGTCCTTATCTTTTTCAGCCGCCGCATTTCCATTCAATATCGAAGCAATATCTGCTTTCAAATCATTTGGGATTTCCATTTGTAAAACACCACATTCCGCAAGCTTTGTGATGTCTGTCAATACTGATCTCTTATTTTCCGGAATAACAGCGCGGAGGGATTGTAGGTTGACGACCATTCTCCCTGTCGCTTTTGTCAAAAACTGCAACAATGGATCCAAGAGTTGGAGTGCCTTTTCTAGATTTTCTTGCTGCTCATCTTTGTTCGCATTCTTCTTCGACATGTTGAGAATTTGTTCATCAAAGTATGCATCAAACGACCACAATGGTGTTTTTCTTGTAATGAATGATTGTGGTAAGGCTAAAGGTCGAGGTGGTGGAATGGAGAGAAGCTGGATTATGATTAATGATGATGGGGGGTAATCTTCGTGATGAGGTTGTCAGTTTGGTTGTACCAAGGTTGTACTTGGTTGTACATACTCCTCGTATCTCAAAAAGTGCTTCTTTGGTTTGCGCGCGCCAGCTCAAAGCTTCGCGCATTAAAATTTGGCCGAGCATCCAACCACCATTCACTCGTAAAAAAATCACGATGAATTATACCGTCCAGTTTGGTGCGGTGCACGATGATGGCTCGATACAATAAGGAATTGCAACGCTTCATGTTCTTGTCGAACACAAAACTCTGTCTAAACTTTCAAATTGGTGCACATTGAACAAAGTCTATCTATAGAAAATGCCGCCACAGAAGAAACGAGTAAGAAAGAGCAGAGATGAATTGCACCAGAAAGAAGCTGCAGATAAACATTCCACGCTAGTGCACATGTCCACCAAGTCTCTCCGGAAGGAAGCCAAGGTCGTCAAAACGTTTCAATGCCAAAAAATAGTTCGAAAGATTAAGGAACTCAAAGAGACACTATCAGTATCAGACTCGGCATCGGGTATGAATGAAAAATCTGGAGATGAAAAGGCGCAACGGAAACTACATGCTCTCGACGAAAAGCTTAAAGCTACAAAAGAATTTGATATTGATTGCATTGTCCAGGTTGCTCTTCGTCGACTCGGGCTCAACAATGAGAGCGACAATGAGATTGGGAATGAAGACAAGCAGTCTGCTAGTGACATATTCACAAAGGCAACGATTGAAACAATGTTAAAACACAAAAGACTTTCTACTGCGATGAATTCTGTGAGCGAGAAGGTGTCAGAATATAATGCATGGCTTTCACGCAGGGAGGATTGGCTTGCAAGCAAGAAAGGCAAAATTAATAATCTGAATGAGAAAGAAGATTCCAAAAAACGGGGTAAGAAGAGGGGGAGACATGTTGATGTAGCAGGGCATGACGGAGATACTGGAATGTTTATTGAATCACTTTCTGGGACGGCAGTGCCACGGCAAGACGAACCCGGGCTTTCGGGCTACGAAGGATATGGAGAATACGAAGAAGAATATCATGAACAAATGCCGAAAAAGAAAAATAGAATGGGCCAGAGGCAACGTAAAGCAAAAGCCATGGCAATGGAGTCAAAGAAAGCTGGAAGGTTATTTGATAGTGATAGTTCAACTAATTGGAGAGAAAAGAAACAGAAATCAATGGACGAACCAATGAAAGAGGAATCTGCATCTGGACTTGATAAATCAAAAACATTCAAGGCTGCAGAAGTTGCTAGCATGGGGAAGACCTGGAAAGAAGAGGGAAAGGCGCATCCCTCGTGGGCTGCACGTGAGGCACAGAAAGCTAAGTCTGGAATCGTCGCCTTCGCTGGTAAGAAGATCACATTTGACTAATTTCTTTAGACTAATTTCTTAGAACATCCATTGGCAAACACGCTTGAACAAATTGGACCAATAAAATAAACGTTCTATTAGATATAAATCCCATTTTATACTGATGAGATCAAGATGAATCGGCATTTGTTCTTCAACTTGTTATTTTACAAATTGTGTCTTGCTGGTACATGTAGCTGATGGCGAGTTACGGTACTGTAGTGGGATGATAGATACACTGTTGTCTGTTTTTAAAAAGAAAACGTTATTATAGAAGTACGAAAAGTTGATTTGAGTGGAATCCTTCGTGGCGTTCAAAGCAGAGT
>Ga0209712_10002860_pt1 | contig 14107 bp, 26 predicted proteins | sample ArcOceMetagenome_FD_187443 | JGI IMG/M metagenome (GOLD analysis project Ga0209712, IMG submission 187443) | Marine eukaryotic phytoplankton communities from Arctic Ocean - Arctic Ocean - Greenland ARC118M Metagenome (SPAdes) (version 2) | ecosystem: Environmental > Aquatic > Marine > Oceanic...
AACACCTGGCGACCTTTGCCAAGTAATGTAACAATCTATTCAAGTGGTATTGATGGACTAGGCCTATTTGCTGTTGAGGATATACCTCCAAGCACTGATTTAGGATTAGCTAGATTTAAGTATCATGACACATTGATACGAACCGCATTAGGATCATTTACTAATCACAGTGAAGATCCATCTTGTGTTAATATAGCTAAGATAAATTCCTATGGGGATGAAGAATATAATGTATGGACATTAAAAGATATTAAAGCTGGTGACGAATTAACAGTATGCTATCAAATGAAGCAGTATTACTCTTAAGTTGACTGTAATTTCTTTATAAATAACTAATAGGAGATTATATATGGCAGATTTATTAGATTTCGACTTTGGTTTTACTGCAGTCGATGAAAACGAATTAGAAGCAGTGCAGACTAGTCAAGTCTTTGCAACTGAAGCTTCAGCCAATGTGCACGAATTAGAAGATAAACTTAATAAGCTTTATAATTCTATATTACCTCTCCTAACAAATTTAAAAAAGAATCCTGAAAAGGAGTATATCCTTTGGCCAAACCGTGTAGAAAAGATCGAACAGTTTGAGGATTTAATTACGGAGATTATAAAGTAATGACAGTTAATACAACAGCGCAAGGTAATATAAGCCTTAATAGTATTAAAAACGAGACTAATAGTAGTAATATTACCTGGTCTAACACAAGCTTAAGATCCGTTTCTTCATTGGCAGGCAAATCAATTCCAGATGCAATGTCAGAGTTTAGTGGGTATACCCACATTACCAATCATTCTACTACTATACTACCTGATTTTTGGACAACAGGAGGGTCCGATCAATACGACCCAATTTTCTATCATAGTGGTTATGCGACCGGTGGCAGCGCGTCGATTGATGGAGTTGGTGATCTACTGGGCAATGCTTCATTCCCAGACTCAGGCACAATTAATTTTGGTGGTCTGACTAGAAATGCAAATGACATAGAAATTAAATATGTTTACTTCTGGGGTGCCGCCGGGACCAATTCCACAACTTTCTTGCTTGTGTTTAATGACAGCAGTTCTGATCATGGAACTTCATGGTCAAACGCCGGATGGACCAATATTGAATTTTATCTAGGTCAGACTAATACTTCAGGATCCCCAGATCTTACATTGGCTAGAACAGCTGCGAGCAGCTACTTTACAGACGGTGGATCATCTACTACCATGTCATATATGTGGTCTACAGCTAAGCCATATTCAAGTTACTTTGGAAACAGTTACAACCCTTCCACCAATGGATATTCAACGATTAATATAACAGGACTAAGTTCATAATGACAATTACATATACATATACACATACTGCAAATATTGAATCGCCCACAGGCTATACCACTGAGCTATTCGTAGATAATATAATAATTGGAGTTCCATCAATACTAAACGATAATTCTACAGTAGTAAATATTAATAAGTCGGAAAATAAAGCGCTAATGTTGTATCAAGAAAACGATGGTATAATCAAATCTCATCGTCAATACGTATCTACAATTAATAAATTTGCCGTTCACGATGTGATTTATATGAATGGAGGTCTTGCACGACACGATTATGCTGTGGGAACTACGGAAGGTCAAGCAATTGTTGCTAAGTTAGAAGAGACTTGGGCTGATGAGGTTTCTTCATATACAACAAATAGTGAAAACATAGTGTCTGAATATACTGCTAGTAGACCTCCTTATACAAACAATATTATTTCTTTTTATAACTTTGAAGAACCATCTGATGCAATTAAAACGACATTTAATGCAACGTATGAACAGTATAAGGCATGGTATGGTTTAAAGTTTGACACAGTAACTGAATCTGTATTAGCTAAATTTGTTATTCCTGAGCAGGAAATGGAAAGAGTTGATCCTACTGTTTATAATGCGGTATCAAATCATCTTCCTATGGGCACTGTCCACACATTCTATGCTAGAATACATGATAAATCAAATAACGTAAATGAAAACATTGATGTATATTTCCTGGCCGACCCATTTTTCGTAGGCACGTGGTGTACTGAAAATTCATACGTTTTCCCTTACGATATAACAGACTTGACTATTGCACCAAAATTACTAATATGGGGCTGTGTATATAATACAGTATCAGGAGAAATTACTCATGTTAAAGCATATACAAGAGAAGAAACAGATTGAAAATGATATATTTCTGGAAGTAGATAAAAAGTTTTGGCAAGTAATCGAAAAAGAAAGATCATTGTTTTTCTTAAACAAAAAAGAAAGGAAAGGAAAGAATATGAATATTGAACAATTAAGAGAACAGCTAACTATAGATGAGGGTAAGGTGAACGAGATTTACCTTGACCATTTAGGTTATCCCACAGTAGGCATCGGCCATTTGATACTAGATTCTGATGGAGAATTTGGTGCGGCTGTAGGTACTGCAATAACAGAGGAACGATGCATCGAACTATTTGATCATGACGTCCAAAGCGTTGTTGCGGATTGTAGGATTCTCCATGAAGGATGGGATGAATACCCTAACGAAGTACAACAGGTTATTGCTAATATGATGTTCAATATGGGTAGAACACGTCTTAGTAAATTTAAAAATCACAATAGTGCATTGAGAGATGCTGATTGGAAACAAGCTGCAATAGAAGGAAGGGATTCAAGATGGCACAAACAAGTGACGAATCGGGCCGAGCGCCTGATGCAACGATTAGAAACGGTTTAAAGTATTACGAAAGTGCTAACTTAGAACCACAAAAGTATCTTGGTTGGTATTGGTGCAGCGACAGACTTGCCTTCTACCGTTGGGATGAATTAATTAAATCAAGAGGAAATTAAAAATGTCAGTAATAAAATTATTAGGTTCTGAGGCAGCAATTGCTACAGCATCCAATGTAGGGTTGGCCAAGCTAGTGAGAGTGCTAAACAATAGCGCAGGCGTTCAGCTTATCACACAGAAAAATGCTGGTGGTACTACTATAGGTACTGTATCTATATATGCCTATGATTGTATAGAAATAAGTAAAGCATCAACGGATACTTTAACTGGTGCTGCGACATCTCTAGCTGTGGCCATAGCATTCGCTAACTAAAACACTGCAGTCATAAACCAACGGGCCCTTTGTGGTCCGTTTCGCATTCCAAGATAGTATTTCGTATAAATAAACATATGGACATATTTGCTTTAATTGCTGAAGTAGGAGCACCTATCGCGGGATCTCTAGTGATGGGATTTTTCATCTTTGTCGTGATTAAACAAATATTGGAAGGTATTGTAGGGCAGATAGCTACTTTAACCATATTCTGTGAAAGTTTAGAGAATAGGTCTAGAGCTATGTGCAATGAAATGATAAAGATTGATTTACTAGTATCTGCAGCTTTAGAGCTAAGGCCGGATATAGAAAGAATAGCTCGTGCTGAGAACTTTGTAGAGGACGGCAAGCTTGATGTTAGACGGGACTAATATATCATGGCGGATTTAGCACAGATCATAAGTGACTACGGTTTCCCGATGGTTATGGCGGTTGGTATGGGATATTTTATATTTTTTATCTGGTCATTTATCGGGCAGAAAATAGACCCAGCATTAGAGAAAATGCATTATGCATTAATAAGAGTTATTGATCAGACTAGGATGCTAGATCAAGACCTCATTAGATTGCAACAGAAAGTTGATGTTGTATTGGAGTACAAAGCAAATGAACGAAAGAAAGAAGAACGAGACCGAAGATCCAAAGATGATAACATTTCAGAAGTGGAATGATAGACTATTTAACAGCATATTAATTATACTAGTAAGTTCAGCTATATTCATATCAGTTCCTGCTGGAGCTGAGATTGTTTTTAAATTTAAGAATCCCTCATTTAGTGGTGTTAACACATCAGCACATTACTTGACTATTGAGAACCAGGAGAAGTCAAGAAAAGATAAAATTGCTGAAGACGTTGAAGCTGCTATAATGAAAGCAGAAAGAGAAGCTAACAATACGACCCAAGCTAAGTTCCTTAGAAACTTGGAGAGTAGAATATATGCTCAAATAGCCAAACAATTGGTTGATAACATGTTTGGTAATACTGAAAGCTCTACTGAAGGTTTCTTTGAAATAGAGGGTAACTCCATTACTTATGAAACCATTATAGGCGGCGGCCCAGACGGCACTGATATTATTAGAATTACAGTTGTGAGTGAAGACGGCACGACTACTACATTAGACGTACCCATTGGCGCTGGTGGATTCTAATATGAAATATATAGTAGCTACTTTGCTACTGCTAATTACAGGGTGTGCTGGTATACCTAGTATGACAGACTCTTGTACTGCTCTGGTTATGGAAAGGTTTGGCGAGTGCCGAGAAGAAGCAGTGGTAGTTACATTACCAGCTTCACAGAGATTGGCTAATTTGCCGTCACCTAAAGTAAGGCCTATTATAGCAGTTTATAAATTCCAAGATCTGACTGGAGCTAGAAAACATAGAGATAACCTAGCAGACTTCTCTACTGCAGTGACACAAGGTGCAGAGGCTCTTGTGATTGATGCTCTAAAAACTGCCGGAAAGGGTAGTTGGTTTAGAGTAGTTGAACGTGGTGGTTTGGAAAGCTTAGTTAAAGAGAGACAAATCATTAGGTCGGCAAGAGAAGAATTTGAAAAGGACGAAACTAAAAAGAAACTCCAACCTCTGCTTTTTGCAGGAATTATAATTGACGGGGGTATTATAGGATATGATACTAACATTGAAAGCGGCGGCCGTGGTGCTAGATACTTAGGCATAGGCAGCTCTACACAATATAAGAGGGATTCAGTAATAGTAAGTATGCGGGCAACCTCTACACTTACTGGTGAAATTTTGTTAAACGTACAGACTAAAAAATCTATCTTGTCTGTGGGCGGTGGTTATGATGTATTTCGGTTTGTTGATATGGATACTAAACTAGTCGAAATTGAAGATGGCAGTAGTTTTAACGAGAGTGTTACGTACGCAACGCGCGCGGCAATCGAAGAAGCAGTGCTGGAACTAATATACCAAGGTCATGATAGGGGATTTTGGACAATAAGGGACGGTCATCGACACCCCCATCAGCATGATGGAATAAACGAAAGACATCCAAAGGGAGAATTAAATGAACATGAATAAAAAAGCAATTGTTCTGTTAATGAGTTCTATATCAACATTCGCTATAGCTGGTGATGCTAATGACAATGAAATATGGATTTCTCAGACGGGTAATAATATCGAATTGACTATACAGCAAATCGGTGCAGGTAACAAATATGGTGGTGATGCCTTTGCAGGTACTGCAGTAGATATGACTATGACTGTATCAGATTCTTACTTTGATCTGCTATTGGATGGTGATTATAACAAAATGTTTGGTACTGTTGCAACAACGGGCTCAACCATAAATAACTTTATCACCGGTAATTACAATCTGTGGAACCAAAAGATTGGTGTAGCAAATACTGCCGATTCTTTGGCTATTGATTCTGCTATCACGGGTAATACTAACAGTGTGGTATTTAGAGCAGGTAATGATGATGACACGTATAATCTATCAACTCCATTATGGACGCAGACTACTGCTGAATATAACTGGAAGCTAGTTGATACTACATGGACAAGAGTAGCAACAGGCCAAGCATACTTTACTCAAGCTTGGAATCCTACTGCAGGTTCGGCAGATAATTTAGATATGGACCTAGATGTTACTGGTGCTGATAATACACTCAATGTATTTGTTAACTCAGCTAATGCAACATTTGATTGGGACGTAACTGGGTCTAACAACTGGATCCAAACCACCATGGAAGACGGGTCTGATAATAAACAAACCGTAGCGCTTACGGGTGATTACAACTTTCTTTTTGTAGGCCAAAATACTGGTTCTACCTCTGGAGTTACTAACAATGCTATATTTGATGCAACATTTACTACGACACATTCGGACATTAACATTATACAGTCTGACGCTAACTAGTGTATTCCTTATGTGTTCGGCTTCGTTGCAGGCCGAATCCATAGGGGATATTATAGAACAGAGAGGTGTCGCTTCTCTATTACGCAGTGGAGGCGAAGAGGTTACCGTATCCGGTGCATATATACCCGGCATAGAAACAAGAGATACTGCTGTCACTGCCAATGGCCGTATGTTAATACAATTTAAAGATAATGAAGAGCTTTCAATAATAGAACACACTCGTATCTATATTGATGAAGCTTATTATGATCCAGACCCATCAAAATCTAGGATGGCTATTAGGATGGCTCAAGGCACAGCAAGATTTACGTCAGGCCGTGGGAAACGAATCCGCAAATCTAATATCAAACTATCTACTCCTACAGCACAGATTTCAATTCTTGGCACAGACTTTACCACAACTATTGACGAGATAGGTCAATCTCTTATCATACTCTTGCCCGATGAAGAAACTGGTATATCCTCAGGAAAGATTATAATATCTAATGCTGGCGGCACCGTCACATTAGAAGAAGCATATCAAGCAAGTACTATATCATCATATGATACCGCTCCGAGCACTCCGGTGGTATTAACTGGAATCAATCCAGCAATGATTAGCAATATATTCATTGTCAGTGAACCTAAGGAAATCAAACAACAAAAAGCACAAGAAGGTTTGATGAGTGAAAATGACAATACTAACATATTGGATGTGGATTTCTTAGAATTTAATGAACTTGAAAATGATTACCTAGACTATGATGAACTAGAATTTACTGACTTGGATATTGATTACCTAGATGTTGACTTTTTACAAGACTTGCTAGATGTTATTCAGGACTTAGATAAAGCAACCGGCCTTACCGGTGACAGGCTTAATACAGATATAGCATTACTCGGTACTAAACTTGGGTTTGATAACGACACACAATATAACTCAATATTGGATCAGGGGGCTGGCACTATTAAGTTTTATAGAAACGTTAATGGAGTTATAAGTATTTCTATGTTACTTTCACAATCTGCTACAATTAGAACGATTTCAGATCAGAAAGAATCCGAAATTATATTAGGCGACGGCCAAGGGATATACATTAATATCACACAGGTACAATAATGAAAAATAAAATACTCAATGCATTATCTATTCTAGTATGGTTATCATACGTGCTATTATTTACATGCCAACCAGCAGAGGCTGAAGATAACGAAATATATTTAACTCAATCGGGTGATAATTTGTTATTAGAGATCAGACAATTCGGGACGTATAATAAGGTTGATACTGTAATGTCGGGTTATCAGCTAGATTTTAATGTGTTACAAGAAGGGCATAGGAACCAAGTCTTGAGAAAAGATCAGGGGATAAATGGTGATAATAATTTAGTAGTAGTAGAGCAATGGAATAACTCTACAAGCACTGACTATAATAAAATCTGGGTTGACATAGATGGTGATAATAATGCAGTAGATGTAGGACAGGGTTGCAAATTCTATTATAGTACATCAACCACATGCAGTAGAGATACACACGAACAAGCAGGCCATAATATGGAAATCAATATTGATGGTAGTAATAATGGAATACGTGGCGGCCAAAAGGCTGGTAGTGCTAATCCAGATCATGATCTAGTAATGGATATCAATGGAGATAATAATGGTGTATTCTTTACGCAAGCAGGCTCTGGTTCTAAAGATTTAGATTTAACTATTAATAATGATGGCAATGCTGTAAGTATCCATCAGCATTACGGTGCTCATACTGCTACAGTTGTTCTTGATGGTACATCACCTACTAGCCTAAACTTAATACAGGCTGGTGGCCCAAGTCAGACATATAACCTTACACAAAACTGTCTCACTATTGGTGGCTGCTCAGTCAGTGTAAATCAGCAATGAAAACCTGGTGGCAGATATGGAAGCATGCTTTAGGAGCATTCGATGAAGAAGATGGATACGATGCTGCACATGAGAATCCGATAGCTATTATTCGCACGCTGATAGTAACTATTAATCTTATTTGCGGTGTACTCATAATGATAAACATATTAAAGGACTGGTGATGTATAATAGAAGTCGATTCATAAAGAGGAAATATGGGTTCAGACACACGCGCATAGGAACTATGGTAGACCTATATGTATAATTGGAAGGTAATACTAATCACTATAGCGTTACTCATAACGGTTCGAGTGCAAGACCCCAAGCTGGTAGAACAATTTAGATTAAACTATTTTGATTCACTGCAGTCCTACCAAGAGGTGATCAGTTCTGATAACATAGTTATAGTTGACATAGATGAATCATCGCTGGAAAAGTATGGACAATTTCCATTTAGTAGAGATGTGTATGCTGACTGGCTAAACTCTAGCCCCGAGAACAATGCATATGTTTTTAATATGGGATTTACTGAATCAGATAGATTTGGTGGTGACAGCGCATTAACTGATTCTATGGCGATACGTGATGTCATTCTATCGTCAGTTGTTACTAACCATGCTGCCATTGGAGGCCGTCCACCACGAGGTTTTGGTAAACTGGGTAAAGGTGATCCTGCTGACTGGCTGTATTCATATAAAGGTATGCGAAACCCACATGGGACACTTTCAGAAGCAAGTGGTGTAGGAACCGTCACAGTTGCTCCCTCAGTTGACGGCATTGTACGTGAATCACCACTGGCAATTCTAGCAAACAATCACCTATATCCATCAGTAGCACTAGAAGTGTTGAGGGTTTGGGAGTTCCAGCCTAATCTGGCAATTAAGATTAAACAGGCAGGAGTCGAATGGGTGCGTATGGGGTCTATGGAACCTATGTACACTACTCCAAACTCTAATGTTCAAATAGCATATTGGAACGACTATAAAAGAATATCATTTGGCGACCCATTACCCGATGAAAAGATAATCATATTGGGGTTAAGTGCCGGGGGCTTAGTTAACCCCGCGCCCACACCACGTGGCGCGATGCTACCGCATGATATACAGGCTCATTTAATATCAACGGTAGTTAATGGTATCCAGATACAACGGCCATGGTACTCCGATCAGTTAGAACTACTGCTACTCTTAGGGTTATCGCTGACAATATTACTTATTGTATATCAAACTCCCACTTATATATCGGCTATTGCTTCACTAGCGCTTATGGGTGGAACAATGTATATGGGTTATTATTACTGGATGCAATCGTTAGTGCTGTTAGACGTGTTATACCCCACTGTAGCAGCATTTATAGTCTTTGCTCATGCATCATTTAATAAGTTCTATGTCACATTTAAACTTAAAGAGCAGATAAAGAAGCAATTTGGTACATACTTATCACCTGACATGGTTATGATGTTACAGAAGGATCCAACTCTATTAAAGCTTGGTGGTGAAAAAAAGGAGATGTCATTCTTGTTCATGGACATTGTAGGGTTCACCCCCATATCAGAGTACTATAAGAACAATGATGATCCCGAAGGGTTGGTGCTGCTAGTGAATGAGTTCTTAGATTCTATGACTAGTATTATACTGGCCAATGGTGGTACTATAGACAAATACATGGGCGATTGTATAATGGCATTCTGGAACGCGCCTATACCGTGTGAGAACCATGCCGAGATGGCAGTTAAATCAGCAATAGAAATAGAGGAAAAAACGAATGAACTCAAAGACGTTTACAAGGAACGCGGCTTACCTGACATTAATGTTGGCACTGGTGTCAATACTGGAGATTGTATTGTTGGCAATATGGGTAGTGAATCCAGATTTGATTACTCCGTTATTGGAGATGCTGTTAACCTTGCTGCAAGACTGGAAGCTACAGCAGCTAGACACGAGTATTTAGAGTATAAAACCATCATCAGTAGCATGACCAGAGAACTTCTCCCCACCGAATATAAATGTCATGAAATAGGTAAAATCCTAGTCAAGGGTAAAGAAGACCTTATAACCATTTATTCACCTAAGTTATAGTCTTATAACAAAATGTTCTAACAAACCGTAAATAATAGTGTACATCCTGGTATAATCACAGTATAATATACTTATATTAACGGATCAGAGAGAAGATAATGGGCTATTATACAAACACAGTAAAACCGATAGGTAACTTCATAGAGAAGGATTACGGTAACAACTTTGAGTATAGTTTAAACCCTGACAACATGGCCTTTTGTGAAGACCACCCTCATGTAGTATGGGTCGGAGATCAGATTGGTTCCCCTTATCGTTATGCTACTGTTAAAAAGACCGTAGCCTATGTTGTAGTAGACGAAGACGAGTTTGGTCTTCCCGTGGTAGAGAAGTGGGCAATCAAAGGCCATGCTTCATATGCATTATAAGAGCTATGAATAGTCAATATACAAAATAAAAATGGCAAAAGTGTTGACAATCTGGCTAAACAAAGTATAATATACAGTATATTAACCAATAAGAGAAAATAGAAATATGAATAAATTAATCGGATTAGTAGGTGGGTTCTTTATTATGGGTTCAGTAGGTGGTTTGGAAAATGATACAATGACCATCTTAGAAACTCTCATATTCGCAGCTTTAGGTTTTTCTATGATCTTTCACGTTTTAGTAAAAAAGGAGTTAATATAATGATTTTTAATGATGATCAGATGGTGCTATTTATCGGAGACTTTGTTCGTTTAGTAGGCGATGATACTTGGTTAGAAGTAACCGATATTCGGTCGGATGGTATGACAGTTGTATTAGAAAATGACCACGAAGTTGTGGCTTTATCAGAGAACATTTCTGAAGCTGTCTCTTATCTTGAGATGGATAATATCAATATGGAGACTGCAGCATGAGAAATATGATTAATGGAATCAAAGTAAAACGCATTGAGCCAGTCGAAGGCAATACTCACACCCCAGATTGGGCTAACTCAACTGACTGTGCAATGACTACGGTGGATTCGACACCCACTCGGCCGTCTACTATCGCAGAGTTTAGTATACCCCTGAATTACAAAGAGATGCAGTGTGCACTTGATGAGTCTGAGGGAATATTCAATTCAACAATTATGTTGGACACTATGTTAGAGGAGCGGACTGGGTTTAAATTGATTGGTAAATATTCAATAGAGGCTGTAGTTGTTAATGGTAATACTGTTATAAGCTGGGAGTAATGTGAATGGCTCACTTGGTGTTAACTGGACAAATCAAGAACAAGAAGAGAGTAGTGGAGTATGCAAATGCTCTGGCTAAGGAATTGGGCCTAGGTAGAATGTGGTCAAAGATCATATTCATCAAGTTTGAAACTGTCCTTGATGATGAAGTTCAAGGCCAATGCTGGGGGTCAAGAGCAGACGGTTATGCCGAGGTTAAGATTGCACGAAAGTCCGGCGGAGAACCTTTGGACTATGATGAGATGATGAGAACTTTAGCTCACGAAATGGTTCATGCTAAACAATATCTTCGGGGTGAAATTAATGCAGCAGGTGGTTGGAAGGGTAAGAAACCCAGGAACTACAAGTATGAGAACCAACCATGGGAAAAAGAAGCTTACAGTAAAGAAGTTGGGTTATATGAGAAGTGTTGGTTATAACAAAACAATATAACAAAACACTTTACAAGCTGTTGGTATTGTGGTATAATGGTCTTATAAATTGATGAAACAGGTGATAAAAATGAAACTAGTAATAAACACACAGTATAAAGAAAACTACTCTTGGCCTGATTGGGACGGTAACGGTGAGTGTCCTCAGTACTGGAAGTTTAAAGGTGGTTCCACCTATGTAGTCCCAGGTGTTGACGTAATGTCTTCACTTGAAGATCAAGAGAGAATTGCCAACGAACTTCAAGAACTCATTTGTTACGAGAATGAAGCTTCTATGGAGTACCTCCTTGATTGGAACATTATGGATGAGGGACAACCCGTCTGTGATGATTATGAGACACCTATCCTATGTTATTACATTGGTGGTAAGTGGACTGCCATGGTCCAGACCGACAACCGTAATATGGGTTGGAGACGTGCCGAGATTCTTCAGATTGAGGAGACTTATGACATGGAAGCGGGTGGAGATAGAGGTAATTATAAGGCGGAATACCTTATGGAAGACGGAGACCTAGTCGTAGGACAGGATGGTCTAAGAGAATGGTTTAATAATCAAGAGGCTGCAGCATAATGGCAAAGCAACTATATCTTAATATGGCATACTGCGATTACATTGCTCATACAATCATCCGACCTGCAGCGCTGGCCGAGCTAGTGTGTGAACATTCCCTGATTGCAGAGGTGGGTAATGTGAAAATGGACTTACATAAAGAAGGTTATATGGTGTCTACCACTAAGCGCCTTCAAGTTACCGACATTAATGGTAAAAAATATCGCATTACTGTGGAAGAAATGTGAAAATAAGTGTTGACAAACAGCTGTAGGTCTGATATAATATACATATAATAAGTGATAAGGAATTGAGTATGAACAGAATTGAAATGATAAAGGCCGCAGCAGAGAAAGGCCAGATTAAAAAGGCTATAGCAAATGTATCGGCTCGTAAAAGAAACATTAAGGCTGAAATGAAGCTTCATAAGAAGCTCACCAAGTCAATGCATAAAGCAGATCAACTATCACCTAGGCATTTAGAAGCCTTTCATGAAGACAATTTACACTATACTGCTAAGGAAACACAAACCTTCTTGGCTGGTTCAAGTCTTATGGAAACATATGAAGCAATGAAGATGCAGGATGATTACTAATGGACAGTCCATCAATGTTTTTATCAAGGGTTGTGGCGCTAAGACGAGCAAGAGATGCCGCAAAGAACCCACAATTTAAACTGTTGTGGTCTACTAAACTAAAAGAATTAATTGCTAAAAATTCGGAGAATGATTATGACACAGTACACTGATGAAGTGGCGGCAGTAGTCCGTAAACAGGCAGTAGAAACGTGGGCCAAAGGTGTTGACTATATTGCAGCACAAGATGGTTATGTTGAAACTGCTTTAAAGGATGGCTCAATAACACGTGAGTATCATAGGGTATCACCATGCGGTGAGTACCAGTTAGGCGACAAGATTGTGCTTAACGAAGCTAAACCAATTGCCGAGCTGCTATTAGAGGCACCCAATACTATCTAACTAAGGAGTCATTCGCATGGCTTACAGTGATAAAGTGCTAGACCATTATGAGAATCCCCGTAATGTCGGGACGATGAATGATGCTGACCCTAATGTTGGCACCGGTATGGTTGGTGCACCGGCTTGCGGTGATGTAATGCGACTACAGATATTAGTAGATGATAGTGGAATCATAACCGATGCTAAGTTTAAAACATATGGGTGTGGTTCTGCTATTGCTTCTAGTAGTTTGCTCACTGAGTGGGTTAAGGGAAGAACCCTAGAATCTGCATACACTATCAGGAATACCCATATCGCCGAAGAACTGGCGCTACCACCTGTAAAGATTCACTGCTCGGTATTGGCCGAAGATGCTATTAAAACGGCAATAGATAACTATAGAGACAAACAATGAAGACGATAATAAAGTGGATTAAGAATATATTCCTTGAGGTATACGTTCTAACTATCTGGTACAAAGAGTCAGCTGACTTTGAGACCAAGATTATTAAACGTGTATATAACATGAAGAAGATAAAGAAGGCAACTCCCACGCACGTCATTGGCCTTAAGCTAGATGGTAATATGTTAGAGATTAAGACTGTCGAACCCTTTGACTATCAAATTGAGAAGATACACTAATGGTAACTTTAACACCCTCAGCACTGGAACAAGTGGCAAAACATTTAGAACTCCGAGCGGATACCTTAGGCATCAGATTGGGTGTAAAAAGCTCAGGATGTAATGGGTTCTCCTATGTATTAGAGTTTGTCGACCAACCGGTTGAAGGCGATACCGTCGTAGAGGCTGGGGATATTAAAATTGTTCTCGATCCTAAAAGTTTAGTAGTGCTTAATGGGACGGAGCTAGATTATACACGCCAAGGATTGAATGAGGGGTTTGAATTTAATAACCCTAATGTGAAAGCCGAATGTGGTTGCGGTGAAAGTTTTACAATATAGTCAGAGCATATCAAGTAATACCTAAGGGAGATGTAAAATGGATTGGTCGATAGTGTTAGAAGTAATAGCAAGTATTGTTATGTTTGTGCTCATCGTGATTTGTGTATGGGGTGGGTTTCTATTAGAGAAA
>Ga0209712_10002861_pt1 | contig 14105 bp, 16 predicted proteins | sample ArcOceMetagenome_FD_187443 | JGI IMG/M metagenome (GOLD analysis project Ga0209712, IMG submission 187443) | Marine eukaryotic phytoplankton communities from Arctic Ocean - Arctic Ocean - Greenland ARC118M Metagenome (SPAdes) (version 2) | ecosystem: Environmental > Aquatic > Marine > Oceanic...
CGCTTTTTCATCCAAAGATAATCATGCTCATCATAGAGTTTTTTGTAACCTTCAGGTGTTATTAACTTTGTTTTCAATCTTCAACCTAACTCAGTGATTTGTTCAATTGCATTAATTATAGATTTTTCAAGGCTTTTACCAAAGTGTCTATTGTTCATCTGGCCAATCTTTTTTTGTATCAACTTTGACAGCGCTTCTTGCTGATAACAATAAATGGGTCCAGATTAATTTAAATTGTGCGAATACAACAATAAGTATAGGTTAATCGCTAGCTACAGTGATGAACGGAAAAGTGGTAGACGATGATGTAAAAGTTTCAACATCAAGAGGTAATAAAAACTATTTTTTTAGCGCAATTTATTACAAGAATAATCGAAGTTAGCCATGTAAAAGCAGCGTTATCGACTATGCTTATATTAATCAAAGTGAAGTAGGGTTTTAATGAAAAGCCACTACAAAGCCTCATACGAGAAACACTTTGTGGAACCTAGCGTAAAAGAGAGTTGCCCTTTTTGTCGCCCTTTATAGAGTCAACTGAAATTAAGAGAGCAAGTCATACTACCTTTAAACATGGCAACACTTGATTTGAGGTAAATATCGACATCCAAATATATAAAGTTGAAACAATATTTAGTCTTAATGACAATATATTTAAGTTCAAATTACCCGGTTCATTCGGGATAAATTGCCCTTTGAAGGGCAAAAAAGTGAAGGAATAAGGTTCAGCACGGATAATAGCTGATTATCAAAATGATAAAGTTAAGCCGGACACGGTAACGTGTTCGGCTTTTTATTGGATGTTATTAAATAATGGTTTATCTAGTAGCTGGTCTAACTGTTTCGATTACTTCCAGTAATTCCACTTCAAATATCAAAGTAGAGTGACTCGAAATCTTTCCTGTTGAACGTGCACCATAAGCCATATTGGAAGGAACGTAAAACTTATACTTTGCACCCACACCCATAAGTTGCACTCCTTCAGTCCAGCCTTTAATCACACGGTTTAGCGGAAAGCTTGTGGGTTTGTTACGCGAATAAGATGAATCAAATTCTGTTCCGTCTAAAAGTGTCCCAAGGTAATGTACTTTTACTGTATCGGTAGCTTTAGGTTTGCTGCCTTTGCCTTTTGTTAACACCTCATACTGTAAACCTGAGTCGGTAACAACAATGCCAGTTCGCTTTGCATTGTTTGTCAAAAACTCTAAGCCTTTTGCTTTGTTGGCTTCGCCAATCTGTGCTTTTATTTCGGATTGTTTTTTTCGTACAAGATTTTCAACCTCGCGAGTGATTAGTTGAATCTCTTTTTTATCTAGTTGTGACTGGCCTTGTAAGGCAGCAATAAACCCCTTTACTAATAAATTTTGGTCGTATTCAATGCCTACCTTATTTTGATTGGCCATTTTACTTTCTATAATTTGACCCACGCTAGCACCCATAGCATATGATTGTTTTTGTTGTTCTGTATCAAGAGCTAATATTTCAACTTTCATAGGATCAGCTGGTGGAGGCTGACAGGCACTTAAGATTAAAACTGAGGCGGTTAAAATAGCGATTGTGAGCATTTTCATTATAATTCTCCAACTAGCAGTATGTGATTGGTAGGCAAACGCATATACTAAACGGCATATGACAAAAGAGAAACCCATTGAACAAACGTATTAATATCCTCTATTTTGTAATGTCTCTAAGCGCAGTAACACTTATGGCCTGCAGCGGTTCAAGTGATGTGCCTGTAAGTTCATCTCGCCATGCTGAAGGCGGAGCTCATGCCTCACATATATCTGCAGACAATACTATTGCTGTGGTTTCGTCTATTGAAAATGGTATTACAGTCTGGGATTTAACCACTGAGGAACAGCGATTTGTGTGGCGACATCAAGATGATGGCAGTAACTCAGTCACCAATATTCATATTGCTTTTGATAATTCATATGTTGTGACTTCTGATAGAGAAGCATTTGCTTTGTGGAATCTAGACATTGGTGAGCCGGAGGGTTTTTGGCGAATTGATGAGGCAAGTATTCGAGATATAGCCGTTTCAAATCAAGGTCGAGGAATTTTGGTTGGGCGTGGCAGTGGTAAAGTGATGTTTTTTGAGCCCAAGACAGGAAGGCGATTAGAGTTTCTAGGTCACCAAGAAAAAATTAATAGCGTGGATATTTCACCTAATGGTTTTTATGCATTAACAGGCGGCAACGATTATTTAGCCTATTTGTGGGATACCCGCACTGGCCAAGTTATCCATAAATTTGATCACCCCAGTAGAGTCACTAAGGTGTCGCTAGATGATCAAGGACGCTACGCATTCACCGCTGATAGTAAGCGTGATGCGCGGGTCTGGGATTTGGTTTCAGGAAAGGAAGTCAGTAACTTACAATATTCGGCAAGACAACGTATTTTCACCACGGCCGTATTTTCCGATGATGGTAAGTACCTACTAACCGGTTCGCCATCAAGAAGGATTAATCGCTGGGATGTGAAAACAGGTGCAGAACTAAACGAATGGCGTGTATCAGCCCGTAAAGGCAGTAAACCCGCATCGGCGGTTGTGCATGCTGTTGGTTTTATAGGTGATAGCGAAATTATTTCAGAAAGTAGCAGTGGTTTACTTGAAAAGTGGAAGATAGAAAATTAATGAGCAACGTACAAACAGATATCGAACAATTACAAATGAAGATGGCTTTTCAAGAAGATACCATCGAAAGTCTTAACCAAGCACTTATAGAGCAGCAAAAACATATGGATGATTTGCAGTTCCAAGTTAAACAATTGGTATCAAAAATCAGTGCCATTGAACCCAGTAATATGGCCTCTGAAAAAGAGGAAATGCCGCCTCCGCATTATTAAATAGGTCTCAGCTTCTTTTTAATCCAATGATTTTTTAGTCTATAAAACTATTGCTTTATAAATAAGTGGTATTTGTTCAAATGAAATAAGGTCAAAATGAAAACGCTTTTGTTGTTAGTTATTGTTGGGCTTTGGCAAATTAAAATCCCCCAGAAAGCGGTGCGTATTAATTCAATGCCAGCTAAACCAATAGTTGCAGAGGTGCAGATTCAAACGGATCGCATTTCATATATATGTGATGATAGGAAATATTGTAGCCAAATGACCACATATGAAAAAGCTATTTTTTTCAACAAAAATTGCCCTGATACCAAGATGGACGCTGATAAATATGAATATCCATGTGAACATAAATTTGGAAATTGAGTAATGCAACAATACATTACTCCGGCTTAAACACTCCGATGACAGTTTCACTAACACGTGAAGCTTTAGCGACTTTTTTATCTGCTTGAGACTCTGAGTAATTACACTTAACGCACTGTAACTTTTCAACATTATTTTCAAAATAAAGCATTATAGTATCTAGTGCGCGGCACTTTGGGCAGTTTGCTCCTGCGACAAATCGTTTTTTAATTTTGTTAACCATGGTTTAAGAGATTTCTTCGGTTGTTCATCTTGGTATGATACTCCCATTCAAATTTGAGTGTTATCTCGTATTAGTTTAAGTGCCACTAATAACAGACTAAACGCTTGAGATAGCTAAAAAGTTCACAACAGGTTTCCATGATCCAATTTTCAGATGTTTCCTTAATGCGTGGCAGTAAAGTATTGCTGCGAGATGCCAATGCTGTTGTCTATCCGGGCCATAAAGCAGGCCTGATTGGTGCCAACGGGTGTGGTAAGTCCACCTTATTTGCTTTGATAAAGGGAGAGTTACATACCGAACAAGGGGATTTTAATATTCCTAAAAATTGGCAGATTGTCTCGGTTGCGCAAGAAACGCCTGCAGTTGATCGCTCAGCTCTGGATTATGTGATTGACGGTGATAAACAGTACAGAAAACTACAAACACAACTAGCCGACGCAGAACAAGCTCATAACGGAGAACAAATCGCTCATTTACACGGTTTGTTAGAACAGGTTGGTGCATATGATATTGATTCTCGTGCAGCGACTATCTTAGCCGGACTAGGTTTTGCCAATGACGTAATGAAAAACCCTGTCTCTGCTTTTTCTGGTGGTTGGCGCATGCGTTTGAATCTAGCCCAAGCATTACTGTGTCATTCTGATTTATTATTGTTAGATGAACCTACTAACCATCTCGACTTAGATGCAGTGATTTGGTTAGAGAAATGGCTACAGCGTTATACTGGCACTTTGATGCTGATTTCTCACGATAAGTCTTTTTTGGACAGCACAGTGAATGAAATTATTAGTGTTGAGCAGCAGCAGCTTGTCAGTTATACGGGTAACTACGATGCCTACGAAAAACAACGTGCTGAACGTTTACGTTTACAAAGTTTGCAGTATTCAAAACAACAAGATCAAATTGCGCACCTCGAATCTTTCATTAATCGATTTGGTGCAAAGGCAAGTAAAGCTAAACAAGCGCAAAGCCGTGTAAAACAATTGGCAAAAATGGAAACCTTGCTTCCAGTGTTGGCAGCTTCTGAGTTTAGTTTTGAATTTTTTACTCCGCCGAAATTACCTAATCCGTTGATTAAAATGGAGCAGGTAAAGGTGGGATACGACAGCACCATCATTTTAGAAAAACTACATCTGAATTTGGTGCCTGGAAGTCGTATTGGTTTATTAGGTAAAAACGGCGCAGGTAAATCTACCTTAATCAAACTATTAGCAGGTGAGAAGTCACCTATGGAAGGTTTATACGAAACCTCAGCTGGGTTACGTATAGGTTATTTCGCGCAACATCAATTAGAGTTCTTACGGGGCGATGACACTCCTATAGCCCACATTCAAAGGTTAGATAAAAAGGCCACCGAGCAAAGCCTCAGAGATTTCTTAGGCGGTTTTGGTTTTCGTGGTGATAATGCACTTAGCAAAGTTGCGCCAATGTCAGGCGGTGAAAAAGCCCGTTTGGTACTGGCTTTAACTGTTTATCAAAAGCCCAATCTTCTGTTATTAGATGAGCCCACCAATCACTTAGACTTAGATATGCGGCATGCGCTCAATATTGCGCTACAAGGTTTTGAAGGTGCCATGGTTTTGGTTTCGCATGATAGGTTTTTGCTCACTTCAGTTTGTGATGACTTCTATTTAGTTGATGCAAAGCAAGTACAAGCCTTTGACGGTGACTTAGATGATTACAAAGACTGGATCCTCAAAGGCGATAAAGGCACTAGTGCCGCAATTGATAAAGCCAGTGTTAAACCGGACCGTAAAAACACTAAACGTTTGGAAGCAGAGTTTAGGCAAGCCACTAAACCGTTAAGAAAATCTATTGAGCAATACGAAAAAAGCATGGCAGAATCCCATAAAAAATTGCAAGTGTTAGAAGGACAGCTCAGCGATACAGAGATTTATAGTGCTGAAAACAAACCTCAACTTAAACAAATATTAGCCGAGCAAGCTAAGTTAAAGTCCAGCCTTGAAGATACAGAAATGCAATGGTTGGATGTTCAAGAACAATTGGAAATTAAGCAGCAAGAATTTGAGCAAGAAAGTAGCGATTAACAAGTCTATTTTCGAGAACGTATGAGTATGAACAGCTCAATTACCGGTTATCACAAGGATGCAGAACTCGCTTGTGGTCATTTTCAACATGTTAGACATAATCCACCATGGGTGAGTCGCCCTTGGGTCGTCACAGTAGAAGGCCGAAAATCTATGTTGGGTCATAAGCTTGCATGCAAAAAATGTGATTTGCGTGCACCTGTAGATACTATTTAAACAACAATTTGATTGTTTACAACAAACTTTAAAAAAGAGTTCCTAAGCTAATTCTTTTCCTCCTTGTTCTCGGTGGTAAATAAAGTTTTCGATTTTTGATCTTGATTGTTTGCAGCCAAAAGAGATTTTTATGTTTAAGCTGAATTGATGTATTCTATCTTAATAATAATTCACGCCTTTGTTGTTGATGTTCTCTGAGTCCCAAACCAATCAAAATGTCCGTTATGGTGAAATAGTCAAAAGTGACTTTACGTCACCGTGGTGGGCTACAAATAGACATGTGCAAACTATCTTCCCGCGTTTTATACAAAAACGAGCCAAGCTTGATTATCGAAAAGAAAAGTTAACCTTACCTGATGGCGACTTCGTTAATTTAATTTGGGCAGGTGATGTACAAAAATCATCAGGCTTAATTGCCATGTTTCATGGTTTAGAAGGGTCTATTCGCTCTCATTATACTAATGACATGATGGCTAACTTCGTCAAACAGGGCTATGCGGTGGTGTTGATGCATTTTCGTGGCTGTGGTGGTGAACATAACGCTACACCTAGAGCTTATCACTCAGGCGAAACTGAGGATGCATGGTACTTTTTGAACTGGCTTGAACAGAAACTTCCAGAAACACGGAAAGTTGCAATGGGATTTTCTCTTGGCGCTAACATGTTGCTTAAACTCTTGAGTGAACAACCCAAGCAACGGATTGTAAAAGCGGCAATGGCAGTTTCTACGCCGTTTAATTTGGCTCTCTGTGCTAGTAGTATTAATCAAGGGTTCTCAAGAGTTTACCAAGCTTATTTGTTAAAAAGCATGGTTAACAACCTGTTAGTTAAGATGCGTAATATGGATTACGGCAAGTTACTAAAAGTGACAGAATCGCAGATTAAGCAATTTAAAAGTTTTCGAGATTTTGATGAACATATCACCGCACCATTACACGGCTTTGAGGGTGCAGATGATTATTACCAAAAGTGCAGTTCACGAAATTTTCTTAAAGGCATCGCCACGCCAACTTTAGTTGTTCATGCTAAAGATGACCCCTTTATGCACCACAGTATAGTGCCTGATGTTGAGGCTTTATCACCAAGTGTATGCCTTGAAGTGAGTGAAAAAGGTGGACATGTAGGTTTTATGCAAGGTACACCATGGCGACCTAAAATTTGGATGCAACAAAGGGCAAATACTTTCTTTCAGCCTTTTATTGAGGAAAAAGCCAAACATTTACCTACCGGTGACCCGCTATGATCATCCCGATTGCAGACTTAACCGAAGAGACTTTACTGAATATTATTGAAGGCTTTGTTTTACGTGAAGGCACGGAGTATGGAGAAGCTGATGTGTCACTGGAAGAAAAAGTACAGCAAGTTCTGGCGCAGTTAAAGTTAAGTGAGGTGCTGTTGGTTTATTCTGAATTGCATGAAACAGTGAATATCATCCCCAAGCAACAGCTAGGGGAATTTGAATTATCAGAGAATCAGCAACAATAGTTAGTCGTGAATTAATTAGTGAGCCACAAAGACTAAGTTAAAGTTGACCGGTACGGTTAGCCCAATGCCACTTAACCCCGCCAACTTTTGCAATATTTCAATCCCAGAAGTTAACCCAAAATCAGCGGCCGATATTAAAATTGGCTGAGTGCTGGTGGCCACAATGCCATTATCCGCTTTACGCGTGACCTGTACTGTTACGCTAATAGTTTTGGTGATACCCATAATACTTAATTCAGCAGGGAGCGATATAGATATCGAACTACCTTTTGCAAGAGTTAACACGCTGTCAGGTAATTGAGCCTTTAAATTAGCAGAAGGAAATTTATCCACCAAAAATAGCTTTTCTCGCATACGTGTATCACGGATCCCAATGCCTGAATCAATACTAGCGAGGTCAATTTCAACCTGTAATTCTCCCTCAGGACTAAACTCACCTTTGAGTGTTTTAAATTGATGAACTTCACTAATATGTTGGTTTTTAGTCGATACAAAACGCAGACTCGATTCGCCCTCGACTAAGATCCAATGGGCATTGGCTGAATAACAGATTAAAGAAAAAGCTATAAAAATAGCGCATTGTAAGATTGATTTCATAGTTAACTCAATTAGGTGAAATATTGCTTTAAACGGGTTGATTGTCGTTGCCAAATTCGCATTTAACAATGTTCTGCCAATCGACATTTTGATCGCCCATAATAAAAAAATCAGGGTTAATGACACTTGTACGCAAGTTGTAGCTCAAAGGCGCAAAATCATGTGCCAATATTTTTCCTCCTGCTTCAACTACTATGCATTGAGATGCACCCGTATCCCATTCTCCTGTTACGCCAAAACGTAAAAACACATCAGCTTTGCCTTCGGCAATAAAACAGGCTTTAAGCGAACAACTTCCCGCAGGTAAGGTTTGATAAACACGGTCTTCACTTAGGCTAGAGATGACTTTTTCCCGTGGTTGTCTGCGGCTAATAGCAATAATCAATGGGTCTTCATTAGGTACTTCTAAATTACGTACAAAAATTTGTTTGTTTTCTACTGGGCATTCTTTAAATGCGCCATGACCTTTTAACGCAGAATACAATGTTTCACCAGTGGGCCAGTAAATGACGCCCATAATTGGTACATTGTTTTCTATCAGCGCAATATTAACGGCAAAATCACCACTGCGAGCGATAAACTCTTGAGTGCCATCAATAGGGTCGATAAGCCAATAGCGGGTCCAAGTTTTACGAAGTTCTAATGCGCCTATTTCTGTTTCTTCAGACATAATTGGAATATCTGGCGTTGCCTTTTGCAACATCTCCATGATGACTTCATTGGCTTTGTAGTCAGCAGTAGTGACAGGAGAGTCGTCCTCTTTTTGAAAGCTGGTAAAATCACCACTGTCGTATATTTCTAGTACTACTTTGCCTGCTGTGACCGCAGTTTTTTTGGCTATCTCGAAAAGTTGTTGTGCGTTTTCTGTTGGCATTAGCGTGCCCTCCACCATTTTTCAGCAAGTAACAGTGCAGCAATACATCTTGCTTCTACAAAATCATCTTTGGCTAATAACGTGTCAATATCATGAATTGACCATTTAACCACTTCTAAAGGTTCAGGCTCATCACCTGGCAGTACTTCAGGGTATAAATTTTCGGCGATAAAGATAGTCATTTTGGCATCAAAAAATGCAGGTGCCATACTCACGCTTTGCAGTGGGTGTAACACTTCTGTACCAAAGCCTATTTCTTCTTTTAATTCTCTATTGGCCGCCACTTCTGCTGATTCACCGGGGTCAATTAAACCTTTAGGGAAGCCTAATTCGTAGGTATGTGTTCCTGCGGCATACTCTCTTACTAATAAAAACTCATCATCATTGATAAAAGGCACCACCATTACTGCGCCCCTACCACTGCCAGCCATGCGTTCAAAAACGCGGGTTTCGCCGTTTGAAAACTCTAAGTCGACTTGTTCAATTTTAAACAATCCGCTTTTGGCTACCACCTTGCGCGAGTGTATTTGTGGAAGTGATTTTTTATTGTCTGTGTTGCTCATGAATTTTTCACGTTAATATAGCCGCCGAGCTCATCTGTTCAAAGGTCAAAAAAACTTTAAATCGATGAATTTTTTAGTGTTTTAAATATACCTGTTAAATAGAGGACATGCCACTTGTCAAAGCTTGCTTGGAAAGATATTCACACTGTGTTGCTCGATATGGACGGTACCTTGCTCGACCTGCACTTCGATAATCATTTTTGGTTAGAACATTTGCCCAAAAAGTTAGCCGAAAAACATGGTATTTCACTGCAAGCTGCCAAACATATTCTGACCACTGAGACTGAAGATGTAATGGGTACTCTGAGTTGGTATTGCTTGGATTATTGGACTGAAAAACTGGATATAGATATTGTTGAGGCTAAGCGCGAAATAGACCATTTGATCAGTATTCGAGATGATAGCTTACCTTTCATCGATGCCCTAAAAGCCTCAGGGCGAGAAGTAGTATTAGTCACCAATGCACATCCTGATAGCTTATCACTGAAAGTAGAGCACACTCAGCTAGACCAACATATCGACCAATTAATATCGACTCATGAATTTGCTGTCACCAAAGAGTCGCAAGTTTTATGGCAAAAGCTTCAGGCAAAACTTGGTTTTAATCCAAAATACACACTATTTGTAGACGACAGTTTAGATATATTAAAAGCCGCACAAGAATTTGGGATTAAACATTTGTTGGCAGTGAGTAACCCAGACAGTAAGCAACCGCTTAGAGATATATCAGAATTTCCTGCAATACAGGATTATCGGTATTTATTGGATGAAATTAAGGCTAACCCGTTTATTGGCTGAGCGGCTATATGGCCCAGCCAGAGTTATGCGCTGAACTGTATTATGGTTGTTAAAATTTAATCGGATAATAGCCATCCGCATCGGCTTTACCAAAAAACTGTGCAGCTTGATGCACTTCTTTGGGTAAGCTGACTTGGGGTTTAAAACGCCCTGTAATTTTAAACTTCATATTGATAGGGATAGTGGCTTTTGCTGTTAAGCCAAAACTATTTGGCTGTTTGACATCCAACACAATATTGCGGTCTTGGCAGCTGAGAACGGCAGCAAAATTTCCTAATTCTATTACACCAGTTACGCCGGTAAAGTTAGCATTTAGCCATTGGCCATTGCCGGTAAATGTTTGACAACCTGCTGCGTAATCCACCTCATCGAGTTGCACTTTAAAACGCCCGTCAGCTTTTATTGGTATGGGTAAAGGCAACAGATTTATCGCTAAGTTGGCGGGTAAGTAAGCTAATAAGTTTTCTACTTGGACCCGTTGCCCAGAAAGACTAACCAGACCTGTGGCGGAGATTTCTCCTGCGTCGCGTATATTACCCGCTTTGATATCGGCGCTGACTTCTCCTAGTAACAGTGGGAAAAATGACAGTGACCAGTTTAAGTCATTAATGGGTAACCCATTTACTTGAGCTCTTTGTGCATGACCATTCCAAATTGTGCCAGATATGCCACTTACACTTACCCCTTTTGCTAGCTGAATTTTAGATAGAACATGAACTGCAGGTAAATTAACGATTAAAAATATAAAATAAACCACAAGGCATAAGCTGCCCCATTTCAAAACTGACTTCATGACTTTCCTAGCTTTAAACGACGAATTTTAACTTGCCCGGGTAAATCAGACTCTGCGATATCGATATCTAATATGCTCACACCGGTTTTTTCAAGTGACTGTAACCAACTTAGAACATCATTAAAGGGTGCTTGATCTATCCATACTTGTAATTCGTCACCTTGAGGTTGCATCCGAGAAATGGCAATTTTCATACGACTAGCTGATTGATTCACCGCTTGAGGTAGAGAACCTGAAAATGAAGCTTTATTTCCGCCACTACTGCGAAGTTGCACTGCTCGGTTAGCATTTTTCTGTACCCAAGCAAGTAATTCTGTTTGATTCTTAACTGTGGTTTGCCCTCGCTCTATTGATGTGTTGAGCGGCGACCAAATACCCCAGTAAAATATAGCTACTAAGACAAAAATTGCTGAAATAATCACTAAGCGTTGTTCACGCCCACTTAATTGTAAGAACATAATTTTGAGCTTGTCCATATTAACTCCTAATCGACAATGTGCCGATTACCTGATTGTCTTTTTGGTTAATAGAACCCTGCTCAACTGTAAATCCTTGGGCTTCTGCTTGTCTCTTAAACTTATCTAAGTCATCAAAATTACTTGCTACAGCTTGTATTCGCAATTCTGCACGACTACTGTCAAAACGCATGGTTTGTGGTTTCACATTTGACTGCTCAAATGCAGGTTTGAGTTGACTTAGCATGATTAACATTGACGCCCCACCGCCACCTTGCTCTAAGGCTTTCATTTGGCGCGTCATGGTGGTTCTGATATCGCGATATGCGCCAGCATTTGGAAAAGCACGTTTGTATTCGCTGCTAACCTGCGCCTTTAAAGTGGCTAGCTGTTGATCTAGTCGATTCTGCTCTAGGCTTTTGTCAATTAATGTAGTGAAAAGAGCAATAACTGCTAACGCCGCAGCTAAACGCCATTTTTTCCATTGGCCTGCAACATTGTTGTTAATTTTGTATTCGCCTTGCAACAAGTTAAATTTAGCCGATTTAACTCCTTGAGCTAACACTTTCATAGGCAATTCAAGAGGTAACACAGATACGTCTAGGTTCTCTATAGCAGCCAAATCCGTGCCAGAATAATCATTCACCAAAAGTGCTTTTTCGTTGCGTTTAGCATATTGTCGAGCATGGTGGTTAATGGCTTGTATTAGCCAGTCTCTCTCACCTTGTAAACCAGCCCATTCATCTTTACGAACCAATAGTTGTTGACCTAGTTCCAAGATAGACCATGCGTTTTTATCAGCCAATGGCAATGCCAAAACGTCAGGTATGAGTTGGTCACAAGCTAAGCCCGCGTCCTCGATTATGTTCAGCCAGCTTTGTAGCTTTTGTTTGTTTACAATGGCGACAGCTTGGTTATTACCGTCTTTGGGGCCAAGGGCAAAAAACTGCTGCGAAATATCGCCACTTATTTCTTCTTCTAAAATAAACGGGATCGCGGCTAGGGCTTTGCGCCCAGCTTTAGAGGGCAACTCAACCCACTTGAGCAAAATGTCACTGGTGGGCACTAAAGCACAAATTGGTCTTTTGCCTACTCTGTCTGACAATGTGGATAATTGTGCTGCATCGGGTAACTCACCAGAGGCAATGATTTCATTTTGTTGGCTAGACCACACAATCCAATGAATCGGTTCATCTGGATTAGCGCCTAGGCGCACTACTAACTGTTCCATAAGGTTTATGTACCTTGTTGGTTGTTATGGATTAAAAAAGTTTTTCTATTAAAAACTAGTTCATTAAAAGCCACTAAAATCACGCCTTATGACACTGACATTTTTACTTTCGTCGACCTTAAATAAGGTTTGCATAGCAAAAGTTGCATCATTGTACTTGGTCTTAGTATGTAAAATAAAATGTGATGTTTTTACATCAAACCAATCTTTCTGTTCTTCGCTCAGTGGTGGTAAAGCTTGAATCTCTCTAGAGCTTAAAAAATCTACAGTTTTTTCAAAACCTTTTGAACCACGATTGGCAAGTATAGCTTTGGCATCAGATAACGTCAGCCCAGAAGCGGCAACAATTATAGCCGCATTTTCTTCACTCACAGTGTTTACATTAATTTTAAACAAATTGTCATTGGGTAATACACAAACTAATTTAAGTAATTCCCTCAGCCAAGGCACTTCTACACCATTTATTAAACGTAACTCAGACTTATGCACCATATAGTTATTGGCAGCAACATAAGGGAATTGCAGGCTTTCGTATTCGCTATCTTCTGCACCTAAGTCTGATATGTTGTCATCTTCGTCTAACCAATCGACGAGTGAATTAAGGAGTACATCAATATTATAACTGGGGATTGCAGGTTCAACCTCATCTAACAAACGTTTGAAAGCTAACATGCGTTTAGGTAATGATGAGTTACCCTCAGGAGTGCCTTTCGAGCCGATTTTAGGTACTCTTAAGGCATTAAGGTTAAAGCAGCTTTGCATGTCGACTAGTTGTGCTTGAATGCCACCTCCTTCTATAGGATAGACAAACTCCTGATTCCACGGTTGTTCTAGATGGATAACGTCACCATCTTCATTCATCAGTTGTTTAATAGATTTTCGCGCATACTGTTCAGCACCCATTGCATACCAATAGGCTTGATTGTTTTCTTTGATATTGGACGCGCGTTTAATTTGCAGTTGCAAACGGCTACCCATTTCTGTGGCGAGCACACTGACAATAGCCACAATCAACAGCACTATTATTAAAGCAACGCCTTGCTGTTTAGGCCTAAGGTGTCTCATATACCGCTTGCCAACATAAATTCACGGCGAATTTCACCAAAGGTTTTACTGACTATAGTGATGGATATTGCTAGTGGTAAAGTTGCACTTGAATAGGTTTCTTTCCATTCTTCAGGCTCTTCTAGCTGCTCAGCTTCTGTTAAAAAACTGACCTGAAAATCCTCAATATCAGACAATAAAATTTTTACTTTAGGTTCGTAACCAATCACATTGTCGACATAGTTGCCGTACAAACGCTGCAGCTGTTGTTCTTGAATACGATAACCAACAGCTTGGAGTGTACTTCGGGGTAACAACATTTGTGGGTTATGCCAGCCTACTCTTACAAACCCAAGGCCATCAGTATCACTATCAAACACGTCTTCGCCGCCAGACAACACTACAGCAACTGGTTCGCCGTTAACTCGCAATGCTCGAGGCACAATCTGTAATATATCTCGTTCAATGGTTAGCATTGCCCTTTGTAATTCTTCCAACTGTTCAAAACGTTCTGAAGACAGTTGATCACTATTAATGACCGAAGTAAGTACACCGGTACTAGCCA
>Ga0209712_10002867_pt1 | contig 14094 bp, 12 predicted proteins | sample ArcOceMetagenome_FD_187443 | JGI IMG/M metagenome (GOLD analysis project Ga0209712, IMG submission 187443) | Marine eukaryotic phytoplankton communities from Arctic Ocean - Arctic Ocean - Greenland ARC118M Metagenome (SPAdes) (version 2) | ecosystem: Environmental > Aquatic > Marine > Oceanic...
TCTAGCTAGCAAAAGCACTTATTACCCACCAACTTATAGCCAAGACGAATTCACTCATGCCACTGCTAACCCAGATTTTTTACTGATTATCGGTAATCATTTTTATAAAGAGGTTATCGGGGACTGGTTATGTCTGAGGATGTCAGTAGACACCTTGCAGGCCACCGGAGTAAAAACCATATTTGAAGGCACTGAGCCTGTAGGTGACAAACAGCCTGATTTTCCTGGCACCGACAGCGAGCTGTTCCCACATATATTAGGGGGTATCAACCCGTCATCAGTTATACAAGTGCATACTGTTTCAAGAGCAGCCGACGGTACATTTTTATCTGTTTCTGAAATAATTAAAGGAAAATGATATGCAAGGTTACGGGGTGAATTTTAACTTGAGAACCAATCTAAATCGGTTATTGCTAGGAGGATGTCTACTTTTAAGTTTTTTAGTGAGCAGCGCAAGCTTAGCGGGCACCACTTTATATCACATTGTGAGCGAGCAAGAATTAGCGGCCTTAACCAAAGATAATGTGTATACACCTTTGAACTTTGCCAAAGAAGGCTACATTCATTTTTCTAAATTGTCTCTTATCCCTTATTATGCCAATGAGCTTTATAAGGGTGAGAGTGCCAAAAATTTATTTTTGTTGAAGGTGACCTTTAGCGATGATGACAAAAATCTAAAATGGATCGGTGATAACCCCGACTATTATATTGGGTTAGATTTATCCATGGTAGAGCAGAAGACTCAATTTATTAAAGACCAAAATAATCAATGGATATTGCCCAAATAAGGGTTATAAGTAACCTGCGGGGTTAACCTGCGGGGTCAGGTTCATTGAAAAATAGAAATCAGATGGGGAATTGAATCACCATATTTAAGCGACAATTCCTTTACCCGATTAAACGCAAGGTGTACTCACTCTAAATCACTTGCCATACATATTCATATCCATCGAACGTAAATTGTTGTTTTTAATATTTTTTTCCAACAGTTGTGACTACTATTTTTACCTAATAAAGCAAAGTAAATATTTCCCCCCGGTTTTTAATCCCTGTGAGCCCAGCTCATACTTTGGCGGCAAAGCGGTCGCCGCGCGGCCGCTGCTTTTTTGCGTTTAAAAACGTTAGCAGTGTCGGCATTTTCTGGCTACTCTATTTTTGCTGCTGACCATATTTACGGGATAAAGATGAAACAGCTTTAGCTGGCCTTTAGGTAAAGTGCAGCGGACGCCGCGCGGGACGCACTGTATAAAAAGAGTAACTGGCTCGTTAGGACGAGAGTCAAAAACCATTAACGGACGCCGTGCGGGACAATGGCGCGATGCGTACTTTCTAATCTTCAGTTTGAAAAAAGTAATAGATTCCGGGGCGCAAAGCACATGCTGCAAAGATAAAGAGCGAGCCCGACGAGCTACGAGACTGCTCCATCCCGCGTCCGATTCGAGCGGCAAAATAGCGGCGGTGATGCGACTATAAATAAATAATAACTGACTGCTGATTAAAGCAGCAAAACTACTATGTTTGCTGTTTTTGTCCAGACACCCATAAAAAAATGCCGCTCATTTTAGTGAGCGGCATTTTCAATTAACTTAAGCTTGGTAAACCTAATGTTTAGGTATACAGAGTTTAATTACCCCTGATACTTTTGCATCACTAAGGTGGCGTTAGTGCCGCCAAAACCAAAGCTATTTGACATCACTGTGGTTAAAGGCCCTTCACGAGTCTCAGTTACCACGTCCATGCCTTCGGCTTTTTCGTCCAAGGTTTCTATATTAATTGAAGGCGCGATAAAATCGTTTTCCATCATCAAAATACTGTAAATCGCTTCGCTTACTCCAGCAGCTCCAAGTGAATGACCTGTCATTGCTTTGGTTGCACTCAGTGGTGGTGTTGTATCACCAAACACTTCACGAATTGCCCACAACTCTTTCACATCGCCAACTGGCGTAGAGGTGCCATGGGTATTGATATAATCGATAGGTTTATCTAAACCTTGCATCGCTTGTTGCATACAACGCGCTGCACCTTCACCGGAAGGAGCGACCATATCTGCACCGTCTGACGTGGCACCATAACCAATAATTTCAGCGTAAATTTTAGCACCGCGAGCTAAAGCATGCTCAAGCTCTTCAACTACCACCATACCGCCACCACCGGCACCAACAAACCCATCACGATCTGTATCATAGGTGCGAGAAGCTTTTGTTGGGTCATCGTTGTACTTGGTTGACATTGCGCCCATAGCATCAAATTCAGCAGATAAGGTGTAATGTAATTCTTCACCGCCACCAGCAAAAATGATGTCTTGCTTACCTAATTGAATCTGTTCTAGCGCATTACCAATACAATGGGCACTGGTTGAGCAAGCAGAACTAATTGAATAGTTCACACCTTTAATTTTAAACGGTGTCGCAAGACAAGCTGATACGGTACTACCCATACAACGAGTTACCATATATGGCCCAATTCGTTTCACGCCTTTCTCACGCAAAATATCAATAGCTTCAACTTGATTTTTAGACGATGCACCACCAGAACCGGCAATAATGCCTGTTCTTAAGTTTGAAACCATGTCATCAGATAAACCTGAATCTTCAATCGCTTGTTGCATGGCGATATAAGCGTAGCCTGCAGCATCACCCATAAACCGCAATATCTTACGATCGATATGCTCTTTGATATCTAAATCTACCTTCCCCCAAATTTGGCTGCGCATACCCGCTTGTTTAAATTCTTCGGAAAAAGTAATGCCCGAACGACCTTCTCTCAGAGAGGTTGTGACTTCATCTTTATTGTTACCAATACTGGATACTATGCCCAGCCCAGTAATTACCGCTCTTCTCATGATTAACCCTTCAGGAAAAATTTGCCATATTCTAATGAATTTACTCAGCCAACTGGTCTGCTTTCAGCGTACACGTGTCAGCTTAAATAGAAAATCAAAGTCTTGCAAATAATTACTATGATTGTTGTGAAATGGCACATACCTTAAACTGTACAATATACACCACGATTTATACATGACTATCAAGAGCTTAATAAATTTGACTATTGCTAACGCCCACATTCGATTCAATGAAAATGGTACCCCTTATGCCATGCAGTTTGAAGACCTATACTTCTCTGATGCTCAGGGAATAGATGAAACTAAGCACGTATTTGTTAAAAACAATAAATTGTTAGAACGCTGGGAGAATTGGTCAGAGCAGCAGTTTGTTATTGCAGAAACAGGGTTTGGCACCGGCCTTAACGTATTGGTCACTATGTTGTACTTCGAAATATTTATTCAACAAACCAACAATCCAAAGTTTAGACTGCACTTTATTTCTATCGAAAAGTTTCCTATCAGTCATACTGATTTAACCAAAGCTTTATCGTTTTATCCGCAGCTAGAGCAATATTCGCAAACTTTACTTGAACAATACCCGATAGCTGTGGCGGGATGTCATCGACTGACATTTTTTAGCGGTAAAGTAACTTTGGATTTATGGTTAGGGGATGTGCACGAGGTTTTACCTAAGATTGAAAATAAGCCTAACGGTTTAATCGACACTTGGTTTCTTGATGGATTTGCGCCCAGTAAAAATCCCGATATGTGGACCCAAGAGTTATTTGAAAATATGGCATTACTTGCTAAAGATCAATGCCACTTTGCCACTTTTACCGCCGCTGGTCATGTTAAACGAGGTTTAAGAGAAGCTGGGTTTAACGTGCAAAAACAACCTGGTCACGGGCGCAAGCGGGATATGTTAGCGGGCTCAATTGATAAATCAGCAGATAACCTGAGTCGATTACCTTATTTCACTCGAACATCCGCAACCATTAACAAAATACCAAGAATTGCCATTATTGGTGGTGGCCTAGCAGGGGCAAATTGTGCCTATGCCCTGAGTAAAAGAGGGTTACAAGCAACTCTTTATTGCCAAGATGATGCATTAGCACAAGGAGCTTCAGGCAATGCGCAAGGTGGGTTTTACCCGCAACTCAATGCTGAAGCAGGACACGCCAGTCAAATCCATGCATTATCATTCAATTATGCTAGCAAGTTATATCGACGGTTACTCAATCAAGGTACTCACTATAGTCATCAATGGTGCGGGACTTTTCAGGTGGCCTTTAATGACAAGGTGGCCGGCCGTTATCGTAAAATGGTTGAGAACCAAACATGGCCAGACGAGCTGATACATTGGATTGACGCACAACAAGCAACTCAACTAGCCAACTTGGACTTACCCTATCCGGGTTTGTATATTCCACAAGGAGGATGGATTAACCTGCCGGAGTTGGTCGCAGGGCTTGCCAAAGCAGCAGGCTCGAGCATCGCCATTAATAAACAATTGAGATCCCTAGAACATATAAATGGTGCATGGCAACTTAATTGGCAAGATAGTGGCCAGTCTGATGCTGATATTGTGATCATGGCAACTGGCAGCGATAGCGCAGATTGTCAGCAGATGTCAAAATTGCCATTTCGCTTAGTCAGAGGCCAAGTGGAAGCCATTAATAGTCAACACGAATTAGCTAATCTATCCACAGTGTTGTGCCATAAAGGGTATTTAACCCCAGCGTGGCAAGGGACGCACGCTATGGGATCAACCTATGTAAAGGATGATAAAAATCGCGAATATCGACTAACAGAACAGCAGACTAATCTGAGTATGCATCAACAAGCACTGGCTAAGTGTGACTGGATAGATGATGTTAAACCTACAACAAAAGGCCGAGCCGCAATAAGGTGTAGTACCCCAGATCATTTACCAATGGTAGGTGCGGTGCCCGATATCAGTGAACAAACAATACAATATAACGACTTATATAAAGCTTTACCTGCCAAGCATTACCCACAACCTATTAACCACCCTAACTTATTTATGCTTTGCGGTTTAGGTTCAAGGGGATTAACCACAGCCCCTCTTTGCGCCGAAATATTAGTCAGTCAGATATTAAACGAACCTTTGCCATTATCGAGCAACTTGCTGGACGCGTTGAACCCAAACAGATTTTTAGTCAGAGGACTTATTCGCAGACAGGGCTGATATTTGCTACAGATAATCTGACTCAATACATCGATCTCCGGTTAAACATTTTCAGTTTGAGAACTTGGGTGTATACTTTTTAATCAGAGAGTAATGATGAACCACCTCTGATAATGGAATAAACAACTATGAGCCAACCCCACAAGTCGTTTTTTCAAACCTTTACTGGCGTACTTACTGCCATCACCTCATTAATCATTGCGGTTACTGGCTTATATGCAGCAACAGGGGGATTTAATTTCAACACTGAATCCACACATTCCGAGAAATCAGTTCTCAGCGAATCAGAACAAATTCACCAAAAGCAACTTCGAGCATTAAAACGCCAAAAAGAAATTGATGATTTACGTATTGCCCAAGAAAAGCAGAAACTCATAGCGGAACAAGAGTTAGCTGCGCTTAGGGCAAAAAACGGCCAATTGAGTAAAGGGTTAAACAACCAACCTGACAACTTTATAGATACAATTATTCCCAATAATTCAACGCAACCTAACGTTATCAGTGACCTCACTGGGAGATGGAACTATACCAACGCTACAGGTACATATATCTTTGTATTTGAACAAAATGGCAAGAACATTTATCTGCAAGAGTTTGACAGCTACGGAAACAATGTGGGTAATGGAAGTGGTTACATTCAGGGTTCAGATGTGTCTTTAAGTTGGGTCGAACCCTATCTGTTTATCATGAGTTTAGAGGTAGAGGCTGAATTACAGATAAACGCACAAGGTAACACCTTAGTCGGTAATATTTACGCTGAGGGTAACACCGTACAGATCGCACTTTACCGACAATAAACATATGATATTAGTTTTGCTAGTTCCTTTTTAAACTGATGTTAGCCTGCATACAATTAAATAGCACAACAGTGCAAATGTGGTACTTTTTAAAGAGTTGCCTTGGCTTAACCAAGTTGTAGTGTCTGCCATAAATTTAACACCTGCTGCTGATCATCCGCAACTAGTTCGTTATTACTAAAAGCATTATTCAAACTTGTGTCCATCAACTCAGATAATTGCTCAACTTGTGTCATGTTTTGTACCTGGCTTTGCCCAGCGGCCACAGCAAAGTGCCCTTGCAGGTAACTCGCAATAAACAATTCTTGATCGTCTCCATGCCCTACTACTTGGTCTAAGTAACGTTCGGTTTGCTGTATAAAGTGAGTGAGTGTGTTTTGTTGCTGGTCTGGTGATGTCAAACTGTGTCCTCGATGGCTAAATTTAAATTTGCGATGGGGTATAGCACTTGATCATGGTAGCCGGTAATAATGCTGATTAATCCTGACAGCTGCTTATCTAAATTTATATCACCAGAGTCAACAATCAACGGGCGACCAGACAAATTAGATAGTTTGCTTTTGGTTGCTACCAACAAAATATTGTCTTTATCTAAATACTTTAAAAAATCCGTGCTCAATTGCTGGTTCCCACGGCCTATTATATGTCCTTGTCCACCAATTAATGTCAGTACTAACTTGCAGTTTTGGTTGGTTGTCTGGGCTAATAATTCGTTAGCTGTCACATCACTGGCAATCAATTGTTTATTTTTAATCACATCAACACCTAATAAGGTATTTTTAATCCCCAGCTCTTGCATAATAAACTCAACGGTAGAGCCAGATCCCATAACAAATAAATACTCAGGATTGTCCTCGATGATTTCAATAATGTGCGCGGCGATATCCGCCAATACCAGTTCATCAGACTCCTTGCCGCCCATTTTAACTGCTTGAATATATCTCAGCTCAGTGGGTACCTGCATTTCACCAAATTGACGGGCATTGACTCTACCTTGCCTAAACAGCGCTTCATCAATATCCATGACTTCGGCGTCACTGACACTGACAATTTCACCCTGTATCACTTGTTTTAATACTCTTCCGGCTGCCGCTGGCGTGATCGCATAAACAGCTGAGTGAATTTTACAGCCCGCTGGTACCCCCAAAACAGGCACTGAACTTCCAATTACATGACAAACATTACGCGCCGTACCGTCACCACCAGCAAATAAGATCAAATCAACCTGTTGGGCAAGCAAAGCTTTTGCTGTGGCTTCAGAGTCTTGGCTTTCAGTTTGGGTGTTTGCAGGTTGATAGACCACGGAATAACTAAACCCCATATCATTAGCCAACGTTTCGCCCATGTCCCCTGCTGCAACATACAGCTGAACTTGGTCTTTTATAGGTACTATATGCTCAAGAGCTAAGCGGGTTTTATCTAATGCTTTTTTTTCTGCTCCCATGGCTAAGGCTTTTTCGCGGATTTCAACACCATCGCTACCTTTTAGCGCCAGCGCCCCGCCAATCCCTGCATAAGGATTAACTAACAAACCTAACTTAAACAATCTGCGAAGCTTAGACTGATTCAACATCGAACATCTCCCGGTGCAAATTGTCGGTTTTATAAAAAGAGTGTAAGACCCCAATAAATTCTGCGGCTCGAGGTGGGAAACCATGCTTTAAGTAAAACATGACTTGTTGTTTCACTGCATCTTGAAACCCTTGGGTGTCTCCAGCAGCGCCATTTAAATTATCAGTACTAACAGCAAAGGGTTTGCCTGAGGCGCACGAAAAAGCCCATTCAATAGCTTGCGGTTTCACTTCTACCTTTTCAAATTCAGTCTGTTGTTTAACATCAGCCGCACCATTTAAATTATCAGTACTAACAGCAAAGGGTTTGCCTGAGGCGCACGAAAAAGCCCATTCAATAGCTTGCGGTTTCACTTCTACCTTTTCAAATTCAGTCTGTTGTTTAACATCTCTACCATCAGGACAATACCAATAGCCATAATCTTCTAACAAACGCCTTTGTTTGCCAGCAATACACCAATGGGAGATTTCATGTAACGCACTGGCAAAGTAGCCGTGAGCAAAAACAATTTGGTGATGTTGGTGTGAGCTTTTAGCGGGAATATATATAGGTTCATGATCTCCCTTTACCAAAACAGTATTTTCAGTATTAGTAAACGTTGCGTTGAAGCACACAATAAGATCTTGATAGTTATGCAATATCGTCCTAACTGATGACAGCGAAGAAAATGTTTGTTCAAAAGGTAAAGCGGAGTTCATATTCATATGGGCAGCATTTTATACACAAAAAGGCTACAGGGGCAGTCCTAGTCGAATATTTAATCTTTGTGTTTGGCTTCGCCTATTGTTTTCGCTCAAAGATTACGACAAGCTATGAAAATAATTTTGGTTATTATTAGGTGTAAATCTTTTGCTTAGAACGTTTCTATGTAGCAGTGTATTGTTTTGTGGGTATGTTTGCGCAGACACAAACGCCACAGAGGTCAAACATACGGCCATTCCAATCAAGGTAGACGGGGCAGCTGAAAAAGCATGGGATGATGCACAATGGCACCCCATGTCTTATTTGATGGCCAACTCAATACCAAAAGAAGAAGACTTTTCTGGACGATATAAGTTGTTATGGGATAATCAATATCTCTATCTGCAAGCAGAAATCACTGACGATATATTGTTTGATAAAACCGCAGATCCTAAAGTGAAATATTGGGACGATGACTGTTTAGAAATCTTTATAGACAGTGATGCATCAGGTGGCAACCATCAATATAATCACAGCGCATTTGCTTATCATATCGCCTTGGATAACCAAACCGTTGATATAGGCGATGATCAAAAAGCCCATCTCTACAATGATCATGTAACAAGCCGTTGGCAGCGGGATGAAATACAACATAAAAAGATTACCTGGGAAGTGGCGATTAAACTGTTTCCTGATAATTACAGCGACAAACAACCTTTACCTGCCATTACCTTAAAATCCGAGCAAAAGATCGGCTTTATGTTGGCCTATTGTGATAACGATGGCAGCGCCACACGGGAGCATTTTATGGGTTCACATAAAATCGAACCTGTAAATGGAGACACCAACCGTGGTTGGATAGACGCCAATGTTTTTGGCCATATCAGCTTAAAAGAATGAGCGACTCCACCAAACAAATCATCCGCCATTTACACGGTATCAGCACCATGCAAGAAATTGCAGACAAAGCTGGATTAATGCCTACAATCAGGGCGGTACAAACTTGGCAGTGCAAACGTTTGTTAGTCAGTCATCAGCCCATGTATCAACAAAAACGTTTTAAACCTGCGGTAGAGTTTTTTATTAACGAACTCTATGGACCCAATGATTTTAGCCAGCGAGATCAAGACATTGCCCGTATCGTGCCAAAGATGTCAAAATTTCTACCTGAAAAAGCCCTCCACTCTTTGGCATCAGCGCTACACTTAAATACCTTATCTTTTGAGTTGGATTTTGATCTAGCCAAACAGTTAGTTGATACCGAAATTAATCGTGATACCTATGCCAAGGCTTATATCAATTGCGACAACCTTGCCAACAGACAACAACAAATCGACTATATCCGGACCTTGGGTAACGATTTAGCTGATGTAGTCAAAATGAAAGGTATTTCTAGCTTGTTATTTATTTCGCGAAAACCGGCAAAAATGGCAGGGGTTATAGCTTTACATGAGTTTCTTGAAAAAGGCTTTAAATCCTTTAAAAACCTAGGCGATGTGGAAGACTTCATTATTCCTGTGGTGAATAAAGAACATGAGATTATGCAACAACTAGCAAATCCAAACTCTCCGAATCCATTACCGGATGTATAAACCTAGAAACCGCAGTTGACCGCTAAAAGCGATATTTAACATTATGATTTATCTGAAAATAAGCATTATTTTGAGTCTCACCATAAAGGTGAAGGCGCTACAGACATTGAGACTGGTTAAAAACCGCTGGCTCTGCGTTATGAATCTTATAAGTGGAACAACCACTTATAAGATTCATGCCTTGATCCAACGATTTTTCCCTACGTTTCAACGCCTGTCCAACTACGGATTCTAGGTTAAATTATGTCTTGGCATTTTCTCAATCCATTTTTATGCACTTGGCAAGTCTCGCATGAGCAAATTGATCATTATCAACATGCAAATAATGTGGCCTACGTCAGTCAGCTAGAAATCACCTCTTGGGCACATTCCAATCATTTGGGTTTAACTATTGAGCAATATCAGACTTTAGATAGAGGCATGGCTATTAGCCGACATGAAATTAATTATTTAGCCGCTTCTCATGTCAATGATCTGATTGATTGTGCCACTTGGATTGTAGATTGCGACAACAAGCTCAAATTAGCTCGTCAATTTCAGTTTATCCGCCGTAGCGATCAACAAACGGTATTAACAGCTCGAACCGAGTTTGTGTGTATTGCTTTATCATCAGGTAAGCCTAAACGCATGCCAAAAGAGTTTGCCAATATTTACGGGCCAGCCGCCCTATCCTCACTCACCCCAAACATCACAACCCAACAGTCGATAATAGCAACAAGATGAACAAGTGGATAAGCATTTTGCTGATATTATTTAGCGCTTCTGTAGCGCTAAATTTATATTTGTTATCCACCACCCCCAAACAAAATCTATTTGAGCAGTCAGAACATAAACATGGTAACGTGCAACCAAGCACCTCATCTGAGCCACTATTAAACTGGACCTTAAACGACCCTTCTGCGGATGAGACAAGCCGAACTCCAAAGCCTATATACTCAGATAATCCAAAAGCTACCACACAATTAAATCAAACCTTGAGTACCAGAGCCGAGTTACTGGCTCAGGCAAATTTGTGGTTAAAAGAGAAAAACTTACTAACTCTAAGCGTATTTTTACAACGTTATTTGAAGCAATACCCTCAAGACATGGACTTTTTGCTGTTAGAAGCAAAAGTAAAAGTGGAAACCACCTTGTTAAGTGATGCTATAGCTCACTATTACGATTTGCTAAGAAACCCGATGACAGATGCGCAGCAAAGTGAGATTGAACTACAAATCGAACAGTTAAGTAAAAACACCATTGAGCAGTTAAGGCGCAACTACTCGTGGGACATTTTAGCCATGTTTGTAGAGCCCCTGTTACAACTTGCACCTAACAACAGATTATATATTTTGTCACTTGCGATGGCTTATGCGGAGCTTTTTCAAGAAGGATTGATGGAAAACGTATTGGCATCGCTAGACTTTGAAGACCCTGACGCACAAAGAGTTAGAAAAATATTAGAGGCGCAACAAATCACACCGGTCGTTGATGAGGTTGATGACTTCGAGACAGACGATGTAATCGCAAACCAAGGGCGACCTATCCCACTCAAACAATTTGGTGATCAATATGTGGTTGAAGCTGAATTAAGTAACAACCCAGTGGCATTATTAATTGATACTGGCGCATCTGTGACCGCTATATCAAAACAATATTTTGATACTTTAAGTAACAGATACAAAATCAATTACATCGGGAGCTTTAGTATTGGCACTGCTGGGGGCAGCATTATGGCACGTATGTATCAATTTCGAGAATTAACCATTAACCATGTCACAGTACAAAACTTACCTGTGGTGATATTGCCGATGCAAGGCATTAAAAATGCCAATGGTCTATTGGGTATGAATTTTTTACGAGAGTTTGATTTCAAAATAGACCAACAACAATCGGTGATGTTTATTAAATAACAGCTCAACAGCACTCGATTTCGGATTATTTATAAAGGTTCGTTGGCTTCTTTTACTCTTTCTTGGCGCTCTTGTTCTTCGGCGAAGGCGGCTTTGATTTCTTCTAATACCGAGTCTACGTCTGCGTCATCTTCAGGTTGTGCATAATGCCCAGTTAATTCTGTTTCAACAGTTAGTTCGCCCGCTTCAAACAAAGACCACATTTCTTCAGCATAAAGTGTACTAGTCAGTTCAGGTGCATATTGTCCATAATATTCACTCATATTACGTACATCACGCTGCAACATACTAAATGCATTGTTATTGGCGGCGGCATCTACCACTTGGGGCAAATCAATGATCACTGGACCGTAATCGTCAACCAGCACATTAAATTCAGATAAGTCACCGTGTATCAATCCCACACATAACATACGCATCACATAAACCATCACCAAAGCATGATCTTCGATTGCTTGCTCTGCTGACATAGACACATCGTTGAGTCTAGGTGCCACTTCACCATTGTCATCGGTGACCAATTCCATGAGTAACACACCTTCATAACAACCGTAGGGCTCTGGTACTCTTACTCCTGCCTTCGCCAGTTTGAATAAAGCGTCTACTTCGGTGTTTTGCCATGCATCTTCTTGTTGTTTACGACCAAACTTAGAACCTTTTTCCATGGCGCGAGCTCGACGAGTATTGCGTACTTTGCGACCTTCCTGATATTGCGCGGCTTTTTTAAAGCTGCGTTTCATTGCCTCTTTGTATACCTTGGCACAACGCACTTCAGTACCGCACTGCACTGCATACACGGTGGCCTCTTTGCCACTCATAAGCTGATAAAGTACTGCGTCTACCAGACCATCATCTACAAGTGGTTGTAATCTTTTTGGTATTTTCATTAAAACCTAAGGCCAACAGCACGTTCTGCTGGTTAAATTATCACAACATTCAAATCATCTAGATTTGAAACCTTTAAAAAACGATGAGTATGATATCAAGTTTATTCGACAGAATGATATCTAAGTCAGTAACAAATTTTGTTACAGCGCTGAGATAGCTTAAAAAAATAGTTAAGTTCAAACTAAACAAGCGAAGTTAGTGACAATATTTAAATAAACTTACAACGAATTGTATTCCTACCTCAGGACTAAAAATGCCGAGAAAGCGAGAAGCGATTAAGGTAGAGTTTGCTTACAAAAAGAAACACTGAAGAATATTCCTCCATGATAACAACTCAACATCGAAAACTTTTTATCGGCATACTTTTCAGCCTAATGGCATTACTTTCTGCTTGTGCTGAGATTAAACAACTGCAAACAGACACGTCTTACGTTTTAAGCCAAGCTGCTGAGCAGTATGTGAAATTGGGATTAGAACTAGGAGAATATGATAAGGATTACGTTGACGCTTACCTTGGCCCAGATGAATGGAAAAAAAATGCCAAGGATCAGCTTCGTTCTAAACAACAATTAACGTCTGACATTAGTCAACTTCTGCAAAAATTAAAAACACTTGATGTCGCTCAGCAAGACCTTAAATTACGTCACAAAGCCTTATTTCGCAATGTACGGGCTATGGATGTGCGAGCACGAATGTTAGTCGGCGAAAAATTTAGCTTTGCTGAAGAAGCACGACTTATCTACGACGCCAACATCGCTCAGTATGATTTCAGAAAGTTTGACCAAGCATTAGGTGAGATAGATAAACTTGTACCAGGTGAAGGTGACTTAGCACAGCGTGTTGATGCATTTCGTAATCGTTTTGCTGTAGCCGACGAAAAAGTCAGTGATGTGGTTAATTTGGCTATTGCTGAATGTAAAAAACGCTCCGGCCGTTACATCACTTTACCTAGCAACGAACGATTCGACTTAGAATATGTCACAGACAAAAGTTGGTCTGGATATAATTGGTATCAAGGTGACAACAAAAGTTTGATGCAAATTAATCAAGACTTCCCGATGCAAATCGACCGTGCAATTGGCCTAGGGTGCCATGAAGGATATCCAGGGCATCATGTATGGAATGTACTGATAGAAAATAATTTGCTCGGGAAAAATGATTGGGTAGAATTCTCAATGTTTCCGTTATTCAGTCCCTATGCATTGATAGCTGAAGGCAGTGCTAATTATGGAGTCGAGTTAGCGTTCCCTGATAATCAAAAAGTAGTCTATGAACGGGATATTTTATTTCCTATTGCTAGATTAGATCCCGCTACTGCAGAGGTGTTAGACAAACTTAACAATTTGACAAATCAATTATCTCACTCTATTACCGCCACAGCGCAGCTTTATTTAAATGGCGAAATCAGCCGTGAAAAAGCCATTGAACAACGACGTAAGTATGCTTTAGTTTCTCAAGCAAGAGCAGAACAAAGTGTACGATTTATTGAGCAATATCGCGCTTATGTACTGAATTATAATGTAGGCAAAGACATCGTCTCTGCTTACATAAATAAACAAAGTCAGGATGAAGCTGGAAAGTGGCAGGCCTTTGAACGCATGTTAACTGAATTATCTACCGCTTCAGATATGATGAATTA
>Ga0209712_10002868_pt1 | contig 14091 bp, 14 predicted proteins | sample ArcOceMetagenome_FD_187443 | JGI IMG/M metagenome (GOLD analysis project Ga0209712, IMG submission 187443) | Marine eukaryotic phytoplankton communities from Arctic Ocean - Arctic Ocean - Greenland ARC118M Metagenome (SPAdes) (version 2) | ecosystem: Environmental > Aquatic > Marine > Oceanic...
ATTGCCAAGCCTGCGCTAGTTGCTGCCACTTGAAGGTTCTTTCTAGCAACAAGATCCGTTGGATCAGCCAGGACCAAGGGTAAATTGTCACACACTAGATTAACCGCCAAAACAGCACATGCACTGCTTTGCTGAGTATTATTCACATTCCACAGTGACTCCAGCGCGTGGGAGAGTGCATCCAATGCCGGATAAAGTGTTTGTTTAACCGCCAAAGACAAGGTTAACGAAGGATCAAGTAAAGCAACATCAGGCCGAATACCATAAAGAGAATATTTCTTGGCAATATCACTTTGCCAAACGGTGGCGAATGGCGTGACTTCTGCACCAGTGCCCGACGTTGTTGGGATGGCAATCAGGTTGATTTGGTTCTCAACATTATCAGATAACAGCAAATCATCTAATGATGTATCTGAATGACTCAACATTGCACAAAATACTTTCGCTGCGTCTATTACACTGCCGCCACCTATGGCAACCACGTTTTCAATATTTTTTTGAGTAAACTGAACAATGTTGGTTTGTAAATGTAACTTTTCAGGATTCGGAGTCACATTATCAAACACAGACACTCTAGCTGCACCGCACTTGTCAATGATTTGAGCGACCCAACCTCTTTTCGAAAAACCTTTGCTAGTGACTAGTAATATGTTTCCAGTAGGCACCAGGCTTGGTAAAACCGATAAAAAATCATCACATTCGATTATTTTTACGTCTGAAAAACTTTCGAATGTATCACTCATTAAAGACTTCCCACATGTTGCATAAAAGCGTTTTTATTTTCTATTGGGCTGCTAGTAGGCCTGCCTAAATTATCTCTAGAGCCTTTTGCAATTTTAACTTCGAATAATATAGGGCCTGCATTTACGGCAATTTCTGACCATATTTTTGTGATTGATTTTTGATCGGATGCACAAAAGTACGCTTTATATCCGCTGGCCATAGCCATTTTCTCAATATCTATTTCGCCTGCCACAGTCGGTTGTCCACCAACAGATTCATGGCATTGGTTATTCAACACTATGTGTACTAAGTTACTGCTCGAATGATTGCCAATAATGGGTAAAGCGCCGAGATGCATTAACATCGAACCATCTCCGTCGATGGCAATCACTCTGCGCTTCGGCGCAGCTAAGGCAACACCCATGGCAATAGACGAGGTATGCCCCATGCCGCCTACCGTTAAAAAGTCAGATGCAGGTTCACCGCGCCGTTGTCTTAATTCAAACACTTCCCGTGATGTTTTTCCGGTGGTTGAAACAACAATGTCATCCTTAGCAAAAGAGCTTAATAACGTGTTCAACGCATCTTCTCGAACCAGAGAATAGACACTGGGTAGCTGATTAACCGACTTAAAGGCACTAAAGGTATTTTTTTTAATTAACACTGCAACAGGCCGATTTTCTAAAGTCATTTTTTCTAACAAGGGTGCTAACGATGTATCACTATCAGATTGACTATCCATGACAACAAAAGGAATATTCATTATAGATAACTGTTGTTCAGTAATTTGCCCCTGCATAACATGCTGCGGTTCATCTTTTATGCCTGGCTCTCCACGCCATCCAATGACCAATAACATGGGAATACTATACACTTGAGGATCTGCTAAAGAGGTAAGCGGATTGACCGCATTACCCAAACCAGAGTTTTGCATATAGACAGCAGCAGGTGAATGACTACCAAGAAATCGGCCCATTGCTAAACCAACTGCATTACCTTCATTCGCGGTGATGATATGTTGATCAGCAGAGAAGTTATCGTCTATGTATGCGCACAAGTTTTTTAGCAGTGAGTCTGGTACGCCATAGAAAAATTCTATACCGTACTTACCCAAAGCATTACAAAAATCTCGTGGGTCAATCATTATTTTCCACCTGGTATCAGCTCAAGTATTTGTTTAATAGGCATCATTTTGTCATCAACTTCGGCAGAACGTCCATTTGTTAAAATAGAGGTAGCTGTATCAACCATAGCCGGATAGGCACTGCGCAACAGTTGGTTTGCGTAGATGACAACATTCACTCCTTTAGCAATTAGTTCTGATTCATAAACACTGTTGTAACTGGATGGAACCACAACAAGGGTTTTTTTATTGCTTAACCGCGCATAGCGGTCACAGAACTCAAATATTTCGTCTGGCGTTTTTTCTCGGCTGTGGATCATAATACCGTCAGCTCCGGCATCTAGAAAAGCCTCTGCTCGCAACATAGCGTCATCAATACCTTGACCCGCAATCAGACTCTCAATTCGAGCAATAATCATAAAGTCATTGGTTGCTTGGGCATCTTTGCCGGCTTTTATTTTTAAACTGAAGTTTTCAATACTGTCTTGATTTTGCTCAACCTCAGTGCCAAACAAAGAATTCTTCTTTAAGCCGGTTTTATCTTCGATAATCACTGCCGATACACCCAAACGCTCTAGCGTTTTTACAGTAAACACGAAGTGCTCAGTTTTCCCACCGGTATCACCGTCATAGATGATGGGTTTAGTGGTCACTTCTAACACTTCATTCAAAGTGCCCATTCTTGAAGAAACATCTACAGCCTCGATATCTGGCTTTCCTTTGGCTGTGGAGTCAGTCAGGCTACTGCCCCACATGCCATCAAATTCCTGCATTCCGTTTTTAGTTTCGACCTTAGTATTTTCGATAATCAAACCCGACAGGGCGTTGTGAATATCTAGAAACCGTAGTAAAGGTTTAGCCGATAATAGTCGTTTTAAAGACTTCAATCTGATTTGTGGAGTAGTACCTATTTCTTTCATCGCTTTATGTAGCGCTGTTGATGAAATACCTTGAGTGTAAGGTAATTCAACCAATTCACCTTGCCACTGCGCTAGGCAGTCAATAACACTTTGACGAACATTTTTTTGCACGCCTTGCTGCCAATCGTCACCGTGAACTACGAAGTTTGGCTTGAGTTCCTGTAAATTAGGCACATAGTCAAGGGTAGCTTGGGGGACGACTCGCGTAACACCTTTTATGCTTTCAACTACTTGCTGTCGTTGCTCAAATGTCATAAAAGGCACACGCTTATAACTAGCAATAGCTTGATCGGTTAATAAGCCAATAGTGACTTCACCCAATGTTGCCGCTTTTTTAATTATATTTAGATGTCCTGGGTGGACTAAATCTGCGCTCATTCCTACATATACTGTTTTGGTCATATATTTTGGTTATCCATTAAAATATTACAACATGTTGCTTTAGCAACATGACCGCTAAATGTTTAAAATTAATTACTTAGAAAGCTGGGAGTATTCATCCCAGATGATTTAAAAGTCCAAAGCTTTATTCGTAAGGCGGCGATCGATCTATTCTTTTATCGACGAACGGTTCGCAAGCTTTAACAAATCAATTTTAGTTAAGCTGTACTGCCGGCATCTACTGTCATCACGGTGCCAGTGATGGCTGAGGCTTGTTCGCTTAAAAGGTACATCACCATAGATGCCGCATCGTCCACTGTGGCTAACTTACCTAACGGGCTTCTCCGCTTGACGCTTTCTAACTTTTTTCCCTGCAAACTGCTGGTCATATCGGTTTGCATATAACCTGGGGCGACACAATTAACGGTTATGCCTGCTTTGCCTACTTCACGGGCTAAAGATTGACTAAAGCCTTCTAATGCGGCCTTACTGGCAGCATAAACACTTAGGCCGTTAAAACCTGTTTTGGCGATAATAGAAGAGATATTGATGACACGGCCTTTTCGATTCAACAACATCGAACGCACTAAATATTTACTCAGTAAAATAGGTGCTTGAATATTCAAACGCATTAAATGATCAATCGCTGAATTAGGCATAGTGGCAAGCACACCGTCATGGCCAGCTGCTGCGTTATTAATCAGGGCGAAAGGTCGTCCATATTGTTTAATAAGTTGCTTGCACAACTCAGGTATTTTATCCAAGTCGGCTAAATCAGCGGCGTGAAAGTTAACGAGCTGCGGATACGCTTGCTGCAGAGCTCTAAAGGGCTCTGAGTATTGCCGTGCAATAGCAATCACGGCATACCCGTTGGCAGCAGCTTGTTGACTAATGGCTAAACCTAGACCTTTGCTGGCACCTGTTATTATGACGTAATCAGTCATGCTGCGGCTTCCTGTTTAATTTACCACTTGGATCGTGGTCTATATTATTGACTATATTGATTTTGGTAGGTATTTCAAAGCGCTGCAATTGTTTTTTGCACATTTTCAACACTTGTTGTTTGACCTCTTGCTCAACTACGGCGTCCATTATCATCACGTCTGCTACCACTAATTCACCCAGCAAGGCACTTTTTTTAGCGTACACCTTCGCTTGGCTAATATCAGTACATTGCAATATTACTTGCTCGACCTTTTCTGGATGTACCTTATTGCCACCAACGTTGATCGTACCTGTTGCTCTTCCCAAAAATAGTACTCTGTCGTCGTTCACTTGGACTTTATCTAAGGTGTCCACATAGCCTAGTGCATTAGTTTGTAGTGCCAATGATTGACATATGTGATGTTGCGGTTTAATCAGTAAATGTTGTTCGTCTGACACCTTTAGAGCGACAGTAAGTGTCTGGTCTTTAAGCCATTTGGCAGGGAAACCAGCGCGACCGTCGCTCACTATAAAACCGACTCCAGCTTCTGTCGATGCGTAAATATGCCGTACGTTTGCATTCGGGAACATACGCTTCAAAGTATCCAACAGACTTTGGTCGGCAATTTCCCCCCCTAGCGTAATATGACTCAGAGTTAATTCACTCAATTGTCCCGTCATTAGAAGTTGTCGCCACAAACTAGGGGTAGCAGATAAAGCCGTGACATCTGCATGTTTTAAAAATGCCATCTGAGCTAAAGGCTCGTAATCAGCTACATCCACTAAGTCAGCACCACTTAATAGCGCCTGTAACACCACTTGTAATCCCGCAAATCTGTAGGGTTGATACAACAAAGCCCAGCACAATGCTTGTAATTTTTGACTGTGTTTGGTGTTTGCAGTCAATGATAACAAAGAGTGGGAACACCACTTTGGCTCACCTGTAGTACCAGACGTCGCCATGAACCAGGTTGTCGCGACACTATCTACATCTGCAGTTTCAGACTTCAATCGCGAGGGCATTGAGTCTACAACAGCTGCATCACTTTCAAGCGGCCAATCTATAATATCGTTGTGGGGTATTGTCACATTTGGAGGACGTAAATAAATAGCTGAGCAGCAACCATCAAATGCAATCAGCGCAGTGACAAAATCCGCCAAATTTGTGTACTGAATGGCTATACTGCGTTGATAAAATTGCGGATACTGCTGCCTGACTTGCTCAGCCTTTGTTATCAGTACAGCGATAGAATTGTGTTGACCTGCAGCGGTTATCACCCCTGTTGAGGACAGATTTTTTAATTGATTAAACAGGCTTTGCATGATTGATTTACTGATTATTTGCACATTGTTGATACATAGCTAAAAACTCAGCAAAAGTGCTTGGGTAGGTATCAAGGGCCAATTCAGTAAACGGGTCATAACCCAAGTCTTCTTCTAGCTGTGCCACTAACATGGCATAACCTAACGAGTCTAAACCACATTCAAGTAATAGCGTATCAGGGTTTATCGATTCGACTAACTGGCAGTCGCTCAACTCAGCAACTTGTTGCATTGCATCTTTAATTTGTTGTTCTAAGTTCAGCATATTTTGTATCCAAAGCTATTCTAAAAATTGCATATGAGCAGCTGCGAGTGCAATCTTTTCGGGTAATTTTTTGAGTATTCTGCCACGATTTTCAGCCCACTGCTTAAGTTCATAACTGTAATGCTGTATATCGAAAGGTTGGCCGTTACGTTCGCCGCCTTTTTTAAGGCTAAGCTGTTTGTATTCAAACACTTTATGCATATTGTTTGCTGCATGGTTGAACGATAATACTTGCGCCAGCAAATGACTAAATTGACGGTGACTGGCACAAAAATCTAAAGCTGCAAATTCCAACATAATACCACTACCTGGCCAGACGTTGGTCTCACCTAAATAACAGCCCCATTCTGGCGTGGCTGTATTCATATCTGAAAAATTAAGTACTCCAATGGGTCGCTGGTCTTGTAAAAAAATATAAAACTGACGAGTGTTATCACTTTCAAGCTTTTCAAACCAAGCACAGTGCTCTTGCCATTTTACCGGCGCACTATTATGCATGTTTTGCATGATCCTTGGGCTGTTTCGCCAATGCCAAACGAGTTGTAATTGTTCTTTTTGAAGCAGCTTAAAGACATGTTCAGGTATGGCTGTTTTCATTACGCGTTATCACTAATCTTTTTATACTCAGACATCAGCTCAACAATATTTTTAGCTCCGTCAACAGCAGGATACAATAATGCTTTCTGATGCATTGAATTTAATAACTCAGGTTGTTGCCACAAGGATAAACACTGCTCTACCCATTCATCAGCACTCAGCTCATCGTTATTGACTACCTGACACCAACCTTGACTTGCAGCATCTTGACTGGCATTTTTTTGGTTTTCAGCCACCACAACCAATATTGATGGCGTAGCACAAGCAAGCAACTCAAACTGGCTGCCGCCTGCTGCTGACAAGGCTAATTTCGTTTTAACCAATACTGCCGCCATATTGTAGCAGTCATGGAGATGAGTAATATCTAATCCGCTGGTTTTTATCAAATCAGCCAAGTCATTCAATCCAACAAAAGCGGCACCGGTAATAATGGTTATAGGCATAGATGCATTAACTTTATATAACGATTGTATCGCCATAATCGTCAAACCTTTGGGGTCACTGCCACCGAACATAAGGGTTAAACTTTTACGATCTGACCATTTTTTATTCATTGGTTGCAGGAATTCCTGCCTTAATACTCGATAGCCCTGCCCTACAGCCAATAACGCTTTTGGTGCAGTCAATTGATAACTATGTAAACTTGCGTTAAGTGCGCCATTGATAACCATATCGGCATAAAGCGTTCCGCTATTATTCATATCATCGAATACAGCGAACTTAAAAGCATTGGATTGCACCGCGTAACAGTAAGCCTGATCAAACTGATAGCCATCAAGTACCAACCAATCAACGCGCAAATCTGTACATTGCGTGATTAACCAGTCTAGCTCTGCTGTTTTATCGATATCGGCAATAGCTTCGGGAATAGCTAAGATTTCTCCTTGCCAATCTGTTCGGTTGCCACAAAAGTGTTGTGAACGCTGGGACATAAAAAATAACACATTATGTCCACAGCTGACTAAGCTCTGTGCTAACGCCATGCAGCGCATAACGTGTCCTAAACCTATGTTAGGTTCGCCTTCGACTCGAAACGCCACTTGCATCAGCTATTACTCACATTATTTTTCACTCTATCACTCAAACATCGACCAATCTAAGGGTGTACCTTTAAGTAATGTATGTTTGGCCACTTTACCCAATACCTTGTCCCAGTTTTTAGGTGCAAGGCCAAAAGCGGGGCGTACTATTCGCAGGTTTTGTGTATTCAACACTTGTCCCTGCTGTATATCGGCACTCACATAAATTGAACGGCGATACTGTTTGGATGTTTCCTCTGCCTCAGTACCACCATACTTAACCTGCCCTAATGCCTGATAGGCTCTTTTAGTCTCTAACACCAATGAGGCAAGCTCATCTGGCTCTAACGAAAAAGCCGCATCCACTCCACCAGCGTTTCTGTCTAAGACAAAATGTTTTTCAATTACTGTTGCACCTAATGCCACAGCCGCTATTGACACACCCACACCCGCAGTATGATCAGAAAGGCCAACTTGGCAGCCGAAGGCTTCCCGTAAATGTGGGATAGTCAGAATGTTAGACTGGGTTGGTTGCGCTGGATACGTGCTGGTACACTTTAATAAAATGATATCCTCACAACCTGCCTGCCTAGCTACATTAACGGCCTGTTCAATCTCCGTTAAACTGGCCATGCCGGTGGACATGATCAATGGTTTTTTCTTACTAGCTGCTTTACGAATCAGTGGTAAGTCGGTTAACTCGAATGAGGCAATTTTAAAACAGGGAACGTTCAAATCATCTAAAAAATCCACAGCCTGTTGATCAAATGGTGAGCTAAATGCCAGCATACCTAGAGACTTAGCTTTATCGAACAAGGGTTGATGCCACGCATATGGCGTGGCCGCTTTTTGATATAAAGCGTGTAACGACTCGCCATGCCACAAGCTGTCTTCTTCTTGAATAACGAAGTGTTTGTTCTTCACGTCAAGTGTCATACTATCAGCTGTAAAGGTTTGTAATTTTATTGCGTGGGCACCGGCTTTTGCGGCCGCTTCCACCATGTCCATAGCAAGATCCAATTGCTGATTGTGATTCCCACTCAGTTCAGCTATTACGAAAGGCTCAAAGTCAGCACCTATGATACGGTCGTCTAATGTTATTTTATCCATCTTGTTGTTCCGCAAAGTGAATGAAAATCGATTCAATACTTTCTACTAAGTCCTCTGCTTTATCGCAGTTACAGTCTACAACAGCAATACTGTTTTGACTGACGCTATGCAGCATACATGGAGACACCGGGTCAGTTGCAAATTCTGGCATTAACAACGCAGGTTCACTGTTACCACTGACAAGTAACGTCGCACAATCAACTGCTTGTGCATACCAGCGGTTACCACTAGGTTTACATACCATTAAGTCACTGGCTGCAAGCATCTTTAATAGTGAGCGAATATCTTCTTTGGCATCTTCGTCACTCCAAACAACAAAACCTTTTTGTTCTAATAGTTTCTTTAAGCGTTCTGTATGAGGATAAAGGTATCCGTCGTCGGATTGGCCAAAACATAAACCAATCACTTTATTGGACTTAGCCTTTTTAACCAGTCGTTTATCAACGCCAACATTGATAGCCTGATCCAATTTATCAACTACTAATCCGCAACACTTAGTTAAATAAAACTCAGGGTATCCGCCTTCATACTCGGCATCGTATTGCCACCAACGACCAAACCACTTGTGCATATTGACAAACGAACTCGCCATAAAGGCTTGCGGTGAATTGACATATTCAGCTTGCAAAGATTTATCTTGGAATTGTTGTATCAATTGCTGCACCGACATATTCAAATAGTTACCACTGACTGGCTCTCCCGCATCCGCAAGGAAACGCGCCAAAAAGCACGGCATAAAAGTAGTATCTAAATTAATGATTTGACTGTAGTTTTCGCCAACAATCTCCTCGGCCAATCCCAAGAAGGACTCCATAGCGAGAAAAAAATTATCTGGCCACTGTTGTTGAGTGACATGGTGAATAATCACATTTGGCTCAGCCAACCTGATTAACTCAGCTCCATCAACAAAGGTTAAAAAATGTATTTCTGCTTGTGGATTATTTTTTTGAAAATAACGCAATACCGGAAGCCCAATGGCACACACATCAGCCGAACTTAACATTCTGATCAACAATACTTTTTCAGTATTAGCCTCAACTAATTTATTCACTTGATTGCCCCTGAACGTAAGCTTGATACATCAGTTCTGCTCGCTGCCAATCTTCTGGTGTATCGATATCCTGCACTAAGTGTCGTGGTAAAACTACTGGCAGGCTATGGTGACTAAAAATCTTTTTATTGGATAAATAATCATCGGTTTTACCCCAATAAAACTGACCTGCATCATGGTAGGCTTCTTCTAGATCCTGTGAACGTTTAGCGATGCTTTCAGGGAACATGGGCGAAACACCGGCAGCTGATTTTATCAGTGCCCTTTGTACTGGAAAAGGAAAACTAGTCACTGAAAAAGCAAAAGACTTATCATTGTGTTGTTTAAGTGAGTCCAAACCTTGTTGTAAATATTTGGCTTGTAAAAACGGAGCAGTAGCATAGATACAACAACAGAATTTAGGTTTATAAGAATGCTCAATACAGAAGTTGATGGCGTGATTGGTTACTGGCCGTGTGCCCACCAGATCATCTGAAAGCTCTTTAGGCCTAATAAAAGGTACCTCAGCTCCGTAGACTTTCGCTACCTCTGCAATCTCTTCACTGTCGGTTGAGATAATAATCTTATCAAATAAGCCTGAAGCTTTGGCCGCTTCTATTGAGTAAACGATAAGTGGCTTACCCGCAAATAATTTGATGTTTTTACCGGGAATTCGCTTACTACCACCACGTGCAGGAATGATGGCGATATTCACGCTAGTACCGCATGAAGTACGTCTATCACCTTTGTTTGTTCTGGGTCTGTTAAACTTGGAAACAATGGAAGTGTTAAAGCATTTTGATAAAATAGCTCCGACAATGGGAAATCGCCTTGTTTAAAGCCAAGTTGCTGATAAAACGGCTGTAAATGGATGGGAATATAATGCACATTTACACCCACTCCTTTGTCATGGAGTTGCTGGTAAACATCTAGACGGTCATGTTGCGTAAGCTCAACCATATAAAGATGCCATGCACTTTGTGACTGGGACTCTACAATAGGCAGTTTCAATGGTAAGCCAGCTAGCTCTATGTCATATCTTTTTGCTATCTCAGAGCGCTTTCGAATAAATACGTCCAACTTTTTCAACTGTGACAAACCGAGAGCTGCATGCACATCACTCAGCCGATAATTGTAACCTAATTCAAGCTGCTGATAATACCAAGGCCCGTGGCTTTCGCCTTGATATTGAGATGGGTCTTTGGTTACACCATGCTTAGCAAATAATTTAAGTTTTTCGTAATACTGACTTTGATTGGTTAGCACTGCGCCGCCTTCGGCACTGGTTATTGACTTAACCGGATGAAAACTCAACACTGCCATATCAGAATAGACACAACTACCAATTTTGGACTGCTGATAACTACCACCTAAGCCATGAGCAGCATCTTCAATTAAGACAATAGAATACATCTGCGTTAGCTTATGAATACTTTGCATATCACAGCTCAAACCAGAAAAATGCACTACAATTAAAGCTTTAGGTAAACAATTCTGTCTTGCAGCATGATGGAGTTTTTTGTCTAAGGCGCTTATATTAATATTGCGGGTAAGTGGGTCTATATCCACAAAGTCTATAGACGCTCCACAATAAAGCGCACAATTTGCAGATGCGACAAAAGAATTAGGAACAGTCCAAACGGTGTCTCCAGTTACAACGCCAGCAGCCAGACACGCCACATGCAAACCCGACGTTGCACTGTTTACTGCCACACAGTATTTAGCCCCAGTATACTCACATAGAGCGTGTTCAAATTGGGGAATAACAGCACCTTGAGTCAAAAACTGGTTACGTAACACTTCCACAACCGCGTCAATATCATCTTCATCAACCAAATGTTTACCGTAAGGGATCATGTATAAGCAGACCTAATAAAGCGTTTCTTTATCGAGTGTTTTTAACTCATCAACACTCAAAAAATGTGGGTTAGTACCTGAATGATATTCAAACTTTTCATCTACCGGCTGCCCCTTTTCTCCTAATTTATTCTTTAGATAATTGATTGTTTTATCAAAAAACTTAATCGAAGGGGTGATCACATAATGGTCATCAAATTCAAGAGAATGGTGCGCCATCTCTTGTGGCACCATGACTTCATGAAGCTTTTCGCCAGGGCGAATACCTACTAACTCATAATCTTTATTACCACTAATCGACTCTACTAAATCTAAAATTCTAATAGAAGGGATCTTAGGTACAAATATTTCACCACCCTGCATTCTTTGAAAGTTTTGTACAACAAACTCCACACCTTCATCTAATGTAATCCAAAAACGCGTCATTTCTGCATGAGTCACTGGCAGCTTATTTGCACCTTCATTCAACATTTTATGGAAAAATGGCACAACTGAACCCCTTGAACCAACCACATTGCCATAACGCACCACCGCAAATCGAGGGCCTTTAGCACCTGACATATTGTTAGCCGCGACAAATAATTTATCTGAAGCCAGTTTAGTGGCGCCGTACAAATTCACTGGATTGGCTGCTTTATCGGTAGAAAGCGCAATTACACGCCTAACGTCAGCTGCTATAGCCGCATCAATTACGTTTTGCGCGCCATAAATATTGGTTTTAATACATTCATTGGGGTTATATTCTGCAGCAGGTACTTGCTTTAAAGCAGCTGCATGGATCACGTAATCCACATCACCCATGGCAGTCTTTAAACGTTCTTTGTCGCGCACATCACCAATAAAAAATCGCATACAGGACGCAGTAAATTGTTGCTGCATTTCGAACTGCTTAAGCTCATCGCGAGAAAAAATAATAATTTTTTTAGGAGAATAGTTTTTTAACAAATAGGTGGAAAAGCGCTGACCAAAAGAACCTGTGCCGCCCGTGATGAGAATTACTTTATTATCGAACATAAACGACCTTATTTTTTATAATACGTCAAACCACGCATTAACTATTCTGCATAATACAATGAATTACACCCGTTCACTTATATTTATTGACTGCTTTACGTCCACGCACTAAACCACTTAGCTGTTTTAATGACGCTTTAAATGATTCTTCAGCATAAGCAACTAATGCGCCATTAACTTGCAGTTCAGCGGTCACAAAGTTAATTTTTTCTTCATCAGGGATATTTTCTAAGAAATTTTGAATAAATTCGTCTCGTTCAGTCACGAGTTTCAAAAATAGAGATTCATCAGGATCATTTTCTTTAGTAAGTTGTGACAGATCTCGATTGATACTTTTTAATAGGGAAGGTGTGAAACAATGTTCTAATATTAATTTATTCAAACCGCTGCTTGACGTCTTTGCCTTTGCATTTCATAAGCCTCTTGTTTGGCTGACTCAGGTATTTGCGACCATGCTGTTTTAATAGGTATAAATAAAGTAATCACTTCATCGACAATCTTCAAGTTATTCTGCACATTGGCGTCAATCAAGCGTTGAATCATATAATCATAAAGTGCAAACAGATTATCTGCCACTTCGGCTCCTGTTTCCATTTCTAGCGTATCCCGCAAGCTCATCAAAATAGCGGTTGCTCTGGAAATATGCTCAGACTTGCCTGAATAATCTTTTCGCTCTATGCAGCCTTTGGTATAAGCGAGTTTATCAAGCATACCCTGCATTAACATTAACGTTATTTTGTGCGGATCGGCTTGACTGATTTGTTGTTTTAAGTTGCCTTTTTTATAGGCATTGATACCTTTTAACGCCATACTGTTTTTCCATATTTTTGATAGTGAAAACGCATCATTTCTAGCCTAAGGACGCAAGTAGAGCGGCCCCGGTTGAATTTAATCTTGATACTGTTTGGTCGAGATTTAAATACTTAGCGCGCAGTATTTCCTCAGTTTTAGCAAGTCTTAACTCCAAATTTAACCTTTCATCAAAAATCTGTTCCCTTTGATCTTTAGCATTGTCTTCTCGAGATTTAAGCAACCCGCTAGCACTCGTGTATTCTTCAACATAATCGTATAAACGAACAGCAATACCTTGGTTTTCATCAGTAAATAAAGACGCAATTTCATCAAAGTTTTCATCTAATGCCTCTTTCAAACGGTCATCACCGCTGCCTAAACCGATTCTGTCATTGGAACTAATTTCTAATTCATTGTTATCGTTATATTCAATACCTAACTGGAAAAGGCCACCTAAAGAAGATGAATCTACAGAAGAAAATAAAATATTGTTGATACCGGTTTGTACCCCCCTTACCAACGAATCCCCCGCGAGAGAACCGTCGTCTTCTAAGTCAGATTCACCGTATTTGGTTAACAGTTTTACTTCTGCTTGCAGGGCGTTAAAGTTCTTAACAAACTCCCTGATAGTTTCTTCAACTGATTCTTTATCAAAGCCAATATTCAGTTTTGAAGTTTTAAACGTTGTACCGTCTGCATTTAGTTCAGATAATTCTGATGCTTTAAAACTGACATTTTCTATTACATTTTCAAATGTATTGGTTTCACTTTCTACGTCAATACCATCAATATTAGCTTTGGCGTTTTGAGCTGAAGTAACCGGTGCTAGATAAGCATCCCCGGCGGGGTTTGTTGTTGATACACTATCCAGCTCATCATTATTGTCATCGTTGACAATAACTAAATCATTTCCTGCTCCAGTCGTGTCAGAAGTAAAGACTAATTTTGCACCACCGGCATCAGTACCAGTATCGATAATACTGGCCGTGACACCAAAGTTATCGTTCGAAGCA
>Ga0209712_10002869_pt1 | contig 14089 bp, 9 predicted proteins | sample ArcOceMetagenome_FD_187443 | JGI IMG/M metagenome (GOLD analysis project Ga0209712, IMG submission 187443) | Marine eukaryotic phytoplankton communities from Arctic Ocean - Arctic Ocean - Greenland ARC118M Metagenome (SPAdes) (version 2) | ecosystem: Environmental > Aquatic > Marine > Oceanic...
TAAAAAATAACGAGACTGTCAGACAAAAATGGCAGAATAAAATACGTTATTTGCTGGTGGATGAATACCAAGATACCAATACCAGCCAATATGAATTGGTTAGGATGTTAGTAGGCGAGAGAGCCAGATTCACTGTAGTTGGTGATGACGACCAATCGATATATTCATGGCGTGGTGCAAGACCGCAAAATTTAGTTTTACTGCAAACTGACTTTCCTAAGTTAAGAGTCATTAAGCTTGAACAAAACTATCGTTCGTCTGAACGAATTCTGCACTGCGCTAACATTCTCATTCAGAACAACCCTCACATTTTTGAGAAAAAACTATTTTCTGAGTTGGGCTATGGCGAACCGCTACAGGTGATTACCGCTAAAAATGAAGAGCACGAAGCTGAGCGTGTGGTGGCTGAATTGATGGCACACAAGTTTATGGGGGCCACAAAATTTAAAGATTATGCGATTTTGTATCGAGGTAACTTCCAGTCTCGCATGTTCGAAAAAGTACTGATGAGTAACCGTATCCCATATAAGATTAGTGGTGGCATGTCTTTCTTTGGGCGTACTGAAGTCAAAGATATCATGGCTTATTTGCGCCTCTTGGTAAATCAAGACGATGACAATGCACTGCTAAGAGTGATCAATACGCCTACACGTGGTATTGGTCGAGTCAGCTTAGAAAAACTCGGCAATTTAGCTAATCATAATCGTACTTCTATGTTTGAAGCTGCATTCGATCCCAATCTACAGGATGTTTTAAGTGGCAAGGCTTTAGTATCTGTAGAGCAATTTAGCCGTTGGATAGTTGAGCTATCAGATAGGGCTGTTAGAGGAGATGGCATTGCAACTATTCGTGAAATGATTAAGGCCATGGGGTATGAAGAATGGTTGTATGAGTCAAGCACTAGCCCTAAAGCCGCTGAAATGGGTATGGCTAATATAAGCACCTTGTTTGGCTGGATCAGTGACATGCTTGAAGGCAGCGAACTAGACCCGCCAATGACACTTCAAGAGGTGGTTAATCGCTTAATTCTGCGCGATATGATGGAGCGAGGCGAAGATACTGAAGAAACAGACCAAGTGCAGCTGATGACTTTACACTCCTCAAAAGGTCTGGAATTTCCCTATGTATTTATGGTGGGCATGGAAGAAGGATTATTGCCCCATCAAAGCAGCATTGACGAAGACAATATCGATGAGGAAAGACGTTTAGCTTACGTGGGCATTACCCGTGCTCAAAAAGTCCTATTTATGACGTTAGTCAAAGAAAGGCGTCAATATGGTGAAGTGATCAATCCTGAACCTAGTCGATTCTTACATGAATTGCCGCAAGATGATTTGGTGTGGGAACATAAAAAGCCAAAAGTGTCAGCACAAGAGCGCCAGCAGAAATCACAGGTGGGCATTGCTAATCTGCGTAATATGATGAATAAAGGCTAAGAGTTAGTCTAAATCTTTAATCGAAGAAAATTCAATTTTTGAGGCTTTTTGTAAATATTTACCTTGTCCGAACTCACAGCCAGCGTCTAACAATGCTTGATGTTGTTCTTGGGTATTTATTCCTCCGGCAATTAACTTAAACTTTAAGTGACCAGAAATAGATAATACAGACTGAATTAACTTTAAGTTTCTCTCAGAGCGAGGTAGCGTTTTAACAAAGTAGTGATCTATTTTAACGTAATCAAATGGGTAGGAATACAAATAGCTCAATGAAGCCAAGCCACTGCCAAAGTTATCTAAAACCAAAGTAATGCCGGCTCGTTTTAATATTTTTATTGTTGGTAAGAAAAACTGAGATCGGCGATTTAGCGCATTTTCATCAAATTCAATGACCAGTTGTTTTGGATCAACGCCTGCGTCTTTTACCTGTTCAATAAGTTGCTTAGCTAAAGACGTTTGGGTGAGATGGTGAATGGATAAATTGATTGCAATCCGTTTATTGGCATCAATCCCATTCGATTGCCAATCTTGCAATATTTTGCATGCTTTAGTAAGCATGAACTTATCCATTTCTACAGTAAGTCCACACTGTTCGGCAATTTGCCAATACTGATCTCGCTTGATTTTACCTAGACTGGAATGCTCCCATCTAACGTAACATTCTTCATATATATTTTCTTGAGTGGCCAGATTAACTATTGGCTGCGAATAACTTTCAAAGGCTTCAGCTTTGAGTGTTTTTCTAAACTCGCTTTCGATTTCTAGTTCTTTAAGTAGTCTATCCCGCATTGTCTTGTCAAAAACAATATAACGCCCGCGGCCTAAAGACTTTGCATGATACATAGCGGCATCAGCATCTCGCAGAACCTCATCGGAAGTCTGATAGCCAGTTTCAATATAAGCGATGCCTATGCTTGCGCCTGAATACATGTCTTTATTTTCGATGTTAAACGGTTTGGCAATTGAGCTGATAATACGCGCAGATATTTCTTCGACATCGCTTGGAGAGTCATAGTTGTCGAACAGAACAACAAACTCATCTCCACCTAAACGGGCAAGAAGATCATGACCACGGATACATGAACCAATTCTAATTGCCACTTCTTTCAAAAACAGGTCTCCAGCCATGTGACCTAACGAATCATTAATTTGTTTGAATCTGTCCAAATCAATAAATATTACTGCAAAATTACTTGCTGCATAACGCTGCTTACTAGCAAGTGCCAGTTCGAGTCGACTATTAAATAAAACCCGATTTGCTAGGCCCGTTAGAGAATCATGTTGGGCGTCATGTTCTAGCTGTTGTTGTGCTTGTAAGCGCTCTTCAATTTGCTTTTGAAGATACACGTTAGTGCTATTGAGTTGTTCTGTTTGCTCTTTTACTTCTTTTGCAAGCCTTTGATTATAAGCTTGTATGGCATCGGATGATTGCTTGCGTCCTAATGCCACAGCAATGTGATGAGAAACAAAACGTAAAAATTCTAAATCTTTAAGGTTGTATTGTTTTTCTTTACCGTAGCTTTGCACGGCGATGACGCCACAAATTTCACCCTCTATAATTAGTGGCGAGCCAATCCAAGAATTCATTTTTTGATACATGCTTTCAGCCAATATCACAGATAGCTCATTGGCTTCGCTTAATTGTTTTACTCTAGTACCGTCTATCAGTTCAGCGCTGCCGTGCCTAATAACATACTCAGTAAGACCAAAGCCCATTGGACGTGGTTCAACCTTGGATTGCATCTCGTCTTTGTAATAGGGGAATTGCAGAGCTTGATTTTCATTGTCTATCATTGCGACATAACAGTTAGGTGCGCCAATTAAGCGTGACAAAGTGTCATGAATAGCAGCATAAAAGTCATCCATATCTCCTTCAACTGTGGCTGAAAGTTCGGAGATTTCAAATAAGGCTTGTTGCAGGGATTCTACTTTTTGTCTTTCACTGATTTCTTCTTGTAATTCATCATTGATTTGTCTTAGCTGCTTAGTGCGTTGTCGAATAGTTTTTTCAGTTAACTCTCGACTTTTTACTCTATCAACACAGTTGACTATGTGCTGAGAAGCATAAAGTAATATTTCTAAATCTTCGTGGTTGTAACGAATTGACTCGTCGTAGCTCTGCACAACCATTGCACCTATTACTTGTGTGCCTCGTTTTAAAGGAATACCAATCCAATCAACAGGCTCTGCGCCTAAATCTTTGACAGATATATCGGCAGTTTGTTGATGATAGGTTTCTTGCGTTAGAAATAGATGATTACCGGTGCGAAGTATGTAGCCTGTGAGACTATTTTTTAGGTCGTCAGCTGAGACTTGTGAAACCTCTTGTTCGTCGAATTCGTCAACAAAATAAGCAAAGTTAATGATTTCTTTTTCTTCTTCATAAAAGGCTACAAAGAAGTTCTGAGCGGGCATTAAGTCGCCAATGATGTCATGAATTGCCGGATAAAGGCTGGATAACTCATTGATTGAACTAGCTAATTCTGAAATATCAAAGAGCGACTTTTGAATAGATTCAGAATGTTTATACTTTTGCGTGATCTGCTGCAACTGAGGAACAAGTTCTCGCAGTTCTTCTAAAGACAGTTGATTGGCAGTGTTTTTAGGTGTCATTAGCTAAGTTAATGGTTCTTTATATTGCTGCAAGTATGGTAATCCAATTATAAAAATAAATTATTCAGACCAAAAAGACCACCTCAAAGCGGTCTAATCTACACAAAACCATGGTTTTTTTTAAACCTAGATACCTTCGATCATATGTTCAATTGCGGCCTTGATATCATCATCTGAACAATCACCACAAGTACCCATTGCCGGCATGGCGCCAATACCGTTGATGGCGTTTTGCCAGACTGTATCAAAGCCCTGTTCCATACGAGGAGCCCAATCTGCAGCATCTTGCAATTTAGGTGCATTTAAAACACCAACACTGTGACATGCAACACAAGCTTTGGCGTAAATATCTGAACCTGACCTAGGCCCTGATGCCACTTCAGCTTTTGCACCCGCTATGTGCACTTTGCCAATAGGCTGAATGCGAGCCTTAATATCATCTTCACTCATTTCTTGTGCTTGTACCGCCAAGACGCTAAAAATACCCATACAGATACATAAAAAGGCTTTAAATTTCATAAAATTCTCCAAATCAGGCTTAGTTTACCCAAAAAAACAGTGACAGATTATAACTACTAATGTTGTGCGAACAACTATTTAACTAACAAATTTAAGTGAATTCGCATTTTTTATTTAAACAATGTGATTTTTTAATTGTATACAAACGTTGAAGGCTAACATGGCTGATCTAATATATTCATTCAATGGTATTATTTGTTTTTAGTGAAGTTTTTAAATAAGGGATCAATAATGATAACAATAACACGCCTCTTGGGCATAATGTGTTGTGTTGTTTTAACTGGCTCAGCCTTCACCCAACAACCAAAAGTGCTGCTCTCAGATAACATTCAACCTTATGAATATCAGCTGCTAACTAAGGGAATTGATATTCCTTGGGGTATGGCTTGGTTAGACGAAAAAACCATACTTGTATCAGATCGCAAAGGCGAACTGCGAGTTATCAGTAACGGTAAGTTACTAGGTGAAAAAGTCACTGGTTTACCTTCGCTTCGAGCACAAGGCCAAGGCGGATTATTAGATGTCGCAATAGACCCAGATTATGACCAGAATAAGCTCATATATTTTTCTTATTCTGGTTTAGAAGGTGGGGGCGATGGTGCTCATACATCAGTCATGCGCGCTAAGTTACAAGGTTTTGAACTGTCCGAACAAACGGTTATATTTGAAGCTGGTCCGAACACAACTAAAGGCCAACACTATGGCAGCCGCCTTACTTTTGATAAAAATGGTTATTTGTATATTTCTAGCGGTGATAGAGGAAACCGTGACGTCAACCCACAACGCTTAGATCGAGACGCAGGAAAAATCCATAGAATTAACAGCGACGGCAGTATTCCTGAAGATAATCCATTTGTTGGACAAAAAGACGCAAACCCTTCTATTTATTCATTCGGGCATCGTAATCCTCAGGGTATGGCAATGCATCCGGTAACAGGCGCTATCTGGACTCACGAACATGGCCCTAAAGGCGGTGATGAAATTAATATTATCCAGCCAAGTGCAAATTATGGCTGGCCCGTGATTAGCTTCGGGGTTAATTATAGTGGTTCGTCTTTTACTGACTTGACTGAAAAAGAAGGTATGCAGCAACCTGTTTGGTATTGGGTACCATCAATTGCACCATCAGGTATGACATTCGTAACAGGCGACATCTATCCAGATTGGAAAGGTAAAATTATTGTGGGCTCTTTAAAGTTTGCCTACTTAGTCGCACTTGAATTAGATGGCGATAAAGTACTCAGCCAAGAAATTTTGTTCCCAGGAATAGGTCGCGTGCGCAATGTTAAGCAAGGTGCTGATGGATATATTTATGTAGCCACTGATGGCGCTGGGATATTTAAAATAGTGCCTAGTAAATAATCTGAGCTGGGATAAGTAACGGCTCTAACCAAAAAATTTCTTATCCCAAGTTCGAGCTTTAGAGAATTTAGTTGTGGCTCCTTTGATGCTCATAAAACACAGCCGAACCTTAATATTAGAGTTCTATTTGACAGGTTCAGACTAATGTTGGCGAAAATAACTCACGGATATTGGGTAGGTATTTTTCTGCGCTCCCTGTATTAAAACATACAATGCTTTGGTTAGTGTCGACTAACCCGAGTGATTTGGCCTCTGCCAATGCGGCCACTGTTGCTGCACCTTCGGGGCTTATCCAAATGCCAAATTGTTGATATAGGTCTTTAACATGCTTCGCAATTTGCTCTTCGCTCACCGAAATTGCGCCACCATTGCTTTGACGAAGAATACGTAATACGGCTTTATGGCCAACGCCACCGGGCACGTTTATCCCAGTGGCAATGGTCTGCCCACCATCGGTGGCAATGGTGTCCTCTAAACCTTGTTGAAAAGCACTGACTACTGGCGCATTAGCTGTGCTTTGTATGGCAATGATTTTTGGTCGGTGCGGACCAATTACGCCCAGTTGTTGTAACTCATCAAAAGCCTTCCACATGCCAAGAATGCCTGTTCCACCTCCAGTTGGGTAAAGTATGGCGTCGGGTAATGACCATTGTGGTTTAAATTCAGGCCAGGGTTCAGCCAATTCCAACCCCATGGTTTTTTTACCTTCGATGCGCCAACCTGGCTCTTGAAATGTTGCACAGTTAAAATAACCTTTAGGTAAGTACTTTTGTTTCATTAACGCGCCGGCCTCACGAATGGTGCCTTTGACCAGATCGAGGCTGATGCCAGCATGTTGAAGACTATAGGCTGCCACTTTTCCCATTATTGGCATAGGTGTGTCATCGGGCATGATCACGGCAACAGTCAGATTGTTGGCCACGCCATATTCAGAAAGTGAGTCACCTGCATTGCCTTGGGTTGGCACAGCTAACGAAGCCAAGCCGTAGTGACGAGCCATGCTAGCAACCACCGACATACCACGATCTTTAAAACTACCTGTTGGGTTAGCCCCATAACCTGCATAGGGTTGACCTTCATCTTTTAGATAAACCCGCAGGTTTAACTCAGTACAAATGGGATAATGACTAATATCAATCATGGGCGTATGCCCTTCACCCAGAGTACAAACGCTGTCTGGATCAGTGTTGATGTCAAATGGCATAAGTGGACCAAAACGCCACATGTTTTTTATATGTGGCTGATACCAAGTCATTGATGGATAGTCTTGGGCAATGCTGGCAACATCCACCACCATTTGCACTGGTCGGCCATCGTCGATGCACAAGTTCATAGGGATGTCAGCCGAATACGTCTTGCCACATTCAGTACATTGGTAATGTTTTATGTACTTCATTTATAAATCCTTATCCTTTAGCAATTCCTTTTGATGGAATGCATATCTTGTTTTGAGCCTATCAATTGGTAGTGCTTCAGATTGAATCGATAATGTCATAAATTTGTCTTCAGCAAACAACGGCCAAGACGGTAAATCCTCACCGTTAGGATTGCCAAATTTAATAAAATTAGCAAAATACTGCTGCATGATTTTTGATACTTTGTAGTCGACTTCTTGCCACCGATAAAGCTTATTCACATCCAAATTACCCAGAACATACTCAATCTCTGCAGAGTGAGTAGCGCCTCTTGGGGGGAACTCGGGAGTTTCTTTTTCTATATTCTCAGGCCGTATATGCTGATAACTATAATAGAAGCTAGGCTTGCCGCTAGATTGGGTGACTATGTCCATCCAATGATAAGTGCCATAACTGATAAACCTATCAGAGGCCAAATCCTGCGCAGCATCCATCACCTGCTCGATGTTCTTTGCTGGGTATAAATTAAAAACTTGCTCATAGGTATCGGGATATAGTCGTTGAAGCGCCTCTTTGTAATGTGCAATGGTAGGTTTTTTTTGGCCTAAAATATTTTGGTAACTTGCTTCCTGAGAATTCACCCCAGCCAATAATGGTACCTGAGAAAACTGTTTATCGGCATATAACTCTTGTGGTGAAAAAGGTAAAAAGTAACCGTCGACAGTTGGACTAAACCAAGTAAACCCAGCCTTGTTTGCCAAGCTTAACAACTGTGTTGCTGGTAGCTTTCGTAAATCGCTCAATGTAGCCGTATCACTAGCTATCGCACTGACTAGTGCATGGCCCTTTTGATGTGCATCAGCTAAAGGCACTGCCATAAGTGGTGGGCCAAGAATAGAGCCACTTTCACCTATGGCGCCAGCAATAAGATCTCTTGATAAAGGTGAAGCCATTAGCGCACTCACAGAAACCGAGCCCGCTGATTCTCCTGCGATAGTAATACGTGAGGGATCTCCACCAAAGGCAGCAATGTTTTTGACCACCCATTTTAGCGCTGCCACTTGATCTAAGAAGGTATAATTGCCACTGCTTTTATAGGGTGTCTCAGCCGACAGCAATGGGTGGGCCATTAATCCAAATAAACCCAATCGATAGTTTGCGGTTATTACCACTATATCTTTTTGGGCCATACTGGCACCATCATAGCGGCGCTCTGAGCCATCCCCTGCGACAAACCCACCACCATAAAAATACAATAAAACGGGATGCTTTTTGCTTTGTGTATTATTAGGAGCCCAAACGTTTAAATACAAACAATCTTCACTCATACCCGAAGAGCGAAATTTCATATCATCATAGATAAGATTTTGCATACACTGCGGACCAAATTCAGTCGCTTGTTTTGTGCCTTCCCAAGGCGCAACCGGCTGTGGCGCCTTCCAGCGAAACGCCTCTATTGGAGGAGCTGCAAACGGGATCCCCTTAAATGAGACAACGTTGTTTGAGTCGGCGCTTGTTCCAACTAATGAGCCAGACGAGAGGTTGACCTGTGTATCTGCCAATAATTGACCATGTGCCATCACACAAAAACACATCATGATTAAACGTCGTTTTTTACTGGCCATTTTGGGCAACCTCTAAATAGTGCTAAGTAATGTTGTTCGCCTTAGATTAAGCTGGCGGGTATTCACAATAAATCTAATATCGTTAAATCTAGATCAAATGTACATTCATTTGTCACAAGGTTATTGTGAATCTGGCCTTCATCTATAGGCATTTATATAGATATTAAGGTGAAGATAGAGAATTTTCATTATGTTGTAGAGCTTAGTCTGGCTAGCAAAATTGTGCCCAAGCTGTGATTGTTGTCAACAGCCTGACACACACATAACGTCTTTACTGCTTGCATCTGCCATCTAATCTTCAATTCCATGTTGAACAAGTTCATTCAATTCAGCTAGTGCTTTCTCAGCATCTTTAGACGCAATAAACACATGGTCATGGTAGTACGCAGCAACAACATTTGCGCTAATATTTGATTGAGTTAGCTTGGTGGATACTGCGGCGGTTAAACCGACAGCATCGAGGCTTGAATGTACATTTAAGGTGATACATTTGAACACTCCAGAGTACGCAATGTTAAATTCATCCGCTTTGTGTTTTGCTACAATAATAGTTAATCCCTCTTTTTCTTGAAAAGTACCTATAGGGTTTAACAGCGCTAGCTGTGTGTAATCTATGCTATCGAGAATTCCAAATACATACTCATTTTCGGTTAAAACAGGTGCCATTGAAGCGATTAGTTTTGTTAAATTGGTTTCACCAGACATTTTTTGTTCCTCAGTTTATTGGTTGTATTAAGTTGATATTTTAAGTCCAACCACACCTATAAATATCAAGCAAAAGCAAAGCAATTGGTAACTTGTAAGGGGCTTTTTAAAAAAATAGTGGTTTATTGTTGAGATTGATAAGGCGCCTACATCTAGCCAGATAATATATGCATGACCAATAGGTATCTCTTTTAATGCTATTGAAAATAAGATTAAGCTAAGTGCCATAGAGGCAACGGCAAATATTACTTAAGGGATGTTTGTAAACGAATTAGATTTTTGAATTCCAACTAACCAGCCAGCTTCAAAAAGTCCTGCAACAACTAAGATGAACCAATAAATATACACACTCTATCAAATATAGGGGTCGTCCCCTGATAAAAAAGAGTGGCGAGGCCGTCCTCACATCTAAACTGGTTTAGTCTGCTAAGCTAACAAATAACCATATAAAACGAAATGAAAAGTTAAATATTTACTCAATACTTTGAATAATCAGGTGCAATTTAATGTGGACGGTGTCTTTAAGCAAAAAGCAGAAGTAGGATGGTCAAAATAGGCCTATGACTGCTTTTCGATGGGAGCACAATCAATCTATGTAACCCTAGGTTGGCAGGTACTCCGCCAGTATTGATTTCAATACATCGGTGTTTATTGGCTTGGTGAGATATTCGTTCATGCCTGCGTCAAGACACTTTTCGCGATCACTATTCATGGTGTTTGCAGTAAGGGCTATTATGGGAATTTTACTATACAGTTCGCCAGCATCACCTGCTCGTATGCGTCGTGTCGCTTCGTAGCCATCTAAATTAGGCATCTGACAATCCATAAGTATCAGGTCATATGTTGGCAACTGGGAATGAGTGAGCATAGTAAGCGCGACAATCCCATCGTCGGCAACATCTACCTTAATTTCTAAGCCTTTCAATATGGCAATCATTACCTCTTGATTGATAAAATTATCTTCAACTAGAAGAACGCGTAAGTTAGAAAAATTTATTGAAGACGTGCTAGAGCGTGCCTTTTCTTGTTGGGTTATCGCAGGATCAGGAATAGCAAGCAGCACTGAAAATTGGAACACTGATCCCTCTCCTGACTTACTTTGCACCGTTATAACACCACCCATCAATTCACAGAGCTGCTTGGTTATCGCCAGACCTAGACCTGTGCCGCCAAAATTCCTTGTTGTTGACAGATCTGCTTGCGAGAACGAATCAAAAAGGTAGGGTAGTGAGGCGTCGCTAACACCAATGCCAGTATCGGTCACCACCACACTAAGGCAGAGATGATCATCGTGCGTATTCAAATTATATTGAACTAAGATGCTGCCCGATTCCGTAAACTTGATAGCATTAGATAGGAGATTGTTCATAACTTGGATGATTCGGTGTGGGTCGCCCACAACTTTTGCCTGCTTAACGTATTGCTTTTCTAACTTGAGTTTCAATCCTTTTTTGTTAGCTAGAAATTGTTGATCATGAATAAACTCCGAAAAAACCTGCACTACATCAAATTCCACCCGTTCGAGAGTCAGTTCACCAGCCTCTATCTTTGAGAAATCTAGGATGTCGTTGATGATAATCATGAGTGAATCAGCGCTACGCTTTGCTGTTGCAATAAAATCTTGTTGTTCTTCATCCAACGTTGAATTTGACACAAGTTCAATCATTCCAATGACGCCATTCATTGGGGTGCGAATTTCGTGACTCATGTTAGCTAAAAATGCGCTTTTTGCCTGTGTTGCGGCCTTCGCTTCTTGCTCATGTTGTATTGCAATGTCTCTCTTCTGCTCGAGTTCCAGTTGTTTTTCAACCAATTTTTTTCGAGCCAGGTGGGCAAACCAGCTAAGTAGAGTGCTCATGGCCATAGAAAAGAAAAAATGTTGAATTAACGCCATCTCAAGTATTAAGTTGACGGTGAACCATCCTATCCAGTTAAACAGAACTGAGGCTGTCCAATGGTTACGATCCGACAACACAATGCCTGACGCAATAATCGTCACGAATATATTGGTGGTTTGTTCTGGGACTGCAGAAAACCATAAATGTAGCAGACTATTTAAACTGGCCATGAGTATCAGTAATAGGATGATCAGGCTGTGTCTTGCCGATGGGATCTTGGATGCTTTGAGTCCGATGACAAGACTGACCGTTGCCGTTAATAGGGCCGTAGAAAATAGAATCCATTTAAATGTTTCTTGCAGCAGAAAAAAATGTGACATTGTCAGAATAAAATACAGAAACGCAAAAAAGTAGGCAACGGGCCTAAGTAGGTCCATCGTTTCATTAAGGTTATGGTTTTCAAGACTTTGTCGATTCAAAAGGAATAATCACTTAAATCTATCAGTTCGGGTTAATTCTAGTTGAATATCCGCTTACTATTACCTGCATGAGACAAGAATACCCAGCTTGATTGAATTAACAAGCCAGTCATTGTAAATACTATTAAATGACTCTAAATATTCGATTGAATAATAATGGATGCCGCAGAAATTATTCTTGTATTACAGAGGAGTTTAAGTGATTTCAGTTAAAGTAAGTGAAACTAAAAAGCCCCCAAAATTTATGTTCAGGGCTTCTAGAATAATGGTGCCCAGACTCGGAGTCGCAACTTACGGTGACCGGCAAGGACACGAGGATTTTCAATTAGCACATTCTAGAAACGAAAAACCCCAGCCGAAGTTAGGGTTTGTCTGTAATAACGGTGCCCAGACTCGGAGTCGCAACTTACGGTGACCGGCAAGGACACGAGGATTTTCAATTTTTTTTATATATTAGAAACCAAAAAGCCCCGAACATTGCTGTTCAGGGCTTCTAGAATAATGGTGCCCAGACTCGGAGTCGCAACTTACGGTGACCGGCAAGGACACGAGGATTTTCAATTTTTTTTATATATTAGAAACCAAAAAGCCCTGAGCATTTCTGTTCAGGGCTTCTAGAATAATGGTGCCCAGACTCGGAGTCGCAACTTACGGTGACCGGCAAGGACACGAGGATTTTCAATTTTTTTTATATATTAGAAACCAAAAAGCCCCGAACATTGCTGTTCAGGGCTTCTAGAATAATGGTGCCCAAGATCGGAATCGAACCAAGGACACGAGGATTTTCAATCCTCTGCTCTACCAACTGAGCTATCTGGGCATCAACTTAACAAGTTTTTGTCTTAAAAGACTCTGCCTGCATCGCTGTGGGTGCGTATTAAACGGATTTAGTGCTTTTAAGTCAACCTCTTTTTATAGAAAAGTTATAGAAACTTAGTGAATTTTTGCAGATTGTTTATAGATTGTTCAAAATCTCTGCTAAAACAGTTAAGTTCAGGCTAACCGATGCTTTAAAGCCAGTTTATTTTAGCTCTTTGGTGGCACATAACCTTCGATATCAGGTTCTTTACCTTCAAATAAATAGGCTTGCATCTGAGTTTCTAAAAATGTTCTAGCGGTTGGCTCCATCAAGTTGAGCTTATTTTCGTTGATCAACATGGTTTGTTTCTTTTGCCACTCGGTCCATGCTTCTTTGCAAATATTGTCGAAAATTTTCTTACCTAGTTCACCAGGGTAAAGTTGGAAATCTAGGCCATCTGCATCTTTTTGTAGGCGCTGACAAAATACTGTTCTGCTCATAATTCTCTAATTAAATGGTGAGGGTGTTACCTCAAGGGCAAACCCTAATTAAAAGGATGTATTGATTGTACTAAATAGTTTCTTGGTTGGCGCGGCTAATCCAACATTTTGCGGTTGGGTTAAGTCGTACCACATTTGTGTGTCTTCCATTACTTGTGCAACGGGTTGTTGTTTTAAGTGTATTACAACCGGCTGAATATCTAAGTGAAAATGACTAAATGTGTGCCGAAAAGGGCTGAGTTTTTGTTGTTGGATATCCTCAAACCCTAAGTTTGAGGCCCGTTCAACAATTTGTTCTGTACGTTCAACTTCATGGAATCCCCATAAACCGCCCCATAATCCTGTTGGTGGTCGCTTGTATATTAAAAGCTGTTTTTGCCACATGGGGATTAGCATAATGGTTGATCTTACCGGGATAGCCTTTTTCGGTTTTTTATGTGGTAACTCAGCTTGTCGGCCTTGTACAAATGCTAAGCAATCAGAGCGTACCGGACAAATTTCACATTGTGGTTTGCTACGAGTACAAAGTGTTGCGCCCATATCCATCATAGCTTGGGTGTAATCGGCTGTTCTATTTTTGGGAGTTAACTTATCTGCATACTGCCACAAATCAGTTTCGACCTTTTTATTACCTGGCCAACCTTCAACAGCAAAATATCGCGCCAGTACACGTTTAACATTGCCATCGAGAATACTGTGATGCTGATCACAGGCTAGAGACAAAATAGCAGCAGCAGTCGAGCGACCTATGCCCGGTAAGGCGATCAATTGCTCTAACTGTTCGGGGAATATTGCTTGGTACTCATCTCTAATAATTTGTGCCGCTTTCTGCAAATTGCGCGCTCGGGCGTAATAGCC
>Ga0209712_10002873_pt1 | contig 14075 bp, 15 predicted proteins | sample ArcOceMetagenome_FD_187443 | JGI IMG/M metagenome (GOLD analysis project Ga0209712, IMG submission 187443) | Marine eukaryotic phytoplankton communities from Arctic Ocean - Arctic Ocean - Greenland ARC118M Metagenome (SPAdes) (version 2) | ecosystem: Environmental > Aquatic > Marine > Oceanic...
ACTCGTGGGATATGCTGACCAGCTGGGCTTCGATGAAGGCATAGAACTGGGCAATATCGAAACGCTCGGATTTACCGAAGGTGATTTGCTGGGTACTACGGACAAGCTTGGGATATCGGACGGCGGCGAAGTGGGTTCGATCGACGAGCTTGGGCTGACGGATGGCACCCTCGAATGGACTAGTGACGGCTGTTGTGCAGCAGGAAACAGAATGAAATATTTAGTTTCATGTTTTATGCAGTTGAATGTGAAGACAAAGGCACATTTCATTATGCATAAGAACATGCATAAATCCTTACTTGCTTCCACGATCACATTGCATAGTCACACGCACCTCATCGGATGGGAGCCCCGACGGCCTATTCGAAGGTAATATACTGGGATCATCCGAAGGCTATCGGTTGCAAAAATGCATGGGTTAGATAGATTCAAAGTCTATTAATTTCTATAAAATTGCCCCGCTTGAAAACTTACTAGATTCGACGGTTTGTCGGATTGAAATAGGCTCGGTTCGTTTGATGGAAGTGCACTTGGCACTGAACTCGTACTGGGCTCAGACGAAGGGAGGGAATAAGCCATCACCTCGACTTCTGCTAAAGAGATAATTAAATTATCCCCATATAACTCAACGCGCACTTCGTCTCCAATTATGATAGGGCTGATATCGAACAGATAGCGTTTCGCGATTATACCTGTGTCTGCTGCGGTAAGATCATTGACGATATCGCTGCTATCGTAAACCTTCGAACCTTCAAAATATATCAGGAGTGAAAAATTTAAAATTCTTTCACTGAAATCTATTCGATTGTAAACTATAATAGTTTCAATCGCATATGTCCCGTCAAGCTCTACAATCCACCAAGGGTCTGTTTCCGATTGTGTATGCGTGACATTTGATAAATCTCCATTGGTGTCTCCATCAATTGCCCTTTCGGGAACCCCTCCAAAATCCCTCGAACTTTGAGTTGCTGTTCCCAGAAGCGCAACATTTGTTGCAGAGGTTTGCAATTTTCTGCCTCGTTGATCTGAAAGCCTATGTTCAAAAGACTGCTTCACTTTTTTCACGATAGTTGTATCTTCTTCTGTTTGAATCATTTGCTGCAATTCTATCTTAGACCTGCTATACTCTTTCTGCCCATCCAGAGATTTGCTGTCTTTCAGATATGCAGGTATTTGTATGTCGGACCAGCAGCCCGGCTTCAACGCGTTCCAAATTGAATTTCCAGATTCGTATTGTACAAATGCCTCCTTTGCAAAATTTTCATCCCGTTGCAGAATCTTTACGCATCTAATCTGATTCTGTTCATATCTTACTCCAGATTCTTTAGGATACCGGAATTCTATCCAAAATACATTACTGGATTCTTTGTTCGATCGAAACCGCAAGGAATGCTCGTGATTCTTAATATTCATCACTCCTAACGAGTCCCCATTTGTGGTTTCTTCTGGTTCGTATACCCCCGTAATTTCGGCAACTATAGATTCTGAGAAAGGGAAAGGCGTATTGCACTTTGGATCGGTATAGAACTCTATCATCTCTATATCCCATTGCACGAAGTCACGACTGCTTGTTACCACTGACTGATACGGAACGAACAGTCTCCATGGTTCTTCTCTTGTTGTGGGACTATGTGAAGAATTAGTCCCCTGTATGGAAAAAGATAGCGTCGTCAGCAGCAGCGTTATCAGTAAAAACTCAAACATGGCTGTTAGTACCGATGAATTAAATAAATAATCAGATGTAACTTCAAACTGTTCTTATTGCATCGCTTAACTTCAAACTGTTCTTATTGCATCGCTTACAGCCTTCTCTCTCACAAACCTCTTTCTCATAATAGACATTTAAATTATTAATAAAATAGAAATAAATGTCAACACCACTAAAGTAGATTATGAAGAATGTTGTTTATGTCACAATGGTCAGATCCTCCTCACTCACTGCAGTCTCACTGCGCACTCTTACTTGTAGCCTTCTCACAGACCAATAAAGTTCTCATTTTCAAAGTCTTCTCATCTTTCCATCTATTTCGATCGCTTGTTTCTAAAACACCGTTTGAATTTTGAATTTAATCTCACAATTTTTTGAAATGTGAAATAACAAGCGGAAGCTGCAAATTAGCTACAATACGAGTACACTAGAATACGTGTTTATTGGTTGGTTATGGTTATGTTATTAGTGAAGCATGAAAGGCGATATTCAATTAAAAAGGTTCAATGACATAAAAGTCGCATTGTAAAAAATTGTTTTGTACAAACCTACGAGTACCTGATAGTTCAGTTCTTGGTTCAGATCAGGGCTGTGCATACCGTAGCAAACTCCGCATAACCAGGACAATTAGAAATTTGAAACCAAGATACAACATTTTCGTATTTTCTAAATTTCAAAACGAAAAACATCAACATTATTGGGAAGCTATTTGAATAGTTTTGAACCACCCCAGCAGGATTTAGGTAGGAGAAAGTTCTTTTGGTTATTATAATCCATGCTTAGCAAATTAGTGCGTACGAAGTTATTGTGACACCTCTTTTGTATTAGTTGAGGCTTAGCCGCTGCCCATTTACACGATCTTCAATTACCATTTGGTAAGCTAATGATGCCTTTGGTGTCATAGCATGTGCAACCAGATATTTGGCAAGTTACCGGACAATAATCAGCTGCTGCATCTTATGAGCACCACCTATGTAGTGAGTATTATCCTCTTTTGATCTCTGAACAATGAGTGTAATGTATGTTGGACTAATTAATTTTTATCCATACAACAATGCCTGACTTCTTACGGTCGCTGTAGAGAATAATACAATAGCTCATACTTCCTGGCGGCGATAGATTAAAAATGCGTTTGAGCACATTAAAAAAAGTACTTATTGTGGTTGAATTCTGGCGGATATTGCTTCTGTAATTATGGTAAAGTAATTCTTACTGAACTTCGACTGTCCTGTAACACCACTGGGCGGAGAACTCATGTATAATTTTCATTAGTGATTAGGAGATGAACTCAAAGCGGACATATCCTCAAGGCCTCAATCATATCCTGACAGGTCACTTCAACCAATCACAGGTACTGTGGTAGGCAAGCTTGGTTGCGGCCAGCGCACTGTTCACTTAAACAGGACAGCAGAAGCCACACGATTCGGGACAAGCAGCTCCTACCTCGAAACCTACTGTTGGGGCTGTTTCTTCACCACAATTATAGTACTATTAGTACATTTCATATCGATAGCATCATCAGAATTCTTCACCAACCATACACAGTCCCCCGCTACACCGGCATCAAGGATGAATCCGAAAGTGGAGCTATCAGTGCAAGTTCCGCTGCTGGAACCACAAGTAGCCTGGCAGGCCCACTTGATACTACCGTAAGCACAATACTTTGAACTGCGATCACAGTTTTGCACGGGACCATAGTCAAGGTTAAATGTGAAAGACAGGCTGTCCTGTGGCATAGCAATTGGAGACCCAGTCGGTTTATTCATATTGTTATTAACCATTGTCACAGTTAAGTGTTCCTTCCCCAGTTGTATACACCAAAATACGAGCCAAGCCAGGAGAGCCATTCTCCAAAGAACACACCTTGACGGTGAGAGTTCCAGATGTGCCCCAGTTGTCCTGTGTGTATACCCGCCCAGAGGATAAACTTGCCTGCCATGAACTTGTGGAACCTTTCTCTGAAGCTTGCTCAGTAATCACTACTTGGTCTCCATATTGAGGAACCTCATCGTTTGCTCCAGCTTTGCAGTTGAACATAACGTACAAATCGCTTTCTCCAGAGCTGGTAATCTTGAGAACGATATCTTTTGCCCTGTTCTGATGGTATTGCTCTGGACTGTATTGATACCAATGAGAGTGCCATCATAGAAGGCATTGTTAGGATCAACAGTTACATGATAGTTTTCGTACCACTGATTAGCCCATGTCTTGGCTGCATTAATTTATTCCTGCATTGGTCCAATCAAACTGATTCCCCATGTTACAAGTTGGATCACCATATGCACTCCCATCTTTTCCACTGTGGGCATGGCCAAGATTATGTCCAAATTCATGCACTTGCATGGCAGGAACTGATGCATGCTCACTTCTGTACCAACGAATTCTACTAGATTCTATTGCAAATGCTGCTCTATTTTGAAAGTCAACTTCATCCGGACACACAATCATTGTATAAGCTCTGATGATTCCATTTGCACCATTAGTAGCAATAATTCCACAATCTTTCCATGCCATTCCTCTCAAGTTTTCTGTAGTAGTGACAGGGAGGACACCGTGCTTTACATTTACGTTTGTGCGAGATGCTGGGTCAAAGATAAGTGCACCATTAGAGCAATGATTGTATCTTACTTTCTGTCAATTGAGAGAGAGAGAGATGAATAATAGTTACCATCAGAAAATAAACTTTATATCCAAAGATCAATGAGCAGAAAGACAGGGACAGAGGTTGAACGACCATGATTGCACTTACTAGATTGATGTCATCATTAAACACATCATCGTACATCTGGTCCTCACTTTGAGTTGGCTGAACTTCAGTATCACTACTAGCCACTCAAATAACCAAGACCTTTTTGTGTCCAGTGGTTGTCAATTTTCTTCTATGATCGTCACCAGCACAGCTGTTGACTACAACAGCTCCAGCATCCATAGCATACTGTACAATGTGTAGATTTAGGAAATTTAGATGCATCGTATTCCGAAGAATCCTCGTCTCCTTCCTGTGTTCCATCGTCGCTCTGCCTGAAGAGGTCTTTCCTCACTGAACCTAGCTGTTCATCATCCTTATTACCTACAAGTTTATCCAATCCTTTCATTCCACTCCTGCTTTTCCTGTGTGAACATTTACCAATGGTCTCTATGATCTTATCCTCGTCTACATCATAGATTGACAATGTTAGTTTCAAAGTGAAATTTACAGCGATGCATTCCTTGAGGATCCTCTCATCCACGTCCTTCGGTTCGACATTGCACAAAAAATTGTTGAGAGGTCTTCAGGCCTGTCTTCTAATTTGTCTGATGAGACAGCCTTGTTCTTCCCTTTACTGTCCATAAATTGGGATCCCCAAGGTTTTCAATCACAAATAGATCCTTCTTCAACCTTTCTCCTGTCACTTCTGCCTCTTCAATCGCTGATTCGGTACTGATGGGAAGCTCATTTGTGACAACTGTCACAAGGTCCGCCATATTACAGTTCATCAACTGTCCTCTCATCGCCTCAGCAAGGTGATTACAGGTTGCTCCTTTCTTCCAAGATGGGTCTTCCATCGCTGCCAATTTCATGATTGAAATAGGCCTTTGATCCTTGCCAAGATGAACAAATTTATAGTTGCCTCCATTCCTGGCGTCGGCTGCGATTCTGGCATTTGCGCTCATCGTGTCGGTGGTGGTCATGTTAGATATGTTGTTCCTGTTTGTTCGAAGTCTCATACAATGTGTAAAGGTGAGTCCAATACGTGTTATCTGATATGATAGAGTTATTATGATGTTATTACTGTTGTAGACGCCTTTAGGACTGCTCTCCATCACTCATTACAATAATATCCAATGCCCTACCATATAACGGTCTTCGTCGAATTTTAACTGTAATATAACATTCCTTTGCAATAAGTGAGCCTTGCAGCTGCACACTTATTATTCCATCAGATGATATTGTATTTGGAACGAGAGAGAGTTTTGTCTCACCAGGTGCATATCCTTCACCGAGCAAAGCAGGTATGTCATCATCAAAGAAGAGAGCGCTACCGGTGTCAGTAGTACACACATATGTTTCACTTGAAATTAGAGGAGCAGTTCCTGGCAGGGCTACTAGGCCGTGAATTTCAGAAACGGTGCACTCCACATTCATTATTGTTTATCATATATTTTCTCTGCAATACGTTCCTATGTTTGAATATACGGTATGTCATGATGAGATTAGTCATTCCTTAGCAAGCATTTGTCATTGGATTGTAATATGAATCGACCACAGATCTTACCACATGAGTTGAACATAATAGTGATAAGACGAGGGAAGGGGAAAATATCTTCATTCTTGTCAATTTGTTGGAGAACCTAATTTGAAAATGGAGATCTTCTTGAAGATTCGTCTGAACGACGGAATTTGCCGTCCAACAACTTCAAAACTAGAAAATACGTCATTTTTATTTGATCAACAGCATTAAACATTCAGAATGTCCCAAGAATGACCTAGAAGCCTTCCCGTTTTCAGAATATACGCGGCTAAACGGAGAAAAATGCGATCGTAATTTTTTTGAGAGTCTCAGACCTATATGGATAATAATATACATCTTTTTTGTCTTCTTTTCTGGACCATTCACTTTTTGAAACTTACCGCTCCTACTTGTCTTATTTAACGTCTTTAACCCCCACTAGTCGACACCACGAAAACAGAGGAACAACTCTCCCTACACATAATCCGCTATTTAGCCCTAAAGTAAGTACCACTGTAAAGCACTGCTCTTCCAACTTGTGCAGGTGATCTGTTTCTCTTTAAACACGCGAGGCGTATGCACTAAAAAGAGAGGGACACATGATTGTACAAAGGAAGCGAAATGATGTCAAATGGCTCAAATCTTTTCTAACGCTTTTTCTCTCCTGCTTTTCTAGTTTGCAAAAAAAGAAATTGAAAACATGTCTGACGAAAGAGGAGGTTTTGGAGGTAGAGGACGCGGCGGAGATCGCGGCCGTGGACGCGGACGCGGACGTGGACGCGGACGCGGACAGGGAAACCGTGAGGAGGTAGGATGGACTCCTGTCACCAAGCTTGGACGTCTCGTCAAGGAGGGAAAGATTTCTTCCCTCGAGGAGATCTTCCTTTTCTCCATGCCCGTTAAGGAGGCTGAGATCATTGAGTTTTTCCTCAAGGACAAGCTTCAGGACGAGGTCATGAAGATCATGCCTGTTCAGAAGCAGTCTTCTGCTGGACAGACTACCCGTTTCAAGGCTTTCGTTGCTCTTGGAGACAACAACGGACACATTGGTCTTGGAGTCAAGTGTTCTTCTGAGGTAGCTACCGCTATCCGTGGAGCTATCACTGCTGCTAAGCTCAACGTATCCCCTGTCCGCCGTGGATACTGGGGACGTAAGGGAGGACTTCCCCATACCGTTCCTTGCAAGGTTACCGGAAAGTGTGGATCCGTTCGTGTTCGTCTCATTCCTGCTCCTCGTGGAACCGGACTTGTTGCTTCTCCTGCTGGAAAGAAGCTTATGCACATGGCTGGAATCCAGGATTGCTACACCTCTTCTCGTGGACATACCCGTACCATGGGTAACTTCATCAAGGCTATGTTCCATGCTTTGCAGAACACTTACGCATACCTCTCTCCTGAGCTATGGTCTGATACCAACTTCACTGCTTCTCCTTTCCAGGAGCACACTGATTTCCTTGCCAAGACCGCATAAATTTCCTTTTGATAGGTGTTTATGTTTGCCCGGCATCACCATCATTTGAATTTAAAATTCGAAGCAAATTCTAGCGGATTATCTATTATGGCATTTTGTACTTTGGGACGACAGGGGGAAGCATTAGGGCATGCGGTGTTGCGTAGGTGGCCACCCCCTCGACAACCAAATAACTATAGATGTTATATGTGTTGGTAAATTAACGAATCAGTTTCTCATAAATTGTATCTATGTGTTTACTTGTCTTGTAGTAATATCCAATTTCAATTCTATCGACATGTGATTTATTTCTGCCTCACTCAAGGTTACCACTATATGTAATATCAGTATCACGCTGCCTCCACTTCGCAGTTTCTCTCGAAGTAGGCGCCGAACCTTTCCAGGCAAGTTTCTGTGTACATAGTGGCGTTAATGCTGCAAATGCTCTAAATTTGACAATGCTACAGAGATCCTTCTTGGGAGGGAGTTCGTCTGAAAGTACTTTGGCTTTTGGTGCCGTACCCACCCCGATGCGATGGCCATACTCGTTCTCCCAATTCGCAGTTGCTTTCATTCCTATCCAAGAGTCTACAGGACTTGAAACAGGGAGGGAGTCAAGGAAATACTTTGATCCCTCAAGAGAAAGAATGTAGCCTGTTAGATACCAAAAACATGTGGGGATTCCGATATTCTTCGTGTAATGGATCATGGGGGCATTTTTCGGTCGGCTTGGAGGGAAAAAATAAGGCTAGTGTGAGGAATGATATGAACTGTCTTTAACGACTTGCTATTCAGATGCAAAGTGTGAATGAATACTTACCTATAGCCCAGCGAGCAGAAATGAAAATCTCTGGGCAGCTCCGTCAAAATCGTGGCAAGCCTGTCGCTGAATTGGTCTACAAGCATTGCGTCATCTTCAAGAATGACGCAAACTGGACTCGGAGGCATGCCTTCATTTTCACTGAGAAATGGTGGACCAGAAGCAAATCCACTGATACGGAGCGACTGAAGGAGGCGTTCATCATCAGTAACGGAGGCATCTTCTAAAATCGAATTCTTGACTCCATTCCAGCTTGAAATATGCGATAGTGCACACGCTCTTTCACTGACACTTAGTCTAACTAGTCTCTCGTCGCTACGAGCATTTGTATCAAATGTTTTGAGGTCACTAGGGCGCCAATGAGTGGATACGTAGTCATTCAACGACTTGCCATTCTCAAGAAAAGGAGCGATCTGCTGTTCAAAGAGTAAATGACCAATTTCTTTCCCACTGTGAGCCTTCAATCCCCAAAACTTGTTAGTCTCTGTATCCTTCCCCAATGAAGTGACTGCAGGCACCACAACTAGTTGAGATCTCTGGGCCTGTGTCATGAATTGTTTCCATCGATCTTCTCTGCATTGTAAGTTGATGACACGAACTGTCGGGAAACCACCAGCGAGCGCCAAAATTCTTTTCGCAGATAAAGAGGATGAATTTTGCTCGCTCAAGAGTTGTGCAAGTTCATAGACCCGATTTCCATCGCTCGAGAGCACACAGCACCGCATTATGGCTTTCAGGCATTCAACTGTGAATGGTGAGTTGATAGATGCCTCCTCATTATATTTGACAATCAACTTGTCAATGTATATTCCAAGCCTATTGTCGCTTTCAATATGACTCCCAACTAGTACCGTGCTCAATCCAGATAGACAACTTGCATCCCACTTTACCTGCTGCAATCTTAAGTATGATGCTACCACTGAGACTATCACAGCACAAACGTGTTCCAGTTGATTTTTTGGAGCATCTTCTATCTTTAAAGCGTCGAGAATTCGAACGAAATTCTGTATGGATTCAAAACTTTGGTCTATATCACCATTCCAATGAAGCATGAATTGAACTGCAATGCATTTGCCGATGTTTTCAAGGGTAATTTGACCTAGCGAGTCGCAAACAGGCCGCACATATAGGGCTTCGACATCAGGAAGAAGATCTATTCTGTCTTCCACAAGCCACCCACATTCACTTGAACACAAACGATTATAGGCAGCAACCTCTACCTCCGAAATTCCCTTGACCTTTGGGTCTAAACACCGACTTCTCTGTTGCCATAATGCAGCCACCGAGTGAAACAAACAGCTCAAAGTGTTTCTAAGGAACGGCGAATCACCATCCAAAGCTTTCATAACATTGGACAGCCAAGAGCCTTGTTCAGATTTGCTTGCAATCATAGATATAAAAGGCGACGCTAGCGCCTCCAATACGCAAAAACTCATAATAGGGGGGTATCGAGGATGATCCTCTACTGTAGGCGATGGCAAAGTGGCCAAAATGTAATCAATGAAGACTTGCGACGCACTCTGCAAATCTCCACGGAACTGATGCAAACCTGATACTATACGCGCAGTACAGACACGCTCTAAAAGCCCGAACAGTTTGATGCGATCCTTTGTGTTGAAACGTTGAACAAAGGCAGTTTCCTGTATTTCCTTCTCTTGCTCATTAGAATCGTCATATTCAAGTTCGTCAGGGTCGGCAGGTAATTTCATATCTTGCCTCGCGCCGCTATCAACGACTCCCCAGTGCCGTATAATCTCCCCCTCTAACGAGTCAAGTAGAATAGTTGAAACATCTCTAGCCTTCAACCCCACCCGTATGCTCTCATACTTTTCCCAGTCCAAATCATGGCTACTATCCAATGATTCTTCATGCGCATTGACTATTTCATTCCATTCGTCTTGTTTAAAAAGCAAAGATTGACTTGTGCAATATGTATCCATGATTGTCAACGCCCGTATAAGTCTTTCCAAACCGTCTGCAAGAGGATGCACAGGTAACTTGACATCACATTCATCTCCACTGTCATTACCAGAAGAAACCTTGACACTACCCGCCTTTTCTACTGGATAGCACGCTGGAATCAATCCCCTCATCAAAAAGGGTTGTAAACAGGCCTTAACTTCGGCATCTTGATAATGATGGGTTTCCACCTCTAAGGTAGGTCTCCTAATCATCGAGCGCAAGGCACGTACAATATCACGCGACACCTCATAATCTGACCGCTTTGTAATCACCAGCTTTGGTATCACTGCCTTGACGGATTCGCTTGCTAAACCTTTATCTCGACCAGGCTTTGACTTTTGAAACACTCCGACAAAACCACCATTTTCTCCATCTTTATCATCATCGCTATCTGATGAGTCGAACTCTCCAAAATCAATGTCCCAATCCATGATATCTTGTTTTTGGTCTTTCTTGTCTTCAATTTCATTTGTCTGATTTGAAATTCCATTGAGATCATCTCCTATGGCGGCCAAACTGTGATGCCGTTGCTGATCTTGTTTATCACTCTCTATTACAGCCGGATGTTTGACATCAACGACGTGCACACCCAACAACTTTAGATCATCAAAGGCCACAACCAATTTCTCCAAAATGGTTTTCCGAATTGCATTCCTATCTTGATCCGGGACAGTGCTATTCGTTTGGAGACTATCATTCTCGTTTCCATCCAAGTCTGAATGCACATTTACGGCATCATTTTCATTATCATTTGCACCGATAGGCGATTGCTTTTTGCCAACATTTACAAGTTCCTTTTCTACATCTCCAAAGGATCCCGATGAAGATGAATCATCAGATTGTATATCTCCAAAAGAGAATTGATCAAATTCATCTACTTCCTCCTTCTCAGGCTGTGGTTTTGGTGGTTTTGCTGCTTTTTTACTCTTTTTGGGAGATTGAATGTCTTTCCTATCATGCTGTGGTTTACTTCTACCAGTACTTGTATCTCGAAAGTCGTGGTCTGAAAGAGAAGAGTGATCGCAATCATCGTCACTGTCACCTTTTGAGTCCTTGGAAGCCATAGACACGTCATCTTTGTCCATCTTAGACTTGGCTGGTACCTCGATAGATGCCACCGGAATATCTACTTTCTTGCTTTTCTTTTGATTTGCATTATGTGCACTACTCGTACGTTTTCTCTCTCCATGTTGTCCATTGGCGCCATTCTTCTTTTGCTCATCATTTCGACTTCCATCAAGACCATTATCTGTTTGCTGAAGAAGTTCTTGATATTTCTGTTTATACTCTAACGCTCGATCTTTCCATCGTTTGACATCTAGATTTAGATTGGCTTGGAGGGAGGTGAAATAATTCAAGACCTTTTTATCCTTTTGTAAGAGTTTGATGAGGGCTGGAGGTGGGTCCGGCATACTAGCTTTAGCATTAGCCTTTGCTTCTCTCCTTCGCTTTGGCATATTTATTTATGGCGTGATATTCGTCGTTGTAGTTATAAGATCATTTGTCAGTTGATGTTTGATGTTGTAATATGTTCAAAAGCAATGTAATGGCTGCATGTTGCATGTTCAATGTGAAATTGGCACGCAGAAGATTAAGATACAAGTAGCGTGGGGTGGGTGGCAAGTGGCAACGACGATTCCGGATTGCTCATAACCTAAACCATGTTTTTTACTTTGCTTCTCTCGTACAAACATCTCTTTTAGTTTTACAATATATTCAAAATGCTTGTATCTCAAAACCATCAACCATCACCTTGATCAACTAACTTGAACATACTACAACACTGTTTCACACCAAACCCACCGCCGAACCACCCTCAATTTGTCTGCAGGTAGTATTGGTTGCGTAGATATAGCCGTTTGAAGTTTGCACTAGCCTCGCCAACACATAAAACCCGTTGGAACGCAACTGCAACACAACTGTACCAACCCAACGTTCCAGCATCTTTTGATTTTTGGTCCTCGTAGAGCAACACTTTGAACTTGCCACCCCACGCTATCGCTTGACGAACTGTATCGTAGCTTTAAAAATTGATGCATCTGATGCTACATCTGTTACATCATGTCATTCTGGGGAGGATACACACGTACCGACGATTCCGATAACCAAGATGGTTACTTTCTTACACAACAAAGGACAATGAATCAATCATCGGGTAAATCATACGAGATTTTTTATTTGTTGAAAATTTTGTATATGTCGCTCATGCATGGCAAGGCCAGTCTGGGACACCAGCGTTGTTTTCAGTCAAAGCCCTGAAAGATGGAACGAGATTGGATGGAACGAGATTGGAAACGCCCGCATTGCAGTTAACGGAATATACATAATGCTGGGGTTATTTGAACGCCACTGTTGGCAGTGCCATATCTGGGAGTGATAAATCGCAAAATCGAGTGCACCTTAAAAAAGGAATTCTATTGAAGGCAAAGACGTCAATTCTCCGATAGCATGGGATGAAGATTGTAATTTCCAGTGTTCCTCCGTTCGCAATGACTTTTGATGATGTAGGGGATGAAGGTGTTGGGAAATTTATCCTGCGCTGGTATCTTATTCAGCAGTGTACCTTCGCCCTTGAGGGGAATAACAAGTATTCTTCACAAACTCTTTTTATGGAGGAAAGAAATGGAAGGCTATCGCTCGTGTCCGCTTGGATGATGAATTCATCCATCAAATCTCCATTATTTCGGTAGATCGCTTGCCGAGCTCTTTGATGTTGCCAATACTTTGCCAATGCAATGTGACCATTGAGCGTCGGTCCTTTTTTTACCTTTTATTGGGGTCGTTGTTGCGTTGCGGACCCCTCTGCGCGCCCAAAAAGATTGCCAAAATTCGTTTTGGATGAAAACCAATCGTGTACGAAGATAAATAATGACATGACAGAGTTCCGCCCCGCTCTTCTCTCTGATCTTTTGATGGAAGCAACTTTTCGCTGTTTATCACATCAATCATCAAAGCAAGCACACAATAACAACAGACTACAATCTACAATATCATTACAACAATACGAATGTCGACCGAAGATTCTCCCCGTCGATCAAGACGGAGCTCCCGGCCTTCTACAGGTCAGACCGTTACATCCGTCCTTTCCGCTGAGTACTTGAACAAGCACTCGAGTAAGGTAAGCGATAGACTAGTAGCATTCGCATTAGCGATAGTACTAGTACTTACTCGTCGCATGGATGATTGCACCGCTCTTGTGCTGGATGTCGCCATTCCATTCCATTTCATTTCATTCTACAGTATCAGCGCAGCCCATGAAATGATTATCTGACTCACATTGTCGCATTGTCTAAACCACTTTTGCACTTTTCTTCACTACTATAGAATGATCTAGTGCGTCGAATGCGCGCAGTCGTGGAGCATCTCTCCGACGAAGCAGTGGAGCCGGATAGTCCGGATTATCCCGGACTCGCCGGTCTTGCTGCCGCACTAGTTGAAGATCGCTATTTGAAACACAAGGATAAAGATGTGAGGCTTCATACCGTCCTTGCTTGCGTTGAAGTCTTTTACATGGTGAGTACTGTACTGTAAACTGTACTATCTTCTACTTCTTCTTATGGTACCATTTAGGAATGCAATCAGTACTGTACTGTACTGTACTGTACTGTACTGTACTGTACTGTACTGTACTGTACTGTACTGTACTGTACTGTACTGTACTGTACTGTACTGTACTGTGTGTGAACTGTTTTTATTTACTGTACTGTACTGTACTGTACTCCGTAAAAAATACAGCAGTGACTAAAGATCTGACGAATGACGAATCATTATCATCATCATATCATCTCACACTATATCACACATTGTATTTATTCTCCATTCTACAGTATGCACCAGAACCACCATACGACGAACAAGAAATCCTCAACATATTCCCACAAATAATCCAACAACTCGCAAATCTAGCCACATGCACATCACCCA
>Ga0209712_10002874_pt1 | contig 14073 bp, 15 predicted proteins | sample ArcOceMetagenome_FD_187443 | JGI IMG/M metagenome (GOLD analysis project Ga0209712, IMG submission 187443) | Marine eukaryotic phytoplankton communities from Arctic Ocean - Arctic Ocean - Greenland ARC118M Metagenome (SPAdes) (version 2) | ecosystem: Environmental > Aquatic > Marine > Oceanic...
CCATTTTTATGAGCAGTCATTGCCATTACAAAAAATATGGAAACAAACAAAGCACCTAAAAAAACGGCTCCTAAAAACCAAGGTTGATTCGGTATTTCCACGATAGAAAAACTTCTTTCAGCAAAAGCAAAACCCATCGTAAGTGCCACAATATAATTTACAAATATTGCTTTTAAAGTATCTACTTTATAAATGCCAAAATATTTGAAGATGACAAATATACCTGTTGAAAAAAGGATGCTTAAAAGTAAATAAATCAATTCATTTTGTGTTTAGCAAATAGTTCTGTAACATCTTCTTTTTCAGGAATTAAATTCCAAACATGAATTCCTAACGTACTCGCTGAATCTGTATTTTCTTTTAAATCATCTACAAATAAAGTTTCATTCGCTATTAAATTATTTTCATTTAAAACGAACTCATAAATTTCTAAATCTGGTTTTCTAAAATTAATTTCATGAGAAAGATAAAACTGCTCAAAACTATTTTTAAATTCATTATAAAATTCTTTTCCTAAAGAATCTTCTACCCATCTAATATGCAAATCATTTGTGTTGCTTAACAAGAATAATCTATATTTCTTACTTGCAGCTATTTCTTTTAAAAAGGTTAAACGTCTTTTAGGAAAATCTAATAATATAGCATTCCAAGCGTTCACTAAATCTGTTTTTTTAATTCCGAATTTATCATGGTAAAAATTAATAAAATCATCTGTAGACATCAAGCCTTTTTCATATTGATGATAAACGCCAATCATTTCTTCAGTAATAGCTGTGACCCCTAATTTTGCCATTTCTTTATAAGTAGCAGCTTTGTCTAGGTTGATAAAAATATCTCCAAAATCGAAGATGATGTTTTTAATCATTTATGTATTTATTTAAAATATCGTTTTTAATATGATGTTGTGATACCATTTTTGTTGAAAAACGGGGTGCTTTAATTCCGTTTTCAAAAGAAGTTTCTCCAATAAAAACATTGGCTTCATCCCATAAATTAGCGTCAATAAAAGTTTGTAAAGTTTTTGTTCCTCCTTCTATGAGTACTGATTGAATTTGATGCGTATGCAACACTTCACAGATTTGTGTAGCGATGTTTATTGCATAGTCAATTTCTTCAAAAATTAAGTTTTCACTATTTTCAAGAGAATTAAGTCCTTTGGATATTAATACAATTGTCTTTACACTTTTATCAAAAACATTCGCTTCTTTTGAAATTCTTAAATTGCGATCTAAAACAATTCTAACAGGATTATTTCCAGACCAACTTCTAATATTCAGTTTAGGGTTATCTGCAACAACTGTATTTGTGCCCACTAAAATGGCCTGTTCTTCACTTCTAAATTTATGGACTACTTGTTGTGAAATCTTATTGGAAATCCAAATAGGTTTCTGTTCATTTTTTGTTAACGGAGCAATAAAACCATCTTTAGTTTCTGCCCACTTTAGTACAATATAAGGTCTTTTTTTCTCTTGAACTGTAAAAAAACGTTTGTGATGTGCTTTACATTCATTCTCTAAAACACCCACAACTACTTGTATTCCTGCTTTTTTTAAACGATCAATTCCTTTACCATCAACTAAATTATTAGCATCTACAACGCCAATAACAACTTTATTAAATTGATATTTTATTAACAAATCTGCACAAGGAGGTGTTTTTCCAAAGTGCGAACACGGCTCTAGGGTTACGTAGATTGTTGCCTCTTTTAAAAGATCTTTGTTTTTAACTGAATTTACGGCATTTACTTCCGCATGATTTTGACCATAATTAGAGGTAAAACCTTCACCAATAATTTTTTGATCACAAACAATTACTGCGCCAACACTAGGATTTGGACGAGAAGAACCAATTCCGTTTTTTGCAATTTGTAAACAACGTTTTATATAAAATTCGTGATTATTCATTTTTAGTTAGAAGTCAAAAAATTAAAACTTAATTTTTAAATCTTTTGTTATATCAACAGGATAGGTATTTGAAAAACCAAAAACCTTGTATTTAATATCCCCTTTAAATGTTACTTTAATTGATTTCTTAAAAATCGAACTTATTAATCCGCCTAAAATTCCGTTTTTGTTGTTTTCAAAGATACGTTTTGATGGAATCACAACTTTTAAGGGAATTGAAAATTCATTTCTTGCAGGTACCTTAAACTCATCAGAAGAAACTTGTGCAACCTCTGCTCCATTTATAATTACTTTAATTTCATCCGTAGAAATTTTACCGCCTACATCGTTTGGATTTTGAAAGTATGCATTGGCTTGCAAACGGATTGTGTCTGAAGCCACAGCGATTAATTTCACATTATCAACTTTAATAAAAACAGGATATTCTTTAACAGAACAACTGTGCATCAATAAAAATAAAACTACAAAATAGCATCCTTTTTTCATGAAAAATATTTAAAAATTTAGGTAACTTGCCCATGCAAAAATACAGTAATAAATGACAAGTCAAGATTTTATCATTAGAGAAATTACACCCAAAGACAATGCAGAATTAGCGAAGGTTGTTAGAAGTGTAATTTTAGAGATGGGCGCTCCAAAAGTTGGTACCGCATATGAAGATAGCGCTACTGATAAAATGTATGAAACCTATCAAAAAACGAAAGCTGCCTATTTTGTGGTTGAACACAAAAACAAGGTTGTTGGTGGTGCAGGAATTGCGCAATTAGATAATTATAAAGGCAATGTTTGCGAACTTCAAAAAATGTATTTCCTACCAATTGTAAGAGGAAAAGGTTTAGGATCAGAATTGATTGCTATCTGCCTGGAAAAAGCCAAAGAATTCGATTTTGAAAGTTGCTATTTAGAGACTTTGCCATACATGCAGGATGCCGTTAAATTGTATAAAAAAAATGGATTTATCAATCTTAATAAACCTTTAGGCAACACCTGCCATTATGCATGTAATGTTTGGATGCTTAAAAAAATATAAATTTTAGAATCAAGATATTTTAATGACAATAAAAAGCTACAGAACACACTTCTCCAAAGCACTTTCTTCCCTGTACCCAAAAACAGAAATAACTTCATTTTTCTTTATTTTAGTTGAAGAATATCTTAATTTAAAAAGAATTGACATTACTTTAAACCCTGGTTTTAAGGTAAATGATGATAAAGTGTTGCTTTTAAATACTGCTTTAAAAAGGTTAAAAAACGAAGAACCTATTCAATATATTATAGGTGCTACTGAGTTTTATGGCTTCCCGTTTTTAGTGGATAAAAGCACCTTAATACCAAGACCAGAAACTGAAGAGCTCGTTGAATGGATTCTTTTAGAAACGGGAAAATTACAAAGTGACCAAGTTTTAAAATCGTTACAGATCCTTGATATCGGAACAGGGTCGGGTTGTATTCCTATTTCTTTGGCTAAAAACTTACCCGCAGCAACCATTTCTGCTATTGATATTTCTGCAGATGCCTTAAAAATCGCAATTAAAAATGCTACTTTAAATAAAGTAAAAGTTGACTTTATTGAAGGAAATGTTTTAGATCTTTATGCTTTTAATGAAATATTGAAACAAAAACCTTATAATCAGGTGAAATTTGATATTATTGTTTCAAACCCACCCTATGTAAGAGAACTAGAAAAAATAGAAATACAAAACAATGTTTTACTCAATGAACCTCATTTAGCATTATTTGTTTCTGACGAAAACCCGTTACTTTTTTATGATAAAATTGCTGATATAGCAAAACAGCATTTAAGTAAAAATGGATTATTATTCTTTGAAATCAATCAATATTTGGGAGAAGAAACTATAAAAATACTAGCAGAAAAAGGATTTAAGAACATAAAACTTAGAAAAGACTTATTTGGAAACGACAGAATGATCAAAGCAACTATTTTTTAATCAGTAAAACCAAAAATACTGATACTTAACTTTAAGCATTTCAGATAGTTTCACTTCATTTTTACAAAAAAAATATATTAAATAAGATTTTGAAATCTAAAGTCGTGTGAGTGAATTTTTATTATTCTGAAGATTTCTCTAATGGGTGGTTTAATTGTTTGTCAAAGAAAGCATAAAAGACACCTTTATGAAAAGTTGATGAAATTCTGAGAAAGAAAAGATGAGATTAAGACATACTTAAAAAAGCAGGCTTTGTTCTTTCACTACGCTTATATTTTTCGTTACAAACCTGTATTTTTAATTAAAAAATGAATCATAGCTGATAAAAAAAAAATTGAATCTTATTAATAAAAAAACCGTATATTCAGTAAGATCTTAGAATAAAATTAATAATTTGTATTTCTAATCCAGGAAATCATAAAAAGGTTATTCTAATTTTTTGATATAAACTTCTTTCATATAAAAATCAATCATATGGATACAGCTCAAATTCGATCACTATTTCCAATCACAAAAGAAGCAGTTTATTTAAACAATGCCTCCCAATCCCCTCTTAATTTATTGGTTTATAATAAACTACAAGAGCATTTAAAAACGGAATTAAATCCCATTGAAAAAAAAGGGTTTAATCGCGATGAAATAAGGGTACCTCTCTCAAAATTACTAGGTGGCTCCCCAGAAGAATATGCATTAACCACGAGCACTGGCGTTGGCATAGGAATCGTAGCAAAAGGTTTAAAGTTAAAAAAAGGAGACAACATAATAATTCCGGAGTATGAACATTGGAATACTACCTATCCATGGATACAGCTAGAAAAAAAAGGTATTGAGATTCGGTTCGCAAAAATTAATGAAGATAATAGTTATGGTCCGGAAGCAATAAAAAAACTGATAGATAAAAACACCCGAGTTGTCGCACTTGCTGCAGTAAGCTTTAATAGTGGTTTCCGACCAAATTTATCTGCAATTGAAAAAATTGTTCATGAAAAAGGCGCCCTATTTTTAGTTGATGCGGCACAAGCAGCCGGAATGATTCCTATTGATGTAGAAAAAGACAAGATTGACGTACTTTCTGGTTGTGGATTTAAATGGTTACTTGGAATGCATGGTACAGGTTTCTTATATGTTAGCAAAAGAGTGATAAATATGATTACCCCAGTATTACCTGGAATGTTTGCAGCCGATAGAATTTATGATCAGCTTTCTTTTCATGAGGATTCAAGAAAATTTGAAACAGGTACAATTGCCTACTCACTATTTAGTGCTTGGTCTGTTGGATTGGAGTTACTGCTTAAAATTGGTGTTCAAAATATTTACAAAAAAGCATTAGAAAATACAGATTTCATTATTGATAGCCTTCAAGAAAAGGAATACCAAATTATATCACCAATAGAAAAAAGAGAAGAGAGAAGCGCAATTATTCATTTTAAAACAGGCTCTTTAGAAACTACAAAAAAACTTTACAAAAAACTTAATCATGCAAATGTACTTGTTGCTTTGCAAGGTAAAAATATAAGAATAAGTCCAAATTTTTTCACAACAAAAGAAGAAATTAAAATATTCTTGGACCTCGTTTAAGTATAATTTGAATATTTATTCTAGCATACATGTTTACCTATCAATAATTACTAAATCATTTTTTTTAAGATAAATTTCATTATTTTAAGTTTTAGCAGCACCTAAGTTTTTAAAGTGTATTGCTATCTTTTTTAAGACTATTTAATTGGTAAATTAATAGATGTAAACATCATGTTTTTCTTAAATAATTTTCAATCTAATTAAATATATTATTTTTGAACAAAATATTTAATAGTGCCTTTCTAAAGCATTAATGTAATTATATATATTTCTAAAAGCTTTTGATGCATCAGTTCCAGCAAAAATAGAAGCTATTTGTTTGGAAACTCAACAATGATGCCCATCTTTTTCTAAACACAATTTTAAGAAGAGCGATAAAACAGTATAATAATCGGCAAGCACATTTTTCTGATTCATCTAATCCAAAAACTTTATCTTAAAAAATGTTCGTTCTAACCTATTTAAAGAAAAAATATAAAAGCCAACTAGCTGTTTTTAATTATATTTGCATTACATTCTAACTATTAGAACCCCTCTAGATTATAAAAAACATGGTCATTCAAGAAGTATTAACCAGCAGTATTGTTGATTTAACGTCCCTCAAAGAATATTTTTCAACTGATAAAGATTCATTAATTCAACTTATCGGAGTTTACATTTCTGATACAACGCCAAGAATAGATATTTTAGAAGAAAGTCTTACTAATGTTGATTATGAAGCTGTGAAAAGTATTTGTCATTTTTTAAAATCGTCTTTTGGTCTTTTAGGCATAAAATGTCTAGATGAAATTTCTGCACTAGAAAAGCAAGCGCAGAAAAAAGAAAGTGAAGTAATTATTCAAGAAAAACTGAATTTTGTATTACCTATTTGTAGAGAAAGTATTGTTGAATATAAATTAATCTTAGCCAGGCTAGAAGCTCTTTAATTTTGTAATTTTACTGAATGATTAAAGATATTCAACTACGCATAAATTTAGTAGAAGAGCGAAAAGAAAACATTCTTTTGTACAAAGCTTCTAAACAACTTAAATTGGATACATCAGCGATTTCTGCTGTGAAAATTTTAAGAAAATCTATTGATGCTCGAAAAAAAGAGATCATCTTTAACTACAAAGTAGCAGTTTACATTAATGAACAAATTCCTGAAAAGTCCGATTATATTTTTGACTACAAAGATGTTTCTAATGCTAAAGAGATTCATATCATTGGTTTTGGACCGGCAGGAATGTACGCCGCTTTGCGCTGCATCGAATTAGGTTACAAACCTGTTGTTTTAGAGCGTGGAAAAAACGTACAAGACAGACGTAGAGACTTAAAAGCTATTAATCAAGATCAGATTGTAGATGAGGATTCTAACTATTGTTTTGGCGAAGGTGGAGCAGGCACCTATTCTGATGGTAAGCTTTACACTAGAAGCTTAAAACGAGGAGATGTTCGCAGAATTTTCGAAAACCTTGTTTTTCATGGTGCGACAGAGCAGATTTTAGTAGATGCGCATCCTCATATTGGCACAAATAAATTACCAAAAATTATTCAAAATATTCGTGAAACAATTTTAAAATTTGGTGGTAAAATTCATTTCGAAACTAGGGTTACCGATTTTGTTGTTAAAAATAATAAGTTACAAGCAATACAGCTTCAAAATGGTGCAGAAATGGCCGTAAATGCTATTATTTTAGCGACTGGACATTCTGCAAGAGATATCTATGAGTTATTACATAAAAAAAACATAGCTCTTAAAGCAAAATCTTTTGCCATGGGTGTTCGAGTAGAACATCCGCAAGAAATAATAGATCAAATTCAATACCATTGTTCTGGAGAAAGAGATGAACTTTTACCAGCAGCAGCATATAGTTTGGTGCAACAAGTTAATAACAGAGGTGTGTATTCTTTTTGTATGTGCCCTGGTGGATTTATAGTTCCAGCTGCAACTGCAAATGGTGAAGTTGTGGTAAACGGAATGTCTCCTTCTCGCAGAAATAATAAGTTTGCCAATTCAGGAATCGTTGTTGAATTAGATATTGATAAAGATTTTAAGAAATATGAAAAATTTGGCCCTTTAAGAGGATTAGAGTTTCAAAAAGATCTAGAAAAAATTGCTTTTTTAGCGGGTGGAAGAAAACAAACGGCACCTGCACAAAGATTGGTAGATTTTGTGGATGGTAAAATCTCAACCAATTTAAATGACACTTCCTATCAACCAGGATTAAAATCTGCTCCTTTACACTCACTTTTACCAAAAATTATTGGAAGTAGATTGCGCAAAGGTTTTGCTAGTTTTGGCAGTAAAATGCATGGTTATTATACAAATGAAGCAAACATTGTTGGTGTAGAATCTAGAACTTCATCGCCTGTAAATATTCCAAGAAAAGAAAATTTAGAACATACAGAAATAGAAGGATTATTTCCTTGTGGAGAGGGTGGTGGTTACGCAGGAGGTATAGTTTCTGCTGCTATGGATGGAGAACGTTGTGCAGAAGCTGCCATTTCAAAAATGTAAGAAAATTTATTTTAAACAAATAAATATCAATAATTTTACTTTAATTAAATTGTAAAAATGAAAACAACTATTGGTCGAATTGATAAGGCTGATTTTCCAGAACTATCATTGATTGAAATTGATATAAAAATTGATTCGGGTGCGTATACGTCGTCAATTCATTGCTCAAATATTAAAGAAATTACAATAAATAAGGAGAATTTTATACAATTTAAATTATTAGATCCCGAGCATGTTTTTTATAATAATAAAGAATTTTCTACAAAAAATTATGGCTCAAAATTAGTAAAAAGTTCTAACGGGATTTCTGAAAAAAGATTTATGGTAGCTACAGAAATTATTATATTTGATCAAGTATTTCCTATTCATTTAACACTAAGTGAAAGAAAAAATATGAAGTTCCCTGTATTATTGGGAAGAAAGTTTTTGAACAAAAAATTTGTGATAGATACTGCAAAAAAAAATCTATCTTTTAAACTAAAATAAAAAAATGAAAATTGTAATTCTATCTAGAAACCCAAGATTATATTCTACTAAAAGGTTATTAGAAGCTGCTGAAAAAAGAGGTCACGAAGTTCTTGTTGTAGATCATTTAAAATGTAATATTGAAATTGAAAAAAAATCTCCTAAAATATATTATAAAGGAGAATATTTAGATAATATTGATGCCATTATTCCAAGAATTGGTGCTTCTGTAACTTTTTACGGTACAGCTGTTATTCGACAATTTGAGATGATGAAGGTGTTTTCAGCAGTTTCTTCTCAAGCACTCGTTAAATCTAGAGATAAATTAAGCAGCTTACAAATTTTAGCAAGAGCTGGTGTCGGTCTGCCAAAAACAGTTTTCACCAACTATACAAAAGATGTAGAACATGTTGTAGAGTCTGTTGGAGGAGCTCCTTTAATTTTAAAGTTGTTAGAGGGTACACAAGGTTTAGGAGTCGTTTTAGCAGAAACAAAAAATGCTGCAACCTCTGTCTTAGAAGCTTTTAATGGACTAGGAGCTAGAGTAATTGCGCAAGAGTTTATTAAAGAAGCTGGAGGTGCAGATATTAGAGCTTTTGTGGTCGATGGAAAAGTAATTGGCGCTATGAAACGCCAAGGAAAAGAGGGAGAATTCCGCTCTAATTTGCACAGGGGTGGAAATGCAACTCTAATAGAATTGACTGACGAGGAAGAAAAAACAGCATTAAAAGCTACAAAAGCTTTAGGTTTAGGAATTGCTGGTGTAGATATGTTACAATCATCGAAAGGACCATTGGTTTTAGAAGTAAATTCTTCTCCAGGTTTAGAAGGAATTGAAGTAGCTACAGGAAAAAATATTGCAAAAGAAATTATTCGCTATTTAGAAATTCATGTCGAGTAAGCCTTTTATTCTTTTAGGTAAAGAAATTCCAAAAGGAAAACGCACCATTTTAGATTTAGAAATCGCAAAACTACATATAGGAACTAGTGTTAAGGTACCTGTTATTGTAGAGCGAGCAAAAAAAAATGGTCCTGTAATTCTATTATTAGCAGGCTTACATGGTGATGAAACAAATGGTGTTGGCATTATTCGTGAAATTATGTCTCAAAAAATTAATAAACCAAAAAGTGGAACCATTATTTGTATTCCTGTGTTTAATATTTTCGGATATTTAATTCAGACTAGAGAGTTTCCAGATGGACGTGATTTAAACAGAATGTTTCCAGGAACTTTAAATGGCTCTTTGGCTAGTCAATTTGCTTATCAATTTACCAAAGAAATTGCTCCTTTTATAGACTATGTCATTGATTTTCATACAGGAGGTGGTGAGCGTGATAATATTGCACAAATCAGATGTAATAAAGATGATGAAAAAGGATTAGAATTAGCAAAAATTTTTAATCCACCAATGATTATTTTTTCTGATAACATTAAAAAATCTTTAAGAGATACTTTACATAAAATGGGTAAAACTATTTTACTGTTTGAAGGAGGAAAATCAAAGGAACTAAACCCTACTATTATTAATGAAGGCGTTAACGGAACTAAAAACATTCTAATTCACTTAGGTTTAATCGATGGTGAAATTAGCGTTCGAGAATACCCCGTCTTTGTAAGTAAAGCAAAATGGTTAAGAGCATCTTATTCTGGCATGTTTAAGGTAATCGCAAAAAATGGAACTTTTGTTAAAAAGAAAGAACTTTTAGGCGTGATTCAAGATCCTTTTGGGGAATTTAAAAAGAACATTTACGCTCCTTTTGATTGTCATATTTTTTGTATTAACAAAACACCAATTGTAAATAAAGGAGATGCCCTATTTCATTTGAGTTTAGAAGATTAACTTTGTTTGTTTCTTATTTTTATCCAAACAAATTAGTTAATTTAAAAGAAATAATAGTAATAATAGATAAAAAGTAGAATTCAATCAAAAGAAATTACATTAATAATGTACTTATAGAAGACACCTAATCATGTCAAAAAAAACAAAAAAAGATTCAGAGCTACAAGGTATTAGTCATTTACTAGTAGATGCAACTATTGGCATCACAGATTTGGTTGAAGATATGCACAAACAAATTGTTCATCCTTCTTTTTTACCCGCTACACTTATTCAGAAATTAATTACTACGATTGCTGGAATCACATACCAAAACATAAGATGGAGCGCCCTATTTATCGGTAAAAGCTTGCATAAAATACTCGAGCAACTTACACCTACAATCGGTCAAATAAAAGCTTCTGATAAAAAAGAGATCATACTTTCAGTTTTAAACGGTGTAATTGGTGATTATTTGGAAGAAAAAGAGAATCCCTTAAAAATTGAAATGCAATTTCGGTATCGATTGAAGTCCATCCTACTTGATCGTAAATCTTTAAAGGCAACGTATCCCAATGTCAATGGTAAAATTCTTTTAATGCTTCATGGTTCCTGCATGAATGACATTCAATGGACTCGAAAAGAGCATAACCATGGAAACATAATAGCCAAAGAATTAAATAAAACTCCTATTTACTTAAATTATAATAGTGGCAGACATATCTCTACCAACGGTAAAAATTTAAATGATGGCTTAGAAGAATTAGTGAAGAACTGGCCTGTACCCATCGAAGAACTGGTAATTATTGCGCACAGTATGGGAGGACTAGTAGCGAGAAGTGCACTTTACTACGGAGAACAAGAACAAAAAAACTGGACAAAAGACTTAAAAAAGGTGGTGTTTTTAGGAACTCCACACCACGGATCGCATGTGGAAAGAAAAGGTAATTATTTAGATATTATTCTTGAAACTATTCCTTATGTAAAACCTTTTGCTAGATTGGGGAAAATAAGAAGTGCAGGAGTAACAGATCTAAGATATGGAAATCTAGTAGATGAAGACTGGCAAGGTAATGACCGATTTGAAAGAAAAACTGACCAAAGAAAGCATATTCCGTTACCAAAGCAAATTGAATTCTATAGCATAGCAGCAGTAATTGGAAAAAAAACAACTACTATCTCTACGAAAATATTAGGTGATACTTTAGTGGATGTAAAAAGTGCTTTAGGGCAACATAAAATCCCAGATAAAAGTTTACTTTTTAAGAAAGAAAATAGTTGGATTGTTTATGAAAACAACCACTTAGATTTATTGAGTAATCCCAAAATAATGGAGAAGATTAAAGAATGGTTGATTTGATAAAACACTAACATTAAACAAAAGCACAGATTATTTTATTTTAATTCTTAAAAAAATGTTTTTTTTCAAAAAATAAGTTATATTGGTTAAGCAGAAAAAGAATTTATCAAAATGAGGCATACACCTCCAAAACTATTAATAGTTTAAATGCTAAATAATAAAGGTATGATCCAATTAACTTATACTTCTATGGCTGCGCCCCTTCTCGTTACGCATGATATTAAGAGGATTCTGGAAATAGCTAAGAAATTCAATAGTGAAAATAAAATTACAGGTTGCCTGTTATATTATAAGCATCGATTCCTTCAAATTTTGGAAGGAGAGGAAGAAATTATAGAAGAATTATATGCCAAAATTAAACAAGATAAAAAACACTTTAATGTAAACTTATTGCACATAAATGAAATAAACGAAAGAATATTTCCCAAATGGAGCATGGCTTTTAAAGAACTCAATAAAAATCAAATAGAAAAGTTAACGGGTACAGGGCTCTTCGAAGATAATTTAATACGTTTCTCAGAAATAACTAATAAACCTACATTAGCGACAAGGTTATTTTGGGAAAAAGCGCTGGAAATAATCGACATTTAAAAAGAATAGCAAAACTTGTATTAAATTACCCTACCTCTAAACATTCGCTAAGCTATTTACTTGTTATACATAAATTAAACAACAAACTCTTTGGTAAAATATAATGTCAAATTAACCAAGCAATTTGACAGTATAAACCACGCAATCTAAAGCATCAATTTTACCATTTTCGTTCAGTATAATACTTTAGACAAATTACATACCTTTCTTATTTGGTTGTTAATTTTTTCCTCTGTTATTTTCTGTTTGACCAAAAGCTCCCTTTAAAGTAACTTGCCGACAACATTTTATTAAACTCTTAATGATCTAACGAATATGCAGAGAAGTAACAACTATCAGTATATATTTGATTTATGCAAGAATAAAGCATGATTTTGCCTTGATTTATATATTTGATTGCTTTTTTTAAAAACATCTAGAAAAGTATGGAGTTTCGAAAACAATAAACCTACCACAAATATCTTTAATGGAATTAAAAATAGAGCAATAGTAATGAATTGTTAAATCTTTTATTAAATAGTAAAGTGACTTTAAAAGACACAGTCGTTTTTCTATATATTGGCCTCAAAACCAAAAAATATTTGATTTTGAAACTGTATGAAGTTAAAGTACTTATTTTACTTCGTTCTAAAAAACCTCACAGCAAAGGTAGATACAACATTATCTCTAACTACTAATTTAAAAAATTAGACAACTAAACTTCAATAATAATATCCTCTTTTTTTTGAGAACCTTCCTTTTTGAAAACATAAGTATACAACCACATAATTGTAAACGTAGGAATAATATCTAAAGGAAGAATCTCTTCAAGAAAACTTACAATACCCGCAATTTTACCGACGCTACCTTTATACATTTTAGTCATTAAAAAACCAGATATAGGGGCCCATGCAAAATCTAAAAAAGGAATAGGGATTAAACCAATAATATCTAAAAAAACACTTAACGCTAATTTCTTATATTTTTTATTCATAATTTTATTTTTGGAGAATACATCAAAATTCTTTCCTAAAAAATATTGTGTTGTGTTAGAAAATTATAAGTTTGTTAAAAGTACTTATTCAAAATGAATTTTAAAGACTTTACCCAAAAAATTGATTTTATAAAAAACAAAAAACTAGGAGGATTAAATGCGCAGTTTAAAATGGCGCCCAAACTACGTTTAAAATACAATCAAGATAAAATAACCGCAAATAAACCGCGTAAAGCTGCAGTTTTGGCATTATTTTACCCAAATAAAACAAACGAAACCTGCTTTTTATTGACAAAAAGAGCCAGCTATAAAGGCACACATTCTGCACAAATAAGTTTTCCTGGCGGAAAAATAGAAGAATCTGATACCGACTTGCAAGAAACCGCCTTAAGAGAAACATTAGAAGAAGTAGGTGTACAACCTTTATCAGTAAACGTTATAAGAGAATTAACAGATGTTTATATACCTCCAAGTAACTTTTTAGCAACTCCTTTTTTAGGTTTTGCTACTGAAAAGCCCGCCTTTATTTTAAATTATGAAGTTGAAAAAGAAATTGAGATTTTACTGAGTGATTTATTAGATGATGCAAATATTAGCTCAGTTACTTTAGATACTTCTTATATGAAAAAAATAGAAGTACCTTGCTTTAAAATAAACAATAATATTGTTTGGGGAGCAACAGGAATGATGCTTTCAGAAATTAAAGAACTCTTAAAATAGTATGTTCTTAAATTGTTTTGTAATTTTGTGCGTCAACCAAAAAATCATCAATATAAATGCCCTTATTTAAAAGGAATCCTTTTGGACATTATTTATTTATAAAGAAGTGGATTATTCGCTTTTTTGGAGTTGTTTCTCATGGTAGATATAATAATTTTAATAGCCTTAAAATTGAAGGTTCACAAATATTAAGAGATCTACCAGATAAAAGAGTTT
>Ga0209712_10002875_pt1 | contig 14072 bp, 15 predicted proteins | sample ArcOceMetagenome_FD_187443 | JGI IMG/M metagenome (GOLD analysis project Ga0209712, IMG submission 187443) | Marine eukaryotic phytoplankton communities from Arctic Ocean - Arctic Ocean - Greenland ARC118M Metagenome (SPAdes) (version 2) | ecosystem: Environmental > Aquatic > Marine > Oceanic...
AACGGCAAATGCTCTTTCGCATAACGGCAGTGCTCTTTCTTGTTTATTTAGCGCCACGAAAAGTGCAAAAAAACGGACAAAGCTACTTTTGACAAAAACGCACACTGTATCATACACCAAGTACTGCTGGTCCAATCTCAAATCCAGCACATTCAACATGTAAAAAGATATAATAGAATGACATCAGCGGAAAGAAAATCACCCAGAGCTACAAACAAACATTACACACGTTTGCGCCACATCACAAATGGACAAGATCAATCTCAAATGAATGATTAGCTTCCCAAAGTGGAGATATTATTTACAAGTCAACTCCAGCGGGGGGGAACCGGCGCGACAGAATCGCAGGAGCGACCAATCGATTCGATTCGATTCGCTCCTCTCTATTCCAGAAAATTCATGTCACTACGGTATGGAGACAGTGCTGAATTGGTACTTATGTCAGCAGGTGCAAAACACAAAAGTAACACAGGTAGCTAGTAGTAGGTTGACATGCATGATGTTACTGTATGCTAGCACTACTACTGTATGTCACTATACTGCAGGGGAATGGCTAAAGGCTGGGATAACCACGTTCTGCATTTCTTAATAATCGAGTGCATTCAGAGAGAAGACGAGTTTAGAATCTATCCAACAAGCTGTGCTATATCACTTGGTTCCATAAATGACAGAGAGAAATTGCCGCAGAGCTTCTCGAAACATCTAATGGATGCAAATGACAGATTGAAGATTGAAGATACAACAATGCAGCAAGAAAAAAGACATTTTGGAAAACAAAAGTGTATTGGTGGGGATTAAAAGAATTGTTGATTGGCGTTGAATATCTTTTTTAAATACACTTTCTGAGCGTATACGTACATCTTGAATATTGAATATGTTCCGTAGTATACATACCAACAAGAAGAAAAGCGGAACACAAATTTGGTTGTTACAAGGGCTTGTGAAGCGAGCCTGCAACACACATTTACCTCCAGGCGAAGGAGTGAAGATTTGGTCGCTCCTTGTCCCAAGATCAAGTAAAGTTTCTGTCTTCCGTAAATGAATTCTTGGGGACACATTGGGTCAAATGAAGGAATGCTTGAAAGAACTTGGATTCCATGCAATCACAGCAAATAATTGGAAATACATGCAAATGTATTGTATTGCATATTGCAATCTGCTGTTATTTACTATTATGTTACTCTGTGATGTCTTCTTCTGCTGTTACTGAAGCTTCAGCATGCTCCATCTCTTCTAGAACAAGAATAGCTGATCCTTCTCTCATGCGAACCCACAACGATCTTTATCGAAAGTTCGCGAAGACCGTAGTGGATCGTCGTTGAATTTTGTGGAAAGAGCCTTTATCGGCAGAATCCAGCCGTGGATATTGGGTCAATCGCTGATTATGTTAGTATTATGTTCCACCTGCAACCATGATATAATATCATAATCACCCATTTGAACTTGAACTCAATGCTACTTCAAAAGCACGAGCACCGGCTGCGCATTCTATACAGGGCGCAAGACTTGTCCCAAGAAGCGTGTACGTTATACTTGTTCGTGATGCTGCGCCATTAGGAATAATTTGAGGTACGAATAAAGGATTTATTCGACGAATTGAGCCCTTTCGTGACATATACGATGATTTGTGTACACGGCTCGTACTGATGACAGCATTTCACTGACCAGAGAGGAACCGACTCTCCTCGTTCTCCGCTCTTGGGTTTGTTCGTCGACATCGGATTCCTCTTCGAGTTCATACCCCAGCCAGACTTTCAAGTCCGCCATCTCAAGAGCTCAATCAGCAGGCAGTACCCACCGTGCCTGGTGTCACATATTGATGCAGCAAAAGCCTCAAGATCAACAGAACTGGAAGTGCCCAACATTCCAAGAATCAACCGTTAACCCATGGACGAAGAACCTTCAAGAATCCCCAAGGTACACAAAATCCAAGAAATGATTAAAAAACGACCTTCAAGAAGAAGATGATGATGTCCCTGAGGATTTTAATAAAGTCTGGGACCAGGCCGAATCGGAATGGAAGGAACAAGAAGCAGAGGCGATTTAACATACTATTTCCGAAGATGATAACTATGAGCCTTTTGTGGGTGGTGGGAGTCTTGGTATGTACGCGGCAAAGTCGCTCAGACAATGGCATGCTAACATGCGTCGCTTGATCTCATCAAACTATTACACTGCAAACAGGACATGTACTCACATTCTCTTTCCATTCCCTCCACAGATATACTATCTGCATACTATTCGATTATTCACTTTATCCTTTATTCCCATGAAATTCATCAAGATGTATCCAAACGCACTCTGGGTTGTCGTATATTATTGCTTACGTCCGTTCTGTACCATTGTGGGATTTTTGACGGAACCTGGTACTCATGGTTGTGTTACATGCTACCATGAGGGATCCGAAACAGGTTGTACTTCTGTTAAAATGATGGTGGGGGGGGTCATGGTAAACACGGGTATAGTACCGGTAGTAGTACAAGTAATGATCACGATCGTGCAGAAGCCATTGCGGTATGGATGTCGACCATGACAATGGTGATAGCAGTGAAGATTCCTCGGGGGTCATTGTGTGAATATTTACATATGGTGGTATGTATAAATACATGAATACAGATACAAATAGGTACTAGCAAGAGTATCGTGAGGTGCACACAAATCATACCTATCTGATATCACAGGATACCACGTGGTGTTGATAGATGACTGCGTACATGTAGCTGGTATCTACATAAAAATGGTTTGGAAGTGGTATTACATCATATCTAATAATACCTAAACACATTCCCCTGAAGCACATTCAAAAGACTCACAATCCGAACTAATAGTGCACGCTTCTCCCCCAGCTTTTAGAAACTGGATACTATCAATACGCAATTGAAATTCCCACCAATTTGATTTGAGTTGTTCGCCTCCTTCTCCGTCTTTCCACTTTTTCAACTTTTCTTCCAACTCTTCCTTAACTGTGGCATTCCACTGTACCTCAATTTTGAAGTTCATACCCCAACTCTTAGGGTTTTGGGGATCCCGCTCCAAGCAATCCGGTAAATACGTTTCTGATGGGAAGGATGCAATACTGACATCGTCGGAGAGATAATATTGACGGGTGTCGTCAGAACAATTATAACTGAACTTTACATCATCGTACAACTCCGAAAAGTTATTTAGAAATCTCATGGGATACTTCCCGGTTGCAAAAACTTTTGGAAGTTTCTCACCCTCATAGAACTTGACAAAAAAGGATTCTTCGTCGATATTAATACCTGCAATTCCAAAGACGGAATCGGTATACTCAGCAACACATTTTGATTTATCTACATCGCATCTCCATTCGGCTAGACAATCAGAATCTGTTTCACACTAAAAAGGTTGTGAGATATGAAATGAGGATAAGAATCCACATGCATTAGTTTGTAGTTTGTACAGTGTTACTTACACCCTCCCCATTCGGACCGACGGCAACTATCATGAACGGAATATGTTCGAAACCAATCCGTTTCCCAGATACTGGTCTAGTCTCGTTTTTAGTCTCGTTACCATAAAATTCCAACGCACTAGACTTCACAAACTTGAGAAGTTGGCACTTCACTGTCACTTTATCTCGCGTCACAGTCTCAACGATACAGAGAGGCAATTCACTACCGTCTGATCTTAGGATTGGTTTTCGATCTGTTACTGGCGTGACAATGACAGATGGAGTTGCTTTAAACGGCGCATCAAATTTAATAGTAACGAATCCTGTTCGTCCTGTAATGTCGCCTCTTGTGGTATTAGAGTTAGCAATCACCCAATTGGGTGTTCTGAGCCCATGAAGTCTGGATGAAGCAATTCCATGCTCTTTAATGAAGCCATGTTTCACAGTGGTTGTATCCAGTTCTGGGCTTAAAGCAAGAAAATTGAAACCAAGAAACGATGAAGAACCAGGTCTCACATTAAACATTCCTTCAAATGAAATTTTTGGCTCCATCGTCAGGGAGACATCGTACATTGTTTCGGGAAATCTTGTACCATTATTAGTGTACCAGTTGGGAAATACTATGAGCGTCAATGATTCAAAATCTGAAATAGATGAGTGACGAAAGTCTAGTTCAAATAGGCCATCTTTTTTCACAACTTTGATCCTGAAGTCTTTTGCTGGATTTGAATTGAGAATAGTGCCATCATAACTCACAACGCCACTAATAATATCCTCGAAATATGTTGCGTCATTTTGCACAGTTAAAAAGCTGAAACTTTGAAGCGAATCCTTTGATAAAGATCCGCTAAAATCAGTCATTGCAAGGGATGCAGCAGAGTTTCTTGACGATGACACTGCGAAAGGTATGTTATCAAAAACTTCAGCAAAATTCGGGAACGCTTGTTTTTGTGTATCAGTCAAGCCATTTGTATCAAACGCAAGATCCCACTGTTCACTAAAATCTTCAACATGGGTGCCACGAATAGAACTTGCAAAGATGGCGGTGGGTAGATCAGCTTTCCCACTCCATACAGCAGCGTAAGTAACAATGTCCTCCTTAGGGGCAAGGATTACCCCGTCGTCTTCCTCTGATGGAATTGGAGCATAGTCCCAGTACAGTTTGAGTCCTACTATACCCACCTTTTCTTGAGGTGTTATGTCAGCGCTAAAAGCACAAAATCCCGAACGAATTGCTCCGCCAGTAATAAAAGCAGCTGTGTTCTCGGTCAGCTCTATTGCTGGATCAATCGCAATTGTTTGCCATTCATACCAATAGCTCGTTCTTTGGCATGCATCTTCTTCCCACCAGTCAATCCAATGATGTTCACAGAACATGTTTGTATTCTTTAGTGTTATCTCTTCACCTCCAGGAAAATTGCAACGACCTTGGAGTCCGATAATCCCAGCATCCTCATCTGTTACTTCTCCTCTATGCCTATTTGTACTTAAATATTGTCCTCGAAAGCCAACAAGAAACTGGCCTGGCGGACACATCATTTCTGTTTGCACGCCATAATCTTTCTCACGTTTCTCAGTGGCTTCCGCAGAACAGGCACTGCCAAGTGATTCCCAATCGGATTGAACCTGCCACTGTTTTAGACTACAGTATTTAAGATACACCTCTATGACACCATTTTCATCGACAAAGGCATAGTTTCTATCCAGCAATCCCTTCATGCCGCATGCGTAATACTATAGTTCATAAACAAAATCATGCGTTAGTGATGAAATGCATTATGAAAGCAAATGTATCAAAACAGCACTTACCTCGTCTTGACGAGCATAGACAGCATCTTCCCAATTTTTATCCGTATAGTCTTGATCATAATTAAACTCTATGGATTTTTTTTCGCTTAGACTATTTTTCCCAGTTTCAAGAGGATCGTATTTCGGGATTTCGTCAACCTGGAGTAGAGCTCTATAGCCAACGTTAGCATTCATTTCAGATGGAATTAGAGGATCCCCATTCCCGTCTGAAACACCAAAATGCATCAAATCTAGAAGAGGAGATTCATCCGAAGGACTGAGGTCGATTCCTTCAAGGTACAAAAGTGCTTGAAAGAAGGCGGTAGCTTTGTTCCCCAAGAGTTGCCAGATTCCAACAAGCTTGTAGTTGATGGGCATGGGTTTCTGTTTTACAGATGCAGCCCATTCGCGCCAATCTCCACTTGGGAGTCCGCCAACATTAATTTCACTAGTAGTGATCTTCTTCTTTGCGATCTTACTTGCACTCTCAGCTTGCCTAGACGAAGAAGAGGCTCTATTGATGGATGTTTCAACCGTACCGCCAGTAGCGGTTCCTCCTCCTCCGGGTGCTGGTGGTATGTCATCCTCTCCTCCTCCTCCTCCATTGTACTGATTATTAACAATCTGAGGACTGCCGCCATCTTCACTTAGCTTGTCATTTATATATTGTGGCTGGCCAATGGAAATCTGTACATCTACTGATAGAGTGCTCGCAACATCAACCTTATCCTTCGTTAGCTCTGCGAATTCTCGTGAGGTCCTTTTAATAACAACATATAGTGTAAACAAAACGAGGAAGAAATGAGAAGAGGAAAGTCCATTGAATTTCAAAATTGATCTAGAACATTCTTTCAACTTTCAACTTACATTGAGGTGGATAAAATACGCTTGGCACCAAGCTCTACCTTATCAACATAATGTGTGCCGTATGCCTGTATGAACTTGCTAAATTTGGATCGGTGTTGCGCATTACTGGAATCGAATGTTCTGGGCAACTGATCAACAGCTGCTGCAAACTTGGGATCCAAATCCTGTGTACTGTATGGATTGAACGAGACCTCATACTCAGAGCAAACTGCTTTAGCCTCAAACGTGACCATATTGAATGTTTCAGAGGAGGACTTGAAGCTCTCCAACTTTTCACTGCCTGACCATGCAACCTTTGCGTCCAATGATCCAGCAACTCCTGCCAATGCCCCCCATCCCTGTCCTTGTAGCTGCAAGGAAATGGAGTTGTCAAAAGTCGATTCCTTGGACAAACTACGACGATAGTCACTCTCAGTAGAGATCTCTTCTGAAACAGAATCATACTTGCAAGAAGATGTATATCTCACTTCAGTACCAAGAGGCACTGTGAACTCTTGGTCAATGGTTAGGTTCTCAGTGCTTTGATCCTGCACAAGTGCTCTCACTCGATAACGGAAACCTGAGGGTGGTGGGGCAAAATAATCTAATGTAAGTGATAGACGGAAGACTAAAGAAGAAATCGTAGCTAGGAAAAAATAACTCACCTGGATCCAGTTCGCCTCTTGACGAGCCTCTTGGATTTCCTCGAATGAAATCATAACCCAGACCAAGGTACTCAAGATTAGGAATACCTGGCGACTCTCCAAGGGCGGTGGTGTAGGTATATTTCCAGGTGTTAACGTTATAGTTCTTTGTAACCTGATCAATTTCCTCATCCTCAAGTCGACGTCGTGACAAAATCTCTTCTTCTGCACCATTGATGGCACTGGAATGAGCAACATGTTTTTCACCTCCTCCACAGATACAGCATGATTCACGAACAGTCATTCCATCAGAAATGTAATCTTTGTATAACTCACAGAATTCAGTCACGTTTGAAGCTTGCTCAATCTCTTTGCACCCGAAATTTCCATCTTCTTCGCCAAGATGCCAAATTCCCAAATCACCACAGGAGAGCTCTACCAAATTGCCTCCTCCACAGAAACAACATGCCTCCAGGGCGCACTTAGTATCTATTGCTGGTTGACTGATTGCTTTACAGAACTTCTCATGTTCGACTGGTGGAAACATTGCCTCAAGATCGGAACAAGTCTTTCCAACTAGGGGAGAGGAAAAGACTGCAGAATTGTCAGCCGGAAGAGTCCAAGGATCACCCGTAAAAGGATCCATAGCATCGCTACATTCAGTTGGAATATCAGACGTGGGACTATTTGAGATGTTTTTCTTGTTACTTCTCTCTTCAGCCTTTGTGTTTACAACTCTAGTTGATTTCGCTCCTTTAGTTCCTACAACTTTAGTTGATTTCGCTCCTTGAGTTCCTACAACTCTAGTTGATTTCGCTCCTTGAGTTCCTACAACTTTAGGTGATTTCGCTCCTTGAGTTCCTACAACTTTAGGTGATTTCGCTCCTTGAGTTCCTACAACTTTAGGTGATTTCGCTCCTTTACTTCCTTTCAGCTTACGAGATGGGTCGGCACCAGCAATGCTGGGCTCGCTGTATGTTACGACTTTAGTTTCTGCAACGTTGCCATCTACAGTGATTTTGTTCTGGGTTTCACCAGTGGCGTCACCACTACGAAGTACAGGCCAGTTTATAATAGCAGGCTCCAGCTCATTTTGATGCTCTGCAGTGGCAACAAGATGAGTGGAATTGAGAAGAATTCCTGCGAAAATACAGGCAAGGCGAGTCCTCTTGGAGCTGCCAAATAGACCAGAACTTGATTTGAACGCCTTGGAAGACTATATGGTACAAGTGAAGAAGAATTATATGTGGTCAGTAGACTGGGTATATGTATATTTCCGAGGATAGTAATGTTGATAAAAAAGTTACGTACCGTAATATTCTTCTTCTTCTTTGTCATCCTCTTTTTCGAAACAGTATCATCTTTCTTGAACTCTGTGTTAGCCTCAGTCTCAACAATGCTACTCATTGCCAGCGCATACCTTGTGGTAATCATTTCGGGCTTCTTCCTTTCCTTTTCAGCTCTCACTGCACGAGCTGAGAATCCTGCAACGTACTTCAGCAACACCACCATCTTCCATACCTTATTGTTCCAAGCAGAATTTCAATCGTGGTGAATATAAATAAGATGTTTTCTAGGAGAGCATGATAATCCAATGAAGTAACATACCATAATAGTAACCTCCGCTGGATTAGTACTAGGCTTCTTTATATCAGCATCCTCAACCTCTAACACTACATCAAACTCGCGTCCTTCCTTCTCACTGAGATCCGTCATACTAGAGCCACCATTCCCGCCTTCTACCTTGTCTCCGAGATTCGCAAGATCCAAAGACGGTTCATACCCGAGAGCGAGTACGGTATCCTAAAACCGAAGCCTGGCGTTAGAAGAGATAATTTATAAAAAATGGCAAAACACTGGCAAAACACAAGAAGTTCTATGGGGAGCTGGCTGGGCGAGGTTCTGTTCTTCTGGACCAAACACAGCTGAATTTATAAACGACGATAGCAGCCAAACAAAGTTCACATTCTTTTCTTCTCTCACCCAATAATCTTTTCAACATTACACTATGAGCACTTCACTTACCACGACAGAGATTCTTTTTTCAAGTTCATCCTTCTTGATGTCAACATCCTGTTTTACCTACGGCAATTGAAATAAAAGAACAAAAGTCGTGAGATTGGTAACTAAGACAAAGTAGTCAATTGGCAGCAGGGATAAAAGCAACTTACCATGCCGGGGGCGCTTCGTCCGTTGACAAGTTCATCCGTCTTCCAATCAGCTTCAGTGCCCTGTTTTGTCATGTAACATGAATGGTGGTGAACGGAATAAAAACAATCGTGAGAATGATTTGGATCTATTCGTGTGCGACGAGAAGCAGAATCAGACCTTCTTCTTGCTTCATTGCGAGGGAGCAGCAAGTCGTCGTCATGTACAGCGAACCAAACAAGCAACTTTAGCTAGTAAACTCACATGATCTTCATGGTCCAAAACAACACCACGAAAAGTGCCATCGCCATCCTTTAGTTGTTTGTCCTCGGTGTCACCACCAGCACCAGAGACGGGGGTATTAGAAACAAATACATCCTAAAATGACATGATGTGTTAGTTCAGGATTCCTCGTCAGTAGGTTTCAACGGAACAACGTTGTTGTCAGAACAATTGGTTATAGATGAATGCTGCTGCTTACCATTTCCTTTCCACTCGAATCAACAATCCCTAGAAGGGACTTAGTAACCAAAACAACAGTTGCAGTGTTCGCCCGGCCGATGAAGGGTGAGAAGGACTGATTGCTGATAGTACCCTTATCCTGGATCTTGTTGTTAGAAGATCCAATAGTCTCTAGGAATACTGTAGTACTACTGTTCTTTGGAAGACGAGGGCTGCTGGCGAGTTTCTTGTGGAGGATGAGAAGTTCTATATGGCTGTTCCTTTTCACAGCTTCTTTCGTCACCTCAGATGCAGCAGGTTCGGGTTTGTTGCGACAAAGGTCATCCGCAATAGTTCCATTTCCCTCCAGGTACGTGGTAGCCTTCAGTAGTTTCAACTTCATGGTTTTTAAAGTTTTAATAAGGCTGTGTGTGGTGAAGATAGTGGTGTTTGGATCCTCTTTTGTAACGAGCGAAATAGAGTGATCTAAAAAAATGAAACGAAAAAGGCGGTAAAAATGGAGGTGCGCGGAAAATATAGAAATGAACAAAAACCCTCATTCTTCTCACAGAACACCACAGTGTACCGGTACTTGCTGCAAATTACAAATCAGATTCGAGTACCCTCCTCTTTACGCTTCTCTATTATTGGATACCTTATGTTATAGTCAATTTTTGCCGTTCTCTTACAGGACTGAAGATTCTCACCGCCAAAACAACTGAAATTTTGAATATAAAAAAGATACTGTTTCATATTTTTAGTGTTCTTGTATCGAGCCTCTTTCATTGCATACCGGTATTCAATACTTGTATGGTATTAATAACATCGTCATACCTCCCTTGTCTACCATGTCAAACAGACCCACTGTTGTCAGCCCTCAAGCTAACTTGCTATCTCCACATGCTATGAAAAGGGTTGAAACAAATCATGATGGCAAGTTGTTGACAGGAAAGATTTCAAGATAATCAGTACTAATCAGTACTAATCGGTACTAATCAGCCTTGCAGCCACCATCGCTAGTAACAATCTCAAACCATTAGAACACAGTATCATACTACATCATACATCCATAATACCGGCAGTGAATCAATCACGCACATTCAGTACATTGCAGAGAATGACTAGTACCTGTTGCTGTAGGTATTCAATCAATCCATCCATTATTCACGGCCAATAGTCGGATCTATCAATCAATCAATCAACACATCACACCAGCATCGTCATATCATATCATATCATACTATCATATCAGCATAAAAGATACTACAAACAACCAACCAAAAATTCTCAAGTGCAAATGTATCTCCATCATCCGGTGAACAAACCTTTGCCGCTTCCCCCTCGAAAGCCCAAATCCCATCCTCTAGTAACGGAAACGTTATGCATCGCAATGTTCATAAATACAATTCACGTCCTGCTAGTACCGCTGCCTTTATGAATGATGAAGAGACGCAGCGTCTGATTTCTCCCTCTTCTTCTGACAAGATGCTGGCGCCCTTGATCTTGATCTTGATCTTGATCTTTGTACTATTAAGAATAATATTAGTATCAGAGGAGGAGGAGATGCTGCACCCGTCGCTCGTTAGGGTTAGGAAGTGGTGCACAGGCAGCACGAGGATCGAAGCAATGCTGAACGAATGAGAAGATACACGAGAGGACGAGCATTGCATGAAGCTCGCGAAGCATGGAAGGTGGTCAGATTGAAGATACGACAATGCAGCAAGAAAAAACACATGTTGGATAACAAATGTGTATTGGTGGGGATTAACAGAATTATTGATTGGCATTGATTGGCTAGTACATTCACGTTCTGAGCGTATAAGTACATCTTGGAACTGTTCCGTAGTATACCAACAACAAGAAAAGCGGAACACAATTTGGTTGTTACAAGGGCTTTTGAAGCGAGCCTGTAATATTACACTTACCTCCAGGCGAAGGAGTGAAGATTTGGTCGCTCCTTGTCCCAAGATAAAGTAAAGTTTCCGTCTTCCGTAAAAGGATTCTTGGGGACACATTGGGTCAAATGAAGGAATGCTTGATAGAACTTGGATTCCATGCAATCACAGCAAATAATTGGAAATACATGCAAATGTATTGTATTGCATATTGCAATCTGTTCTTTACTATTATGTTACTCTGTGATGTCTTCTTCTGTTACTGACTGGTTTCTCCTTCGTGGTACACCTAGCCATTACTACCCTGCATCAACTAGCTCGCTAGCTAGTTATAGATAGAGTAATCATAGTGCCACTACTGTATCGATACAAGACATCGAAGAGAACACCAAATGCAACAACTCAACGATTATTATAAACACGATTATATTTAATAGTTGTAACTACTGTAGTATCAGCAGCTTCTCCAAATTATATGGAACGAATCTTGAACCAACATTCGGCGTTAGTAGTACTATAGATTCTATTCCAATCCTCAACATGCGCCAATTTCCATTTTCATTTTCACCTCATCCAATTCCAACTATAATAATCTTACACAACTGTATTTTTCAGCATTTAGGACAATCTCATCCATCAATTACAGTAACCGCAGGTTACAGGACACCATGTAGTCATGAATCCTTTATCAGGTTCGCAGCAACCAAGCCTAGCCCACTCGGCACACAAATCTGCATGATTGTCGACGCAAACGAAAGTGGGCGCCGCAGTGCCGGAAGGCTGAGCGGATGAAGCCTTACTTGGAACTCCTGAGGGTGATGCGGTTGGAGTCGCAGTGGGTACTGTTGTGGGTACAACGGGTGCCGCTGTGGCTCCTTCCTGAGTGGGTGCTGATGTGGTTGGAGTCTTAGTGGGCGCCGATGTGGTTGGAGCCTTAGTGGGTGCTAAAGTATCAGAGTCAGAGCAATTTTCACAGGAGAGCCTGCACGTATCTTTCACACCATCGACTTTGGAACACCGTTTGGGCTTTCTTTCGAAAAAACTGCACTTCTTCCCTAGAATTTCTTCATTCAAAACAAATTTGAATTTCAGAGTTCCATCAACACAAGTGTCGCATGTTCCACACGTATCTGGGCAATGGGTGGCGACACCAGGGATCACACAACGAACTCTCTCCTTAGTTTGCACCCAATTGCATGCTCTCGTTTTTTTGGTATCTGTGCCGTCCTCTGGTGCTGGTACGATGAAGCGAAGTTTAGAATCAGCACAGCTGCTGGTCTGAACCTATTGTTGTTTGTATTAGAATAAATGGAGAGTTAGAAGGTTACATTGATAACATCATGTGTGTCTGCATCTCTCCCGAAATAGCTAGTATCAAGTTGATTCGTGGTTGTGGTTGTGGACAGCAACAAGAACACCACAGGTTTAGTACTACTAGTAGTACTAGTACTAATTACTAGCAGTACGACGTGCGTGGGTACTTACCGACCTGTTCACGCCAACGGAGTCATTAAGCGCAAGGGTCGTCTGAAGAATGAGTAGAACTGCAAAAGCCCTGAGGATGAGATTATCTACCAATAGATTCATTACGTGTACTGTTTTAAAGCTGTGTGGTGAAGATAGTGGTGTTTGGATCCTCTTTTGTAACGAGCGAAATAGAGTGATCTAAAAAAATGAAACGAAAAAAAAGGCGGTAAAAATGGAGGTGCGCGGAAAATATAGAAATGAACAAAAACCCTCATTCTTCTCACAGAACACCACAGTTACGTGCCACACAGGTGGAGGGCGCTATTTTTGTGAGGCTTTTAGTACTTATTGAATAGCCTTAATGAAGAGGAAATTGAAATTTTGAGGTGCACCGAAAACTAGCCTCACAAGACTGACATTCGAGAAACAACTTGGCAGTCATCGCACTAAACACACTCCCCAAAGTGTTCGGAATACACACTTTACGGCACTGCGCTGTTCAATCGCAAGCTTCAAAATACAACTTCAACCCTTTTTTTATTGAATTCCGGTTTGCGATTGAACAGAACAAATAGCTAAAACCATTCAAAGCATGTATCTCCTCAATCATCTACCAGTAACTCCCCCCATGGTAAGTAACAACAATGTATTGCCATAAGAGACTCAAATTAATATCTCAAACACCGTTCATAGAATTTAGCTGGTGACAAAATTTATTAGATTACTACTAAAGGAACAACAACAACAAGAACGTCTACAAATTGAGGCCAAAGCAACAGAAACTGTTTGATTTATACTACTATCATAGCTCCTGCAGTACTACTGCTCAGAAGCTACCAATAGCTAGTACCATTCAAAGATACTTCGCGATGTTACGACAACGAAAAAGATCACTGCAGATTTCAAATGGGAGCAATACCACGGAAAGCACCTCATGCTGTATGGAAGCCTCACCAATTATTTCGATACGAATAGAACGGCTTTGTATCCGACAACGACACAAACGAAGAGGACGATAACAACGGCGAGAAGAGGAAGAACGTCTATGAATTGATGCTGAAGAAGCAGAAACTACTAGATTGAAGCAAGAAGAGGAAGGACATCTACGAATTGATACCGAATGAACAGCGGCTAGTACTAGTACTAAATCCTCGTTTGCATCTGTATTCTCTCTTGCGATATATTCTACATTATCCATTCCAAACTACGTATGTATAGTAACCTAAAAGTTATCATTAATATGAAATTTATGCTGTGAATCCACTAGGTAATGTAAAAGTGAAGTATCAGCAGTAATGTTGATCAATGGTGTTGTGTTGTTGATTGTTTTGTTCTGTTCTGTTCTGCTTGTTTTGTGTTTTGTGGGAAATTGGATTTGCTTGATCCTCCAATTGAAAAGGCCTGTTATTACTTAAAGGAAAAACATGT
>Ga0209712_10002877_pt1 | contig 14068 bp, 22 predicted proteins | sample ArcOceMetagenome_FD_187443 | JGI IMG/M metagenome (GOLD analysis project Ga0209712, IMG submission 187443) | Marine eukaryotic phytoplankton communities from Arctic Ocean - Arctic Ocean - Greenland ARC118M Metagenome (SPAdes) (version 2) | ecosystem: Environmental > Aquatic > Marine > Oceanic...
TTTGTCTTTTCCAAAATCATTCAATGTATTGTCTACATATTGAGTACCATAAATTCTTCCAGAAGATAATTCAAACATTGAATTCATGAAATCTTCAGATTTGGAATCTGTGAAAGTCAAATTCTTAGCTTGCAAATCTGTTGTTGGTTTCAGTTGCACATCTTTTGAAACATCTATTTTTTCAGTCCAATCAACATTGTTTCCTTGTTCAATCCAATCTGAATAAGGTTCAATATACAAGTGTGTTGGATTCTGTTCATCTGGAATAATAACCAAATTAAACTTCTTTGCAAGTGAAGTGAAAAAGTCAAGTGCTTTAACTTTTGGTATGTTTGCATTTATGGTATATTCTGTTGTTGCATCGTATGGTGTGACATTTAAGTTTCCACTCCAAGGTGAAACACCAGTATATCCATCAGAAGCTGGTGTGTTTTTGAATGATGATGCAAGAATTGTCACCGTTTGTGTTGGTGCTGAAGATGTTAATATTGTGACAATTAATTTGTATTGTTTTCCACTTTCAAAAGTATTGATATAAGTTGGACTAAATCCACCAAGATTTGATTGTCCAGTTCCATTGTTTAGTGTTTCAACATTTGTTTCCCATTGTGTCATCACATCATCTGTGATGTTGTACAATCCAAATGTGTATTCCATTTGAAGTGCTGATGGAACTGCTGCATTCAATTGTACCATACCACCAAATGCAGACAAGTTCCAGTTTCCACTTGGTGAATAGATTCCAGTTGTTGTGTCAAATTGACCAGCAGCATTCATGTAATCTGGTTGACTTATTAAATTATTTGGAATTATAGTGTGAACACCAACAGATGCAGTAAATGTTCCAGCTTGGTCATATTGTCCTTGAACATCAACTCGATAAAAGTTAGGGTCTGTCAATGTTGTATTTCCTTCACCACCAGAATTGATGTCCATATACAAATCATCCATTGTTGTGTCAAAGAATGTTGATTCATAAGTGAAACCAGATTGATTCAGTATTTTTTGTAATACTTTTCTGACCTTAATTTGTGGTTTTAAATTTCTTATATTTATAGGATTTGTTGCATCACCACTTGAATTCTGATTTGTGCATGAAGTTGTTGTTTGTCCACCAACAAATTGTGCACCATAATCAAACAAGGAATAAACAATGTCACCACCAAACAATCCAACTGCATCACGATTCATTGAATCTTGAACATTCTGTGGTGTCATAATATGATTGTATTCAGTCCAGTCATAATCAGCCAACATCATTCCATCAAGTTCTTGACCAAGTGTTGAAACAGAACTGAAGACAACACATTCATAATAGTGTGTGACATCATTTGAAACAAATACATTTGTTAATTGAAGATACCCTTCAAAGACATCAAATGTGTCTTTTGAAATTGTTGCACCAACTTTGATTTTTGGATTGTAATTTCCAAATTGTGTCACTTCAAAATAGTTCCCAAAGAACAAATCATTGTTTGGTGTTGAAGGAATACGAAAATTGAATGTGTGATTTCCTTTATTAGATTTGAAATCTTGAATATCCTTGAACTGATAGTTCGCAGTCATTGGTTGACTTTCTGACAAGTCCAAATAAACAACCCTTGAATCATCTTGTGTTTCAACTCTTATTTGTGTAGCCATCTATGTTGTTCTAAATTTAGGATTTGCAAAGCTGAAATTTAATTCATATTTGAACAACCCTCTATTCTTTTCTCTTTTTAATTTCATTGATGAATTTTCAAGTATCAATGCTTTTGCATTTTCACCATCCAACAAATGAATCTGTGGTGACATCATCAAATCTTTGATTTGTTCAATCTTATCTTCTGGAAGATAGTCTGTGAACATTTTGGTCTTGATTTGTGGTGCAACAGATGTGGTCATCATTCCTTGCTTTGCAACATCTAATGGATAAGCAGTATTGATTTGTGCTACTGAATAACTTGAAAGTCCAGTTGCTTGGTTGATTATAGGTTTAGTGATGTATTCCTTTTTGACTTTTAGTTCATCAGTTCTTTCTTTGTTTAGTGTTATGTAATCCCATGCACCAAATCTGTTCATATATGCAAGTCTTGATTGGTCATAATTAGAACAATAGGAAACAACATTGAACATATAAATGTCTGACATTGGTGCAGCAGTTGATTGCTGCGTTGCAAATACTTTATATTTTGCAATTGCATTCCTACCACCAGCAACGGAATCTGGAAGTGTACCATCTACATTCACACCATCAACAGTCAGCTTCTGTAAGTTATCAAGTCCAACACCTACAAACTGATAAAATGATTCATCATCTGTTGCAACATTAAAAGTACCACCATTTGTTGCATTGTTTAAAAATGTTAGATTTCCAAGTGTTGCATCACTTGAATTCCTAAAGTTTATAGAAATTTCATATGGTTCAGCAGTTGTATTAATTGCACACCTATTCAAGAATGACATTGTGTGATATTCATTCTTTCCAATATTGACATTGTAGTTTGTACCATCAAAATTGTAATTTGAAGAAAGAAATTGTTTTGTTGACCCATCAAGTTGATATGGAACAAAGTCCACAACAACACCTTCATCTTCTTGACCTCTACCCCAGAACATGTACATTGTTTTCTCTTGTGTTCCACCAGTTGATTGTTTTATTGGTGTTCCATTTGGTGTTGTTGCATACATTTCAAAGAACTTCAAAGTCATCACATTTGCAACACCTTTGAATGCTTCATATCCAGTTGAATTTTCAGGAAGTCCAGCAGAAAATGGTTTTGCAACTCCACCACTTATGTTTGGCAATGTGTGAATGTTTCCCTTCTGTGATGCAGTTGTTGTTGTTGGTGCATCTGAATCTAATGAAGGTGTGATTTGTGGTGTGACAATAGACTTGTATATTTCAGACAAATTGAAGACTGCTTGACCATCTTGATTCTGTTGTTGTGTGAATGATATTTCCTTTGTGACTGGTGTTGTAATTCCTTGAATCTTGTATGTCAATTCCATCAAGAATCTAAACTTGTACACACCAGTTGTATTTGTGGTCACATAGGCAATATTCTGTCCAGTTGATATGTTGAAGTTTGAATCATTTATTAATACGGTAAGAGCCATTTTAATTCAGTTTAATTTCTTTTATAATTTGCTTGATGAAATCATTTGCCATTGCAAGTGCAACATCAGTTCCATCTTTTGGAATAGCCTTTTCAATTGCATCTTTGAAGTAGTTTCTTGCTGACAATCCCTTTGTTGCTATTCCACGACCAATCAAAAATGCTTGTGTCTTCTTTGCTGATTCAGTATTCTTTTTGAATTGACCAGTTCCCATGTCACGAAGTTTGATTGGTTTTGTTTCAATCCACTTCATGATGACACCCTTTGGAAGATTCTGTGATTTGAATCTGAATGGTGAATTCTTCGCTGATGGTTTTGTGCTTTCTGAACCCTTCACACCTTGTTCCATGAAAGCTGCATAATCTTCAGAACTTGTGAATTCTAAATCAAACCCACTTGCAAATTTTCCACCACTACTTCTTTTTTGTTTAAGACTGAAACCAAGTGAAGAAGACAAAGCACCAGAATTGTTTGTCACACGCTTTTTTCCATCAATCATTTTGGATGCACCAAGATTGATTCTTGCAAGTTTCACAACCCTTGTTCCAAACTTCTGAAGTTCTTGTTTAGTAGTTGGTATCATCTATCTATATTTTAACCATTCTCTTGTTGATGATATATCTGATTCGCTCATTCCACTTGTTGAATATAGAAATTCTTGAAGATAAAAATCACAATTTGAATTTGGGACATTTTTTCCAATAATGAAACTGAAACCATCAAGGTCAATTCCACTTGTTAAAAGTTCAATTGGATTGTCATCATCAATCCAACACTTCATGTATGTATCTGCTGCATTGAATTGAAGTGCAATGACTAATGGTTCTTTTCTTTTTAGATTTGTTGATGATGGTGGTGCAATTGGAAAAATACTTTCTCTTGATGTGACTGGACTTGAAAAAGTAAGTCCTCCAGTTGATGTTGTATATATTTCAATGTTAGATGTTCCAGCAGTATTTTGTAATTTGAAAATTCTATTTGTACCACCACCAGAACCAGCAAGAGCAGGAAAATCTTTTATCTTAATGAAAAAAGTAAATTTTGAACCACTTAATGGAATAGAAGATTGTGTCAAATAGACATCCAAATCTTTGTCTTCTGATTTTATATGAAATGCATGTTTGTTGAAATCATAAATAATTGGTTCACCAAACTTTGTCAAAACATCACTATTTGAATATGTATCAATAAACGGTTTTAAGTCTTTGACAGATGTGATTGTTTGTTCTAAGTTTTTAGACAAGTCCATCATTGAAAACCATGCATATTGACTTGGTGTTCCTTCTGGAAGTGTCACATTTTTATTGTTCCATATTTCTGATTTGAAGTATGGAATCAAACAAGCTGATGCTTCATTTGGTGTGATGACATTGAATGATGTGGACCATCCAGAACAATTGTCTGGTTCTGTATCAATAAATGGTTGTGCAGTTACTGGAAGTTCCATTGAAATCAATGTGTCTTGATTTATGAAATACTTTCCATCTGTAACTTCTTTGCATAAGTCTTGAAGAATAAGAAGTGAATCAGAAAGACAAGTTGCTTCATTTCGCATCTTGTTTGATTCAACATTGTATCTGTCAAAGATGACCACATCAAATCCATAAACCACAACTTGGTCATCAATTGAAGTTCCAGTTGGTGTCAAATGAAGTGCAGGATATTTTGTAAACTTGTCCTTGTCAAAGAAGTTTAATTCACCATAAGTGAAAGATTGAATTTGCTGATGTTGTTCAGCAATTGAATCAAAATATTGAATTATTGCTTTGTAAGTAATCATCTTTTTGCTTTGCTTTTATTTTGTTTTTGTCTTGCTTCTTTTTCTCTTTCAGTCTGTCTGTCTGCATCAAGTGAAAGTTTAGTCAAACACAACATCAATGAAAGTTTTGTGATTTTGTTTACTTTTAAAACATCACCGTTTGACAATCCATCAATTATTGCAAACCATCCATAGTTTGAACTAACTGATTTTTTTCCACTACTTTTGAAGACTGATGGAAAGTTTTCAATTGTTCTTTTCCTAAAGTCCAAAAAAAAACTGCAATTGCATTTCCAACATTTATTGACAATTTTTCAAAGTGAATTGAATTTTCAGAATGAACATCAAAATCATATGGTTCAATGTCATATCTGTTTCCTTGTTCTTTGACAATTGGTCTATATAAAACAGACATCATTTTTGCAATGTCATTTTCTTTTGCATAAGTTTCAATATCTACAAATTCACCCATTGTCAAGTCATCAAGATTTGGATGAAATCCATATTTGACACCATTGATGTCAATCTTGTTGATGATGTCCTTGTTTACTGGTTTGCCAATTAGCTTTTGCAGGTTTGCTTGAATCTTCTTCAAATCCTTCAATTTCATCACTTCAACAATATGTTCTGATATATCACAAAGAATTGAAATGGTCTTGATGATGATTTGTCTTTCATCCTCTAAGTCCTTCAATGAATCATTGTATTTGATGAACTTTTTGATAGTTACATCAGACCAATCAGTTGGAATTGTTATTTCAAAAGTCTTCTTCATTCTAATACTTTAAAGTTCTGTTTTTACTTATTTCCTTTTAAAATGCATAAACACCATAGTTTCCTTTGACTTCATACCACATTCGCATCATCAATGCATCTGCATAATCTGGTGACCTTCCAAGAAGTGATTTCATGGTGTCCTTTGGTACAATTGAAAGCTTTTGTGTGTCCTTATCTAATTTGTCACGCTTGATGATTTCAAGTTCTTCAATGATGGTTTGTTTGTGTCTTGTGTCTTTGATTGCTATCTTTCCAGCATTGACCATTTCACCAAGTTTGAAATAGCATTGTGTTTTTAAGTTCTGAAAGTTTTCTGACTTCAATGCTTTTGAACCATTTACAAATCCTTTGCAACCAGATAGTCCATCTTTTACACCACCACCAACACCATCTTCATCAACAATGATGTGTGACCTTTGAACACTATTCTGAAGTGACATTGTTTTAAGTGCTTCAATTGTATCAACAACAGATGATATGTCCATTGAAACAATCTTTTCAACTTGTAATCCATTCCAAAGAATGATGACCGTTTTATCTGCACCAAATCTTGCAACATCACAAGTGATGAATTTTGTTCCACCTTCAATTGTGTTGGTGAACATATCATGAATTGAATCATAATCAAATAGCAATGCATCATCTTCATTGTATTCCCAATCACCAAGAAGAAGTCTTTGTCTTGACACCTTATCAAGTTTTTCAAGTTGTTTGATGTAGTGTTCAGAAATTGCAGAATTGTCAGTCACAAGTGATTGAATGAATTGTCTGTGTTCTGGAAGTCTATTTTCTTTTGATGGTTTATAGAATTCAGAATACAACCATGACTTTGTTGGATTGCAGGACATCAATGTTTTTGGAATCAAACCATATTGGTCAAGCTTGAATCTAATTCTTGAATTTAGAATGTTGATTGCTTTGTGTGAAACTTCAGCACATTCATCAACAAATGCATCTGTGATTTCAAGACCACCCAAAGATGTGAAGTCTGGGTCTGATGGATATAAGAACAAGTCTTTCAAATAGATGATTGAACCATTGAAGAAAGTGATGGTTGAATCTTGTGCATTATATGTGAAATCTTCATTTGGTTTCAATCCACAAAAGTCTTGTGCAACTTCAAAGAATGTCATCAATGTTGTTGCTTTCAGATTTTTCAGTTTACTTCTTGCAATCACACTTCTTGTTCCAGCATATTGAAGTCTTCTGTGGATTTGCCAAAGGCAACCAGTAAAAGTTTTTGAACCACCAGCACCACCACCAAATAAAACTTCAGTTGTGGTTTTGTCTTCAAGATATTTGAAACATTCTGCTTGTGTATCAAACAAGTCAATATCAATTGTTTTTGGCATTCAGTCTGTTCAAGTTTATCACAATTGATTTATCTGTAATTTCTGCTTTTACTTCTGTTCTTGATAGCTTTGGAACAATGTATTCAGACATCTTCAAAATGATTTCTAATGCTCTGGCTGGTTCTTCCATTGCAGTTTCTGTCAACCACAATTGCATCTTGTCTTGATTGTTTTCAATCAGCAGTTGGAAAGCATCACGAATTTCTTGTGTTGTTTTATTTGGTATTCCTTTTCTGCTGACTTGAAGTTTGTTTCCTTTTTCAAATCCCATCACTTTTTGTTTAAAAGATTAAGATAATACTTGAATAAACAAAGTGTTATCACTACAATAAAAACTGGATAAAAGCACAACATCAGTTGATGTCACTTTCTGTCACTTTCACATCTTTTGGTTTTATGTCTTCTGGAATAATATCATCCATAGAAATGTTTGTGATTCCTTCATCTAATTTGGTCATAAGATTGTGTGCAGTCTGCAATGATTTATCAAGTGCATATCCTTTGCATATACCTTGAACATACTGAACCACTCCTATTTGACCTTGAAATGTTTCTGCTATTATAGTCATGAAATCAACTTGACCATTTTCCAGTCTTGGATATTTTTGTTCTTGTTGCTTGTCTTGATTTAGTGTTTTAATCTTTCCCATTGTTAGTTTGTTAGTTTAGTAAAAAAAGGCTGGGTGTGGCTTTGGGTGTTTCCCTTCTTCTTTTTATCCCTTAAAGCAATGTTTATAATTGCTACTTTTAGAACTTGTACTTCGTTCTCGCTACTATCCTTTTTAATTTATGAACCACATGAATCACAATCTTCTTGATTGTCAATATCACATGATGGTTGATTCCTATCTGACAAGTCTTTCAAAAAGTCATCAAAAGATTCATTCATTTCTTGTTCTGTTTCTTGCACAATTTCAATGTGCTTTTCATCATCTGGATTGAATTTTTTCATTGTGTCTTTCTTTCAATAGTTCTTTGAATTGTTCTTTGTCACCGTATTTGATATGACACTTTCTACAAACTGCCATCAGATTTTCAATGGTATCTTTCACCTTTGTTCCACCAGCTTGTCTTGGTTCTATGTGGTGAATGTCAACTGCTTTCTTTCCACACATTTCACAAGGAATAAATTCATCACCAAAGTAACTGAAAAAATCCATGTAAATCTTTGTATGTTTTTTCATTCAAGTTTGTCTTTTATCTTATCAATCAGATTGTTCATATATCTAAGATAGAAAATATCAAACTCCAGTTCTTCTTGCTTGTGTTGTTTCCAGTAAACATAAAGAACACCTCGCAATCTTTGTGAAGGTGTTTTCCCATCGTTATGGTCTGAAGACAATTTGAATCCATCTAATGCATTCAATTCTTCTTGTGTTATATTATCACTTGATAAGTACATTAAACATTCAGTCTTTCTTAAATCAAACAATTTGACTGCTGATTGTGTGTTCAGTTCATATGTTGAAAGAACTATTTTGACTGATGAATCTTGTCTTGTTGCAATTGATTCAACACCTACTGGAAGGACTAATTTTGCCATTGATTATTTTTCATATTCTTCAACTACTTGTTTCATTTCTTTCAATGCTGATTTCAAACAAGGAACACAATTGCTGGAAGTAGTATTTCCACCAAAATATTTTCTTTGCATATCATAAAGAATTGTCTTTTGATTTGGGTTGATGGTATTGTCAACTTCATCCAACAATTTCTTGATTGCAAGATAATCATTTTCAGCGACTTGAAGAAGTTTCCACTTGTCAAATGGACATCTGCTGAATGAAAGTTTTGTCTTTGCATCCATGAAACAACCACAAGTTCTTTTCTTTCCAACTTTTGTTCCTACAATTGCAGTTCCACAAGTTCTTGTTTTCTTTCTGAAGTGTTTGCATGATTCACAAATTGCAATTCTTTTTGATGCAAGTTCTTTGTCTGCTTTGAATGGTATCATATAAGTCTAAGTTGTGATTGATGTTGTTTTAATCTTTTTAATGATGCTTCAAAATATTCTTTATCAAGTTCACAAGCAGTCAAATCAAATCCTAAATTGTGACAAGCTATTGCAATACTTCCAGAACCAAGATGTGTGTCAAGTATTTTGTCACCCTCTGTTGCGTAGTTCATCAAAATCCACTCATACAATTTAATTGGTTTTTCTGTCGGATGAATTCTTGGTGTTCCATTGTTTGCGTTTGCACCAACCCAAGAAACTTTGTAACTTCTCAATGCTCTATTAAATGATGTGTAAGCCAGTTCTCCATCACTAAAATCATTTGCACCAGTTCCTTTATCCCAATAAACCCAACCCATACTTGGTGGCAAGTTTTCTGTCATATAATTTGCACCCCAAACAACTTGATTCTTAGATACTCTTCTTAGCTCATCAAAATATTCTTTTGTCGGTGTATTACTATCCCAGTCACTTGTACCTCTGTTTATTTTTTTCTTTCCGTTTCCAAGTGTCATTTTAGTTACATCAATTCCATAAGGTGGGTCAACAATTGCCAAATCAAAATGATTGTCTTCATACCTTGACATCAATTCCATGTTGCATTCGTTTGTGATTGTCATATCAAATCTTTAATGTTCTTTTTTACTTTGTCAATTGTGTATTGAATACTTTTGAAAGTGATTCCAGTTTCCTCAGATAATCTTCTGATTGAAAGTCCAGTTTCATAATATAGTTGAAACAACTTTCTGTCATATTCATCAAATGAATTTAAGCAATCATCAATTCTTTTGTTCATCAAATCCATGTGTTCATTTGAATCATCTTCAACCTCTGCATTTTTATTCACCAAGTGTTCCAGAAAAGATTCATTGCTTTCAATCTTCTTTCTTTTATATTGAACAATCTTCTTGTTGAATTGTGATTTGTTTGAAAAGTATTTCACCATCATGATTTTGCAGATGTATGTTTTAATCTTTCCAGAATCAATGATGATAAGAAGTTTGTGTTGGTTCATGGTCATCAACTGAAGGAATGTTTCTTGCACCAAGTCTTCTGACAAATCTTTGTCTTTTGTTTTCTTTATTGCAAACCCAAGATAATATTTAAAGTCCTTGTATATCCATTCAATTGGATGCCATTGTTTTTTCATAAACCACAATATCCAGAATCACATTCATTGAAATCATCAAATGACATTTCAATCTGTGGTTTATATTCAATGATGTTTTTATATGTCACACCTTTTCTGAATGTATTTGGTTTGTTTATTTCTTCCATTTTAGAAAACCATTCCATCTTGTTTGGATGTTCAATTGACATCTTGTTCAAATACATTTCATTTCTATGGAAACATCCAACACAATTGTTTTTGTATTCTTTTGTGAATTGAACTGGTTTGTCATTCCAAAATTCTTGAATGTTATCTTTGAACACACCATCATCAATCAATGGAAAAGTTGGTGTTCTCCATGTATAATCTTTCCATTTTTTATTTCCATTTTTATGAAATTCAAATGAATACTTCATTGATTCCATTCCACAAGAATCTAATTTTTCAATGACTTTCTTTGCTCTTTTCATTTCATTTGCTCGAAATCCAATTCGCATTTCAACTGGTTCACCAATTGTGTGATACCACCATTCAAAGATTGGAAACATCTTCAAATAAGAAGTGCAATATCTTGTCATCATGTTTGGAAGATAATGACTTCCATTTTTACCTTGATTTTTCTTCTGATTGATAATGTCTTCAAATGGTTCACCAGTCACAAAAGTGATATTTCTTCCAATCATTTGTTCAAGTTGCAAAATGTATTTCACACAATCATCTTGTTCAAGTGTTCCAATAAATTCTTGACCAATCTTGTCTGATACAATTTGTCTTATTTTCTTGTCTGGATATAAACAAGACTTGTCATTTGTTCTGACTAATGCAAAGACATCAAAGTCTGCTGGATAATTAGCAGAAATATATGCAGATGATTGTCCACCACTTATTGAATTGACTATTTTCATTTCTTGATTGTATAATTTACATCAACTTCTGGAACGGTGCAGTTTAAATACCACTCTATTTTTTCAAGTGTTTCATCTATTCCAGTACAAACAATTGCCAAATATCCAGCTTTGTTCAATATACCAATCACATTCTTTTGGTTTTCTGTCGCTGAATTTCCTTTGACTTTTAATTCTATTGCAAGACCATTCACAATTTCACCTTCAACAATTCTTGGTGAATAGAAAAATAAGTCTGGAAATCCAGAAGTATATCCTTTTGCTTTATAATCTCTATGTCTTGCATTCTGAATATAAACACCACCAAGTGAACCATTCATGAAGATGTCTTTGTGCTTTAGCTTCATATATCGAACAATTGATTTTTGCAATTTTTTTTCTTCTTGCTTTCTCATAATAAACTTTGACCATTTAGTTTTGCACCCTTTGACATTGTTGCATCATTTATTTTTTTTGTGTAATGATACCATGCTTTATTTGGTTCATAACCAAACATTAAAAAGTAAGTGTTTTGTGTCACCACTTTAATTTTTAGGTCTGTTGATTGCTCTTTGGATTTCATTGTCTTGTTCAAGCTGAATTATTCTTTCAATTAATTTCAAATTTTCTTTCAATAATCTTTCAAATGCTGATGTATAAATAGAAAATTTATTTTCTAAGTCAACAATGACATCAGCCATTTCATTCAGTTCTTCATATTCAACAAATTCTTCAAGTGCATAAAAGATTGCTGAATCAACTTGATTGAAGTCTGGATGATGAATTGAAACTAATTCCAAAACTTTTTCTTTCTGTTCCTTTTTCATTGTCGCATCCAGTCTTTCATTGACAATTCACTTGTTCTTTCTCCAAGTGCTGACCATTCTGAATCTTGCTTTGTCTTTTGTTTTTGTCTTTGCAATAGAATCAAGCTTGTCTTGGTTGAATCATACTTGTCAAGCCATCCCAAAATCATTCCACCATCTATTCTGTCATAAATCTTTTCATTCATCTTTGCAAGTTTCAAACACATTCCAAAGTCAACAAAATTCAAACCTCTATGTCTTTCAATTATCAAGAACGCTGATTCTTCAACTTGTTCTTTGTTCATTTTAGATTTGCAATTGAAGAAGTCTTGAAACTTCAACATCATAAGCATAAGAATGTCCACCGTTTTTTCTTCATTCTCTTTATACGATTTATACAATGAAACTGGTGGGTCTGTCAATTGCAATTCAACAACATCATTCATCTTCATTTTCAGAATCTGTCTGTTGAATTTTGGATTGACTGGTGATAGAATGTTCCTATCTATATTTTGCAAGGATGTCATCTGCAATGTTGTTTTTGTTTGTATCATTTTTCAAGTCTTGAATAATGTTCACCAAGTTAGAATTTATTTGGGACAATTTGATTTGCTTCTGAAGGAATGGGTCAAGCTTGTTCCAGTTCTTAAATATGTATTTTAATGAACTAAGAATTTGTTCTTGACTATCATTGCCTTTTTGTTTACAAAGTGTCTTAAGATAGCTTAAAATAGTCTTCATTGCTTTTCCTTGTACACCATCAATCTTTGCTGGTGCATCTAATTGTGACAAACAAAATTTGTGGTAGATGTCAATTGACATCTTATATATGTGTTTATCATCTTTGTTTTCTATCTTATGTTTACTATATGGTATAGGTTGACCGATTTCAACAATTGCATTTTCCGTTTTCGGTAAATCCATTTTTTGTTTTCGTGAATTGCATTTATCGTTTTCAACAAATGAACCTTCATCAATGAATGCAAACCATTTTGTTCTGTCATATTTTGCTTTGTTATAATTACCAACCATCAAGACTTCTTGACTGACAAGTGAATTCAAAGTTCTGTTTATTTGTCCAATACTCCAAAATGGAAAAAGTTTCTTGAATGCAATTGCAGAATTGAAAGTCCAAGTTCTGCCATCATGATTTGAATCTTTATTTGCTGAATTCTTTTTTATCCAGAATTGAAAATTCTTTATCATGATAGCTTCACCAACTCCAAATTCTTGTGCATATTCTATGTTGAAAGAATATTCCATCAGTTGTTGATTGTTTTGAAGATTGTAAGTTCTGAAATATTTTTCAGTTTTGCAATCTTCTTTATTTGTGAATACAACATTTCTGGATTGTTCAAATAAACATCAAGAGTTTTCCTGCTGATGTTTAGTTCTTTTGCCATGTTTGTTTTTGTTTCAAACAAACTGATGAACAATTGTTCTGATTTATTTTTTGGTGTCCAGTTCATATCTTAAAATGGTAAATCATCACTTGGTGTGTTTGCTTGTAGACTTTCCACTTTCTTGATTGATGTGTATCTATCATCAACTTTTTGAACTGCTTTGTCTTCCATCACCCATTCAACAATTGTGTTTGCAGTCTTGAAGATAGTATTCAAGTCTGTCTTATTATTTGCAATGCAAAGGTCTGCTGCAACTTTCAATGATGACTGCTTCACAATCATTCTTTGAATATCTGGATTTGCATTTGTTCCACTTGATTGTGGTGTGAATGACTTTTGTTCAAAATGTGGTTTGATTTTCTTTCCAAATTTGTTTTCAGTCACTTGAAATTCCTTTTCAACTCCAATTGGAAAGTTTTTGTTTCCACCATCTTGTGTCTTTGATAAGTATTCACCAATAGTTCCATCTTCAAAACTGATTTCAAACTTGAAGAATGTTCCATGTGTCAAATCTAAAGAACCATTTGATTGATTGCTTTTAACTTTTGATTTTTTGATTTCCATCTTAGTTGTTTTTTAATATGTTGTTGTAAATATTTGGCTTGTTCAGTTGTTCCCATTCAAGAACCGTTGAATCAATTGGATTGCATTCAATTCTTGCTTCATCAAATTGTTGTTCTTGTGCTTCAGTTTGATGTTGTTTTGCTTCATCATGAAGATGTGGGTTTCCAGCAAATACATCTTGGATAAATTGTTCAAATAATCTTGACATGATTGTTTTCTTTTCGTTAAACATTGTGTAAATATAGTGTAAATAAGTACACAATCTACAAGTCTTTTAAAAGATTCAATAAAACATTTCTACCTTGTTTCATCACATCAGATGCAGATATGATTTTGTATTTAAAATTTTTTATTATATC
>Ga0209712_10002878_pt1 | contig 14068 bp, 10 predicted proteins | sample ArcOceMetagenome_FD_187443 | JGI IMG/M metagenome (GOLD analysis project Ga0209712, IMG submission 187443) | Marine eukaryotic phytoplankton communities from Arctic Ocean - Arctic Ocean - Greenland ARC118M Metagenome (SPAdes) (version 2) | ecosystem: Environmental > Aquatic > Marine > Oceanic...
CTTGTCGATGCAAGTGAAGGGAAGATTGGATCAGTAATGGATAGAGTCTTATTGTTTTGTTTGCAATATGACCCTGATAAAAAAACTTATGCATTTTACGCTTATAATCTAATGCGTGTTGGAGCAATTCTTATCACACTCATTCTAGGGATTTTCTTCTTTAGAATGTGGCGAAAAGAAAAGCGAAAGACACAAATTTAAAGGAATTTAGTATGGAAAAAATTAGTGAACTTCTGTACATGCTATTTGGATGGTCTCTACCTGAGCAAGCGAGTAAGCAGGCTCATTTAGTAGATGATCTCTATGGTGTTGTTATGATCATCAGTATTGTAGGATTTGTAGGACTTATGTCTGCTATGACTTTCTTTGTAGTAAGATATCATCGCTCGAACAGTGATAAATCAGCTTATATACCTCACAATATTTTAGCAGAAACAATTTGGACTGTTATACCAACAATCATTTTTCTTGGTATTGGAGTTTGGGGATTAGTCGCTTATTACAAAATGAATGAGATCCCAGACGATGCTTACAAAATTCAAGTTACAGCTAAGCAGTGGATGTGGGAATTCACTTACGACAAAGACGGAAAAGAAGCTTCTGTTACCGAAATGATGTATATCCCCATTGATACACCAATCTTACTAGATATGTCCTCGGTTGACGTTCTTCACAGTTTCTATGTTCCCAGTTTTAGAGTTAAAAGAGATGTTGTTCCTGGGATGAGATCTAAACTTTCTTTCACAGCAACAAAGCTCGGTGACTTTAGACTTTTCTGTGCAGAATTTTGTGGAACTTCTCATTCAAGAATGAGAGGAACAGTAAGAGTTGTTTCTAAAAAAAGATTTAATAAATGGCTTAACTTTGAAATAAAAGAAGCTAATATCAGTGACCCTGTTGAACTAGGGTCCAGATTGTTCCAAAGAAAGGGTTGTACAAGCTGTCACTCAGTGGATGGGTCAGTAATTATCGGGCCTTCGCTTAAGGGGATATATGGCAGGCAATCCGAAATGCAAGATGGAACCAAAGTATTAGCTGATGCTGACTACATAAGAGAGTCAATTCTTAAACCTCAAGCTAAAATTGTAAATGGCTATAGCGGTGTTAAGATGAACTCTTTTGCAGGGCAACTTGATGAAAAAGAACTTGGTTACTTAATTAAATACTTAGAAACTTTAAAATAAAAATAAAAATAAAAATAAAAATAAAAACTAAATCTTAAATTGGAGGTCCACCATGGCCGCAAGTGGAACAAATTATATAAATTGCGAAAAGGGCGTATGGTCTTGGCTTACGACAAAAGATCATAAGCGTATTGCCTTAATGTACTTCTTTGCAATTTTAGCATTCTTTTTGGTAGGAGGAGCTTTTGCTATTCTTCTAAGAACAGAACTATTAACAGCTGAACCCTTATTCATGTCAGGTAACACGTACAACAGAGCTATGACTCTCCATGGTTCTATTATGGTTTTTATGGTTATCATTCCTGGTATCCCAGCTTTACTTGGTAACTTTGCATTACCTCTAATGTTAGGAGCTAAAGATGTAGCTTTTCCCAAGATAAATTTACTTTCTTGGTACTTATTAATGACTGGTGCCGCGATTGCGATTCTTTCACTTTTTTGGGGAGGAGTTGATACAGGTTGGACATTTTATACACCATATTCTTCTAAATCAGCTGACGCCGTAACAATGGTTGTATTAGGTGCATTTATAATGGGTATGAGTTCAATAATGACTGGACTAAATTTCATTGTAACAATTCATCAGCTTCGTGCTCCAGGAATGACATTCATGAGAATGCCATTATTTGTTTGGTCACTATATGCAACAGCGATAATGCAAATTCTAGCAACTCCTGTTCTAGCGATTACATTACTTCTTATTGCGACCGAAAGAATTTTTGCTATTGGAATCTTTGACCCTACTTTAGGTGGAGATCCGGTATTATTTCAACATTTCTTTTGGTTCTATTCTCATCCGGCTGTTTACATTATGGTTGTTCCAGCAATGGGGATTGTTTCTGAAGTTATTGCAACATTTTCTCAAAAAACTATTTTTGGTTATAAAGCGATTGCATTCTCTTCAATCGGAATTGCAGCTATTTCTTTCCTTGTTTGGGGACATCATATGTTTGTATCTGGTCAATCAGATCTTGCTGGTTCGATCTTCGCAATCTTAACAATGCTTGTTGGAGTTCCAACTGCAATTAAGATTTTTAACTGGGTAGCAACTTTATACAAAGGTAGAATTAAATTAGATACTCCAATGATTTGGACTTTAAACTTTATAGCTAACTTTACTGTTGGTGGAGTTACAGGTCTTTTTCTTGCAGCATTTGCAGTAGATGTTCACTTACACGATACTTACTTTGTTGTTGCTCACTTCCATTACACAATGCTTGGTGGAGCTCTAACAGGATTCTTCTCAGGACTTTATTACTGGTTCCCTAAAATGACAGGTAGAATGTATAATGAGACTCAAGGACGTATTGCAGCAGTTCTAGTCTTCATTGGATTTAATGCTACATTTATCCCACAATTTATTATGGGATCTCAAGGGATGCCAAGAAGATATCATACATATGATGGAATCTTTGCCCCTTACCATATTGCAAGTACAATTGGATCTTACGTCCTAGCTGCTGGATTTATATTTGCTATTTATATTTTAATTAGAGATATGTTTAAAGGTGAAGTATGTACTGAGAAAAATCCATGGGGTGGAACTACTTTAGAGTGGGAAACACAAACGCCACCAATTCATGAAAACTTTGTAGAAATACCGACGGTAACTAGTAGACCTTACGAGTATAGATAGGAGATAAATAATGGAAAAAGTTGATAGAAGAGTAGAGCACTCTCATCATTTCAATAGCATGGAGCAAGAGCACGAATCCGGTAAACAGGGTGCGTGGTTATTTATGGCAACAGAAGTCATGATGTTTGGAGCTTTATTTGTAGGTTATTTTTTGTATCGTGGTCTTTACCATGATGCATGGGTAGTTGGCGGAGAGCTTCTTAATTGGAAACTTGGTGCTACCAATACTTTAGTTCTTTTACTTTCATCTTTCACAATGGCTCTGGCCGTTCGTGATGCTCAGATGGGGCAAAATAAAAAGGCCATAGCAAAAATTATTGTTACTACTCTTTGTGCAATATCTTTTATGGTTGTTAAGTATTTTGAATATTCTGGAAAAATTCATGCAGGATTATTCCCAGGCTCTTGGGCCCCGATACCAGAGTACATGGATAAGATAAACGCTATTGTTGAAGCAAATAATTTAACTAATTTTAAGTTAGAAAATCTTCGTCTCTTTTTTGTTGTCTATTTTGTTATGACTGGTCTTCACGGAATTCATCACAATTGGTATAGGTTTAATGATCTGGTTGTGGAAAAGATTAAAGAATGAAGAGTTCAGTAAAGATTACTACACAGCGGTTGAAGGTGTTGGTTTGTATTGGCATATTGTCGATATCATCTGGATCTTTTTATTCCCACTAATGTACTTAATGTAATAGGAGTTAAAAATGTCACATCATATAATGCCATTTGCAACAAACGTAAAAGTTTTTATAACACTTGTATTTCTAACTCTCTTGACTGTTTACACAGCAAAGTTTGTTGACTTAGGAGACTTTAATCTTGTGCTTGCAATGTTTATCGCCTCAGTAAAAGGATTTTTTGTTCTAAACTGGTTTATGCATTTAAAGCATGACACTGCTACAAATAAGTTTATCATCCTATCGACTGTATTCTTTTTAGTCCTTCTTGGTGGTATTTGTTATTCAGACCTTTTCTTTAGAACTTAAGGTTTAAGTAAACATATGTTTAAAGTATTAAAAAATTTTTTTAAAATTAGTATAGTCATTTTTGTCGTAATAAGTGCAATCGCGGGCTACGGCATTGGTTTCAATATAGAAGATACTTTTAGCTTTCTTCACTTCTTTCTTATGATTGTAGGAACCTTTTTGATTTCATCTGGATCACTCTCACTTAATCAAGTTCAGGAGTCAGATAAAGATGCAAAGATGCCACGGACACAATCTCGTCCAATTCCAAGTGGTGTCTTTTCTAGAAAAGTGGGATTTGCAATTAGTTTAACAAATATTATTTTGGGATCAATTGTTCTTTATTATGTGAATCCACTTTCTTGTTATATCGGAATTGCTATCATTGTGATGTATAATGTCTTTTATACAATCCACTGGAAACAGAACTGGAAGTTTGCAGCTGTTCCTGGAGCAATCCCTGGAGCTCTTCCTTGTACGCTGGGATATGCTGCCGTAAACCCAAATATTTTATCAAGCGAGAGTGTTTACCTTTTTTTAGTTATGTTCCTATGGCAAATGCCTCATTTTTGGACATTGGCCATTCGTTATAAAGATGATTATGCAGCTGGAAACTTTCCAATCTTGCCTGTAATTGTCGGGAAAGATAGAACTATTTTTCATATTTCTTTCTATGTGTGGGCCTATGCCTTCTTAGCTATTGCATCACCATTCTTTGTCGAATTTTATTATGCTTACTTCGCTATTGTAATTCCATTTGCTTTACTCGTAGTTTGGTTGTTTTTTATATATGTAAAAAATGAAGCTACAAACGACAAAGCTTGGCTTCCATTCTTTTTAGCTACTAACTTTAGTATGTTAGCTTTTCTCTTTGCTCCACTTATTGATAAGTGGACACCACTTATTTTAGACGTTTAAATTCTCAAGTGTTACAATTTTTCTAATATCGACTCAATGTATTAGGAAATATGTATGCTAGAAATCAAACTTTCAGATTATAAAAAGCCATTTTTTTGGATTAAGAAAATAGATCTAGACATCGATCTCTATGAAAATGAAACGTTTATTACAAGTACATTAGTAATAAATAAAAATACTGATTTTGATGGTCCTCAAGTATTTGAGTTAGATGGAATTGATTTAGAAATCGTTGAATTTAAAATTAATGGTAATGACTTCAAAGATTATAAGTATTCTGATGACAAGTTAACTTTCAATCCTGCTAGTGAACAATTTGTTATGGTTACAAAAGTGAAAATACATCCAGAGAAAAATTTCACTCTTGATGGTCTTTATAAATCTGGGAGTATCTTCTGTACACAATGTGAAGCAGAAGGGTTTAGAAGAATAACTTTCTATCAAGACCGGCCAGATGTTATGGCGATATTTTCAACAATTATTCGTGCGGATAAAAAATCTTATCCAGTATTACTTTCAAATGGAAATAAAGTTGATTCTGGAGATTTAGATAATGGAAGGCACTTTGCTAAGTGGGAAGATCCATTTTTAAAGCCAGCTTATCTTTTTGCTGTTGTTGCAGGAGATTTAGGCTTAGTTTCTGATTCCTTTACAACAAAATCAGGGCGCGATGTAAAATTAGAAATCTTTGTAGACCCAGGTAATGAAGATAAATGTGCTCATGCAATGAAGTCACTTCAAAACTCTATGAAATGGGATGAAGATGTTTTTGGTTTAGAGTATGATCTTGATATTTATATGATAGTGGCAGTTGATACTTTTAATATGGGAGCAATGGAGAATAAAGGTTTGAATATCTTTAATTCTGCTTACGTTCTTGCAAAAAAAGAAACAGCAACAGACTCTGACTTTCAAGGAATTGAAGCTGTAATTGCTCATGAATACTTTCACAACTGGACAGGAAATAGAGTTACTTGCCGTGATTGGTTTCAATTAACTTTAAAGGAAGGACTTACAGTCTTTCGTGATCAAGAATTTTCTTCTGATATGCTCAGTAGACCTGTTAAAAGAATCGAAGATGTTAAGGTTTTAAGATCTCATCAGTTCTCTGAAGATGCTGGCCCCTTAAGTCATCCAATAAAACCAAAATCATATATTGAAATAAATAACTTTTATACGGCAACTATTTATGAAAAGGGTGCTGAAGTTATTCGTATGATTCACACTCTTGTTGGAGCTGAAAATTTCCGTAAGGGAATGGATCTTTATTTCAAGCGTCATGATGGACAAGCAGTTACTACTGAAGACTTTGTAAGTGCTATAAGTGATGCTAGCTCTGTTAATCTTGAACAATTTAAGGTTTGGTACGATCAAAACGGTACACCAGAATTAATAATAACGACCAACTATGATGAAGATCAGAAGACATTTAGTTTCACTATCGATCAAAAAGTTAATTTAAATAATAGTGAGTACGATGCTCTTCATATGCCTTTTTCTTTTGGTTTACTAAGTGAGTCTGGAGTTGAGCTGCATAATGAAAGAATTGAGTTAACTAAAAAAAGCGAAACCTTTACTGTTGAGAATGTAATGAGTAATCCTATACCTTCTTGGAATAGAGGATTCACTGCTCCTGTCATAATTGACTATAAGTATACTATCGATCAATTAATCAAAATTATGTCTAGTGATACAGATGAATTTAACCAATACAATGCGACTCAAGATTTATATTTCAATATTATTTTAGGGCTTGTAAGTGATTTATCTGCAAAACGGGAATTAAAGTTAGATGACAGTTTTGAGCATGGTTTTGGTGAGTTACTTAAGAATTCCAAGCTAGATGAGGCTTTTAAAGCTTACGCCTTATCAATGCCAGGAGAAATGGACGTTAATGAAAAGTTAGCTGAATTTGATTATGAAAATGTAAAAGAAGCGATTAATTTTGTTAAAAGTAAACTTGCAAATATTTACACTAAAGAGTTTGATACTCTTTATAGCGATATGTCTGATATGTCATTTGATCTTGATGCTAAAAGTATGGGGAGAAGATCTCTTAAGAATACATGCTTAAGCTATCTAACTAGTGGGAAATGTTCTAAGAGTTTCTCTATGGCAAAAACTCAATACAATAACGCTACAAATATGAATGATGAAATAAGCTCACTTAAAAATATTGTTCATAACTATCCAGAAAATAAAGAAGAGTTTGTAGATTCATTTTATAATAAATGGAAGTCTGAGCCTCTTGTTATGCAAAAGTGGTTAGGTGTTCAAGCATCAGCTCCCTATATGACGATTGATGATATTAAACTCCTAGAAAAAACTGATATTTATGATTCTAAAGTACCGAACTATGTAAGATCAATCTTGAGAAATTGTATTCGAACTAATCCTTCTCTAATAAATAAACCTGATGGATCTGGTTATGAATTTTTAGTGGATAGAATATTAGAAATTGATACTTATAATCCTTCACTAGCATCAGGATTAGCAAAATCTTTAAATCACATAAAAAAAATAGATAATAATAGAGCTTCTAAGCTTAAATCTCAGCTAAGTAGATTATTAGAAGGTAAACTTTCTAAAGATACATTTGAAGTTGTATCAAAAAACTTAAATGGATAAGTCATGTTTGGATTTCATAAATTAAATACTAATGCAGAAGACATAAGTTTTAATATCAAACCTTATGTATTTCTGACTGCTGGGAGTTTTGAGATTTCGATTCAAGGTCTGATTACGGGTTTTGTTAAATTAGACTTAGATATTAAGTCTTACGATAATAAACACCTTGAGTTAGTCTCTGAATTATATTTAAAGTATGGTGAGACTTTCACTGAGTATCTAAATGGACAATTCATTATCTTTATTAAAGAAGATAATAGAATCTCTATATTTAATAATCGATATCAAGCACTTGGATTATACTATTACTATGATGATGATTATTTTCTTTATTCCAGATCTTTTAAAACTTTAATTAATCTTTTACCAAAAGGTAAGGAGGTTAATAAGTCTGTCGTTAAAACGTTCTTATCTAATGGTTGGAATCCTACAGATAAAACCTTAATAAAGAATGTGTATAAAATACTTCCTACATATCGAATTATAGCTGATACAAAAGTTGAAATAAAAAATCACTGGAAAAATGAATTCGACTTTGAAAGAAAACCTTTTGATAACTTAGAAAATCATATGGATAAATATGAAACTCTTTATCAAAGTGGAATTGAAGAGTTCACATATCAAAAGAAGACTGAGGAGCTTGGTACTCTTTTGAGTGGAGGACATGACACTTCATTTACTTTAATTGAAGGTTCTAAGGTTCATAAGAAACCTCTTCATTCTTTTACTGCTACATTTCCCGGTTGGGCATTTGATGAAGAAGATTATGCAAAGAATATAGCAAAAAAATTCAATTCTACTCATCATTCAGTTCCATTTTTACCTGAAGACCTAGATTATATGGTTTCTCTTATAATCGCTAATGAAGAACCTGTTGTTGGTTCTTCGCTACCTATTCATTTATGTGCCAAAGAGGCCTCTAAGCATGTGGATACTATGTTGGCCGGAGATGGAGGAGATACTCTTTGGGGAGAGTACTTTCCAGTAGCAGAATTTCATAAATATATTAAGCACATGCCTCTTTCTGCTAGAAAACTAGTTCATTCTATAGGCTCCGGATTGAGGAAAACTTTCGACTGGGAAAGGTTTTGGGAGCTAGAGCATGTCTCTGAACTCTTCGCTCATGAGAATTATTATGATGGATTCTTGAGGAAACTTTGTACTTATAGACACTTTACAGATGATTTTCAATCTAAACTTTTGACTCCTGAATTTCAAAACAAATCTAGTTTTGCAAGATCTTCACTAGAATTAGAGTTTAATAAAGATAACTTTTCTGAAATGTTAATTGAAGGAAAGTTATTTAACGGTTTTTATACTTATCAATCTTTTCATACTTTTCAATCTATGAATCATTTTGGAATGGATCTGTATTTACCCACAATTAATCATGATTTCATGAAGTTTATTACTCAATTACCAATCGAATGGGTAAATGGTGGAACTTCTTTTCATAGGTTAACAAACTCATTAAGTGTAAATAGAAGATTCCATAAGAAAGTCTTGTCTCGTTATCTTAAAAAAGAAGAAATATATAATCGTAGTTTTGATGTACCTTGGTATAATATTTTAAAACCTAGAGTTGATTTACTTGAAAAGCTTAAAGCCCGTTTAAAGCAACGAGGCTGGTTTGTTGATTCTGTCATTGATAATATGTTTAAAGAGTTTATGTCTCAGGAGATAAAGGATTATGAGCTATTAGAGCTCAAAAATCACGGTTATCGTATCTTTACTTTATTAAGTCTTGAGATCTGGTGCATGGAATATCTTGATGATAAAAATACTACAGATTTTGATGAGCAAGTTTCCCTCGAAGATTACTTGGCATAGATAAATAGGCAATCCCTCCAAAAAATATATCAGGAATAATGGCTCCAAGGTGAATAACAATTGAAGATATTGTAAAATAGTTTTCATTGAACACATCTAAATCTAATGCACTATTCGTTATAAGCTGATTAAAAATTATCATTAGTGTATAACTATATATTCCGATATTAGCTGGAGCACTTGGGAGAACTAAAACAAGACCCATTACACTAATTATTAATATTGAAACGGTCGGTGTTGTAATTTGAGGAGGTAGAGGACAACAGATTAATAAGAAGTACATACCAATTGAGCTGAAGGTCCAGTAGAGTAGTGTTGATGATAAAACTTTTGAAAACTTGCCTAATGTTAGTATCTGTTTGAACCCTTCTATTGATTCGCAGATTAAGTTCTCTGCAATGTCTTTTAGTTTCGATGGTAAATGATTTGTAATCTTTAGAATTATTTTTTTATTTTTAATTAAAAGAACAGGGCTTAATATTAGAATTAGATATATTGCAGATGTTGATATTAAACTTTCATTATAGAAAACAAATTTAGAGCTAAAAATTAGAGTTATTGAAAAAACGGCCATGAGTATGATAGTAAAACCATCAAATAGTCTCTCTACAAAACAAGTACTAAGTGCTGTAAAGTATTTTACACCTGTCATTTTTGAAAAGTAATATGGTCTAATCAATTCTCCAGCCTTACTTGGAAGTATTGTGTTAAAGAAGTGACCACAAAGAATTGTTTTGAAAAATGTTTTAAATGTTATGTTTTTTACTTTATCGGATACAAAAAATGTCTTCCATCTAAGTGTATGTGCTATATATGCTAGTAAATTGAAAAATATTCCAATAACGAAATATAATATATTCACTTTAGACGAAAATTCACTAATCGAGATATTCGGATTAGAATTAAAGTCTTTAAATAATAGATAGATAAAAATACTGCTAATTAAAAATCCAATATACTTCATCAATATTCCTAAATTTTGTAAGTTATTATTATTATGGTAAAATTTTACTAATAAATAAAGAACTTAAATCATGGAACTTATATGAATACTTTGGATATTAACTCTTTGTGGATGATACTCTCTATTTTGGGAGTATTTATAATGATTCCTGGAATAGGACTATTCTATGGAGGGCTTGTTAGGTCTAATCATAGTGTATCAACAATCTTAAAGAATTATATTGTTTTGGGGCCATGTGCTTTTCTTTGGCTATTCGTAGGCTATAGCTTAGTCTTCTCATCTGATATAGGCGGTGTAATTGGTAATCTAGATTTATTATTTTTAAATAAATATCTAAACTTCCCAAATAAGCTTCTTTTTGTATTTTTTCAAATGATGTTTGCTTTATTAACCGTAGCAATCATTTCAGGTGCGGTTGTTGAAAGAATTAAATTTAAATTTTGGATTTTCTTCGGACTCTTTTGGTCTTTGCTAGTTTACTATCCAGTTGCTCATTGGGTTTGGGCAGAAAATGGCTGGATAGCAATGCTTGGAGGTAAAGACTTTGCTGGCGGGCTTGTTGTTCATATTACTAGTGGTTGCTCAGCTTTCGTTGCAGCAAAGGCCATAGGGAGAAGAAAAGATTTTTTCAAGTTAAAGAAAAGCTACAATTTGGGGAAAGTTTTTTTAGGAACTGCTTTTTTATGGCTTGGTTGGTTTGGTTTTAATGCAGGAAGTTCTTTAGAATTTAATAATATTTCATTGTATGCATTTTTTAATACTTTTATTGCTGGCAGTGGGGCTATTGTTGGTTGGTTATTAATGGATTATGTTTTTACTCCACACAGGCCTAGTGCTAAAGGGATAAACATTGCTATTATTTGTGGCCTAGTAGGAATTACACCAGCTGCGGGATTCGTAGGCCTTTGGGAAAGTGCTGCTATTGGTATGATTACTGCTTGGGTTTGCAATATTGGTATCAGGTACTTTCATTCAGTTTTCAAAATTGATGATGCACTAGATGTATTCGTCACACATGGAATTGGTGGGTTTGTTGGAGCTATTCTAACTGGAGTTTTTGCAAGTAATCTAATTAATCCATCTATATCTGGTGGAATGCTTTCAGGAGATTATTCAATATTGAAAGGAAATCTTATTGGAGGGTTAGTAGTAGCGATCTATTCAATGGTGATTACAAAACTTATAATCGTTATTCTTTCTAAAATTACGCCAATGAGAGTTGATTCTGAAGACGAGTCTGTTGGACTTGATTTAACTCAACACGGAGAAAATATTATTATTATCAAAGATGAAGTCATAAGATAATTTATGTATATTCTCTTAGCCAAAATTCTAAAAAAATAAGATTATAGAGTTTATATGAGTGGTTTTTCTTACCTGTCTTATGCTCTTCAAGTAGTTTTGATATATAGTTTTTATTAAACTTTAATTTTTCTATAAGCTTTGAGTTAAGAAGATTTAATTCTAAAAAATCATAGAGTTCATTCCTAAACCAACCTACATAGGGAGGATGAAATGAAGATTTCTGTGCATTAATAACAAATTCAGGAAGCTTATTACGCATAACTTCTCTTAATATATGTTTTGTGGGTCTTGCACTCCATTTTGTTTTACCATTTATACTAAACATATAGTCGATAAGTGCATTATCTAAAAAGGGAACTCTTGCTTCAATAGAGTGTGACATTGTTGCAGTGTCTACTTTTGTAAAGTTATTCTGTATTAGCCATACTTTAAAATCTGCATAAAGATGTTTATCTATAAGACTTAGCTTCTTTTGATTAGCAATTTTATAATAATCTAGATATGATTTTTCTGGTTTTAAACTTGATTTACTTCCTAGCTCTTTTTTTTCTTTATTATCAAATACTGTTCTCCAAAAATAATGGGCGTATTCGTTACTAAAAGGAATGCCTTTAGAGAATTTTTCTAATCTGTAACTTAAAGATTCCTTAGATATATCATTTAAAAATAAGCTAAAAGTACTTAGGACTTTAATTGGTAAAAATGGAGGAATGTTTTTTATTTTATTATGTGCAAGACTGGCCTTTATTGTTGCATAACCCGCAAAAATCTCATCTCCTCCATCACCACTTAGAAGTACCGTAGAAGTCTCTTTCGCTTTTTTGGTAAGAAAGTATAAAGGGTACATGCCTAAATCGCTAATAGGAGTAGTGCAATGCTTTACGTAGTCCTCTAGGTTATCTTTAAAGTCTTTAGCAGTAAAAATATATGAGTGATGATTTGTTCCAAGATAATCTGCAATTTTTTTTGCAGCTTTCGTTTCATCAAATTGAGGATTTTCAAATCCAATAGAGTATGTATTAAGATTTTTTACTTTCTTACTTGCAAAGTATGCAATTGTCGCCGAATCAATACCACTACTTAAAAAGACTCCAACACTTCTGTCTGCGACTAACTGTTTTTCTACAGCATTCTTTAACAGTCTTTCTATCTTTAATATGTCGTACTGATCAGTATCAGGAATTGGTAAATCCCAGTACTGATAAGTTTCTAAATTACAATCCTTAAAGATAGCATAGTGACCAGCTTTGAGTGTCTTCACACCTGTATAGATACTTAGTTCTTCAGTTATATAATTATGGGAGAGGAAATTATAAACTCCATCATCATTTATTTTCAAATTTGGATTTATTCTTTTTAAGGTATCTATTTGTGATGCAAAAGATAGTTCTTCGTTATATGTATAATAAAGAGGTTTTACTCCATATCGATCACGAGCTAAAAGAACTTCATCGTTCATATTATCGTAAAGTGCTAATGCAAACATTCCATCAAAGAGACTTAAGGCTTTTGTACCTAGCTTAATTAGTGCCCAGAATATAACTTCCGTATCACTCGTTGATTTGAACTTAACATCTAGTGCAAGTAGTTTCTCTTTAATCTCTTGATAGTTATAAAGCTCACCATTATAAACTAATGAAAACCTTTTCTGATCATCTTGAAAGGGTTGTTGACCTTGTTCTAGATCTCTTACTTTTAAGCGTGTATTTATAAGTGTTATTGATTTATTTGTAAAGTGACCACACTCATCTGGACCTCTTAAGTATAATGAGTCTTTGACTTGTTCAATGGTCTTTTCTTTATTCTTTTGAAATGTAAATCCAGCAATCCCACACATATTTAATACTCAAAGAGTCCTTGTTCAAATTTGGTTTGTTTAAAATCAAAGTCAGTTATAGCATTAGAGCTATCGAAAGGTGGATGACTTCGCATATTTAAAACTTGATAGGCCAAAATATATTTGGCGGGAATAAATAAACTTAAAAACCTAACAACTAGTTGCACAGGCTTTAGGGGTATTGGAATTAATGGTCTTTTTAAATTACATTTTTTAGCTAGAAGTTTAAATAAATTATACATACCAACTTGTTCTGGGCCTGAAGTTATGTAGGCCTTGTTGGTAAATATATCCTTATTTACTGCACTTAACATCATATGAACTAAATCATTCATGAATACAGGTTGAATCTTATAGCTGGGAGCTATAACTGGAACGATAGGGAGCTTTTTTAAAATATTCATCATTTTAACAAGATTATTTTTATCGTAATTACCGTACATTACTGATGGTCTTAGACTTATATAATCATTACCAAGTTTTTCTAATATTTCTTCAGATCTTTTCTTACTATTAGAATATGAGTTATCATTATAGAGAATAGATGCGGAGCTCATAAAAATTATTTTAGTTTTCAGATTTAAGAGTTTTGTAATCTTTTCAAATAATAACACATTAATATTTTCTATTTCTGTATCAGTCCCATTTGTTATGCCAATAGAGTAAAAGAGAAAGTCTGCTGATTGTAATATATCTTTATGATTTTCAATCTTATTATAATCACAATCAATATAATTTACCTGTTTATGAGTTTTCGTATTTGATCTCGCAATGACATCAATTTCTAAGGAATTT
>Ga0209712_10002879_pt1 | contig 14062 bp, 9 predicted proteins | sample ArcOceMetagenome_FD_187443 | JGI IMG/M metagenome (GOLD analysis project Ga0209712, IMG submission 187443) | Marine eukaryotic phytoplankton communities from Arctic Ocean - Arctic Ocean - Greenland ARC118M Metagenome (SPAdes) (version 2) | ecosystem: Environmental > Aquatic > Marine > Oceanic...
GCTAATTGCGTCTTTTTAATACGTCATTTTTGATTTATTCATGGTAAAAAGTAAAAACCACGACACCTACAACACCGCTCATTTTTGGCTGCTTCAACGTTCAACGCACAGCATCTACCGATTCTTCTTCTTCTCGTCATTCATATTGGTTTCACTTGATAATGCAATCCGGCATACGTAGCTCCAAACAAAACGCGCCATGGGGAGGCGAGGAAGAACAGCTAGAGAGGAATAACGATCGGTCCTTGTCCTCTTCTTGTATCGTTGCTGGCTCTTGCGAGAGGGGAGCATTTTGGTATGGTGGAGATGGCGACTGCTTTCCATTGTATAATACTACCGCGTGTTGTTACGACGGGGGTGACTGTTTATATGGCGTGGCAAGTAATACATCGCCCACGCTTTCTCCAGTGACAATGAGAACATTTGAGCCGTTTTCTTCACCGACGAGTGCAGCAGCATATAAATATTCAGAAGGGTTCCCTGAACGCTTCCCATTCTATACTATAATGCTTCCTGCGATTCTTGGGTTTGCAATGTTTAAATGAAAATAAAAGGATTTCTTACAGTATGAAGCTATGATACATTTAGTGCGAAGCCTTTCTCTGGCGCTATAATAACTGTGCAAGTGTTGCTACTGGATGGTGGAGGCGATTGTTTGGATGAATAATGCTGGTGCGGATTATCTAAAAATCGACGTGGACGTCTGCCTGGGGAAAGTGTCTTGACGCTTCTTCTAGCTCCATCATCATCATCCGGAGGTCATGGTTGTCGAGCAGTTTGAAGTTGTGGTGCATTATATGAAATACGTCTCGACTCGCTTGCGACTGATGATGCTGCCCTTTTTTAACTTGAAATTCCTGTCGCGGTCAGTGGGATGTGGGATAGAAAATCATGTAAGTCCTGAGTGCGGATGTTTCTTCCTTGCCTTGCTGAAGTGTTGTGATGATTGGTTCAGCGATTGAATGAAAATAAAAAGTAAAAAAGTTCATAGGAATGCGCGCGTCGCACTTATCAAATGTACCAAGAACTGTACAACTCGCAACTTGAACGATTCAAAGTATCATTTCTCACAGCAGCAGCACGTGGTGGACGAATCGATGAGGTCGCATCTTTAATTGATTTGGCGGCAGGGGGAGAAGACAACTTGGATTTGATAAAGCCCTTGCAAGAAGGGATCCGTGGACAGCATGCGGAGGTTGTGAGTCTGCTGTTAGCCAATGGTGCAGACCCCAGGTGCAGGGACGACGAAGGAAACAACTCATTGCATTTGGTGGCAAAGGTACGTGTAACAATGAGATATGTGATTTTTGTATCTTGCCGTGTGGTATTGATTCAAATCTCTCTCACACTCAAGGGATCGTTTTTTATTCAATTCTCAAAAGACTGGTAATGGAGATATGTGCGCCCTCATGCTGTCTCTTCAAGACTCGAAAGATATGGTAAATGAAATGAACAACAACGGTCGGACACCTTTTGACCTGGCCTTTGAGAATGGATTCTTTCACCTCGCGCAACACATCAAAAATATATCAGACAATGACAGTTGCATTGACGATGACGAAAGTTTAACCAGCACTGATCGAGAAGACAAGGAGATACGGGATCGTTTCCTTGATAATGTCAATGACATTGATACACAGAGTCGATCTCTCACTAGTTCCAACGAAGAAGAATGGAATGACTCGCTTTGGCAGACTGATATGCCTCACAACGACCACGGCGCAGACGAAGATTGTGGCCGAGAAAGCGATATCATCCATTCCCAACTTGAATTAATGAAAACGTTACAAGATGAGAATTTTATCCTGAAACGAAAGATCCGACAGAGTCATATTTGTACGACGAATGCCGAAGAAGCTCTACATTCCCTGGAACTCAAATTGGAAACGCAGAACGAAGAACTCAGCAAAGCCACTGAAATCATGAATGGCGATAAATTAGACAAGAAGAAAATCGAGGAACTAACCGCAATGGAAACAAAACTAGTGAACACAGTTGAAAAAATTAGAAGACAAAAAGAGATCCTCCTAGAAAGAAAGCTTTCGCTCCAAGAAGACCAGAGCTGCTGCGTTATTTGCACAGAGGAATCCAAAACAGTTTTGTTGTTACCATGCAGGCATCTCTGTGTTTGTCGCGAGTGCAGTGTGCGATCTGAGTTGACGAATTGCCCTCTTTGTAGAACATATATTACAGAAAAGATCGGTGTTTTCGCATAGTGTGAGAAGAGGGTTTGATGGTCAAATTGATGTGAAGCTTGTGTAGAACACGAAGAACTGCCGCTTTGCTATCTCTTCTAAAAACCAACGCCGAGATTTGTCATGCACCGTTTCCGGATGTTGAATGCGTTTTCTTGGCCATGTGATAGAGTGGATCGTGATTGGATTCGCTAACCGTTGTATTTGTTGCGACGAGTGCATTCAATGCCCAAATGTACAAGAGGTTATTCATGTCTTCCAGAAGATAGGCAAATTCGCAAACTATCATGTTGTGTCGGAAGAATTAAGGCACTGTAAAAAATAAGTGCTTCTATCAATTGAGACGAGAGAAACTTTGACCCATGCGAAATTCAAATTTGGAGAACATAATAGGCTCACTCAGAAATCTTGATAAACATAGAAAACGGAAGGAAGAAATCTACGGCGTGCTCCTTAATATTCATATCGGTTGAATACCAAGGCTGGATTCGACAATAATCTTTGTGTTTAGCGTTTCATCGATGGCAACTGAATGTACTCTTCGTTTCCCTTGGTAGCATCACTGCGCATGTAAGAGTCTCGTCGCTTGCTTTTAGACCAGGAAAGTTTGTCCGCGGTGTAGCTGATCAGTGTATTCCCACTCGACTGAGTTGGATAGGGTATATAGGCAATAGTCAAGTGCCGCAACTTTGCGGAACAAGAGGTTTTAACATCGTAGATTAAAAAATGCTGTCGTGCCTGAGAACACATCTAATACTTTATCTGCATAGGGAAAGGGGAATTGTTGCTGTAATGACTAAATTTCTATCAATTTTTCACAAAGTTTCGCATTCCTCCTTTTGCCTACTTATTTGCAATAATGAATAGAATAGTAAACATATGTGTAAACGTTCGAAAATGGTATGACCGTTTTGATGCCAGTTGTTGCCGGTAGGAATGTTCAAGAACACGAACACTCACGTCGTTGGCGGGCAAGTTAAATAATTGGCCTTAATTCTGGCCTCTTCTGCAGCCTGCTTGGCTTCTTCCTCCGACCTCTCTCAGGATAGTTATGGCACTGTTATGGCTCACTATTCACTATGCCGATCAATCGCTGAATGAACTGGGCATTCTTCTTTGTGTCTGTTGAGGACTTGGACTCATCGGATTCATCAACATGTTTAGACATTCTCTCATCCTGTGGCTAGTGCTGCATCATGTTCCCTGTTGGATTTCGGTTCGTTGAGCAGCGGTAGTACACTTGAACATTGGATTCTTCTTCGCTGTCCTCGTCATGACTTTGAATATATCATGACTGCTTTGAAGAAAAAGCACATCATGACAGCCTTGAACGTCAGAAACTTTAAACTTCAATGGATAGCATAAAATGGGCATCAAACTTAACTTGTGATATACTTATAAAAAAGAAATTCAGGCATCAATCCAGGATGAACACTTTCAAATCAGGCAAACCGAGTAATTCGTCACAACAGCAATCGTTGCGATCCTCCTCAGCAAGGCCGAGCATTATCAGCTCCAGAGAGTTTCGTTATCGGCATCAGCATGACCAGAAACCTGACCCTCCTTCTACAGTCAGCATCGAAAACAAGAGTACTCGCCATGCTGACGCCCGTTGTGCCGCCAAAAGTAAGGATGGTACTCCCCCAGGAGGGCAAGATACTCCTTCCTCTCAATATCACGACTTTTCCTCTGCCCCTGATATCGACATCCCTCGTAAAACCAAGGGCGGCGTCAAAATACCTTTCCCAGTGAAGCTCTTCCACCTTCTGTATTATATCGACCTCTACGAACCGGAGCTAGCACAGATCATATCTTGGCAGCCTCATGGACGCTGCTTCTTGGCGCGTGATATCAAGAGGATGGAAGAACATAATGTTCTTGCAAGGTTCTTCCGTCAAAAAAATTATGCTTCCTTTCGTCGTCAGCTCAATATCTGGGGCTTTAAGCGTATCATTAAGGGGCCAGACCACGGTGCATACTACCACGAACTCTTTCTTCGCGGCAAGCCCTATCTCTGCCGTGCAATGAATCGATTTAATCCAAGAATGAAAGCCGTAAGTTCAGTCAATTCCGATGAGGATGAACCACCAAGATTCCATAGCATGCCTGTGTTGCCTCCCTCATTCCTACCATGTGTTCCAGGAGCAATAATGAATGCAGAACACCAAATAACACGGGCGGAATCTACTCAAGATACTGAACAAGAACGACCCATGATGATATGTACTGCTGAGGCTGAATATGTCCATAGTCGTACTGCAGCACATAGAAACTTGACCGTTTATCCCATCGGAAATTCTCCTCCTGCCACTGACCAAGAAATGAGTGATATTATGATTTTTCTAAAGAAATTGGATAAGTTAGAAAGGTGTGTAGAACAATCTGCAGAGAAGGGACTTTAACTTCTACAGCATACGTTTGAACAAGCATCGATTGATTTTTAAATGTAAAGGAGAATAATAATACTAGTACAACAAAGCTCTGCACTCCTCTTCAGTACTTTTGATATGCATCTGAATGAATGAATCCTTGTGTTCTATGATGTACACTGTAAACCGTAAACCACACTTTGAGTGGCACACGTAGAAAAAGTACATTTTCAAATGTTATTGTTTTTTTCATTTCATCTCTTCTCGCGCCCGTCTCTGTCGTCTCTACCTGATATTCTCGTCTCTCAATATCCCCAAGTCAACATTTCCTAGTACTGGTTACTATAATAAATAAACGGATTGGAGCATAAGGATTCTCATCGTCAATATCGCGATAGAAAGGGCCGTCGTGAATTAGAACATCATGACGGCTTTGAAGAAAAAAAACGGCACCTCATGACGGCTTTGAAGGTCGGCACATCACGACTGCTTTGAATGTCAGAAACTTTGAACTTCAATGACTATGTTAAATATCTAAATCTCATTGGCAATCGTGCCTGAGATCATATTCAATATACTTTATCTGCATATAGGGAAAGGGGCCATTGATGTTGTGATGACAAAACTATACTTCTATATCCATTTTTCCTGCTTATTTGCAATGAGTTAGAAAGAAACTACAAGTAGTGTAAATGATTCGAAAATGGTAATGACCGTTTTGATGTAAATTTGTTGCCGTTAGGAATGTTCTAGAACACGAAAACTAAAAAAGAATTCGGTGTCGATAACAGCAGCATGCAGTACGTACCACCGCATTAGAAGAAGATCCACCCTTCTCATCCATCATCCCTTTTGCTCACAAATAGCAAAATAGTACTTCATTCTTCAATAGATTCAAAGCAAGGCGATAACAGATAACACAAGATGAATGAACCCAAGTGCGTCCTAGATCGATCTTTGGTCAACGCTGATACCCTACCCATGATGAAAGATATTGGTTTGTCTATTTTTGCTTCTGCCTGCGGCAAGAATCGCGGTGCTTTTGTCCTTCATCCTTCTGATGGCAAGACCTACAGTTGCTTGGAATTGCCTGAGAATATTTTGGATTTGGTAGGAATCGAAGTGGACGAGGCTTCCCTCAACACCAACACTTCGCTGCCCATCTTTCAAGTGAACGAAGCTAATGCTATTAAGAAACATTACATTGATGGAAATCTTACGGCTATTGATACAGTTGATTTGTTGGATTTTCTTGTGGATAATGTTTACCAGTCGACATCCAGTGTCGAAACGGATCCCTATGCGTGTGATGTCAGCGGGCTGGCGACATTAAAGTGTTCTACCATACTAACTGAGGAAGAAAAGAAGACACCTCTACGAGCTGTGACCATGGCAGGGGTCTTTACTACGGCTCTCTGGGCTACTGGTGGTAAGGAACTCACACTGGAGGAGGCTTCTAGCTTTTACACTTCAAAAGACTTTGACGAAATGAAGAAATTGGGTTTGAACACGGTTCAGATTCCAATCACCGTCAAGCTGTTTTTGGAACACAATAATGCTGATAAATGGCTGGGCTTGTTGAAGGATGTGCTGCACCAAGTCCGTAAGGCAGCTTTGAATGCTATTTTGGTCTTTGAAGAGGATGCAAGTTCGCCCGTTATTGATGCAGCACCCGTCGAAACTGCGGCTATTTTTGCTCGAGATTATAATGCCGATCACGGTACCATCATTACTGCGTTGGTACTTCCCAAGTTGGATGCAGCTCTTTTGGAAGCCGTCAATAATAAAGCACCTCATTTAAACGTGTGGGTTCCGATCAAAAGAGGCGATTTAACCAAGCTTGAGCACTTTCCGTTGGCCACAGGAGCAGCCTTGAAATTTCCTCACACTGTCACAGTGGCGGATGTTGCTTCATCAAATTCCCAGGATGATCGTATGAAGATGTATTACCATGAGACCATGGCGTGCATTTCTCGGGCTCCATTGGAGTATAGCTCTTGCTTTCAAGATATGTCCGTTTCAGTTACTACTGGCTTTGATCTGGCTGTGGACAACTGTCACTTGCAAGGAATCTCTGATACCTTCCATGACTACGGCCAGTGTGATAGGTTCGATGAGACAGTTGACTCAAATTGGTGGAAAGATCACAGGTATTCTTTCGCAGCTCGTCAACTCTACGCTTACGAGCAAGGTCAGGGTTGGTCATTTGCTGCGTGGAAGCTTTGGGGCGTGAATCCAGAAAATCTTGGTGTGTTGGATGTCCCTGCCAAACTGTTGTCTTTTCAAAATGTTGTGGCTGCTGGAATCATGCCCTCTCTCTTTGACTTGGATGAGCCCATTCAATATCCTCTGGAAAACTCATCTCCGGTTGGACTGGCGTGTTTGAATCCGCCTAATGCTGACTTTGTCCTGGGGGATGCGACTCTTTCCCCTACCCCAGCTCCTCCACCATCGTGTGGTCAAGGATGGTGGAACGTTACCACAGCAAAATGTGACTATTGGGTTCCACCCGTAACGGATCCTCCTGCACCAGCTCCTACTACACCACCTTGTCCCGTCTGTAGCAACGAAACCCCGCTTCTGTCGTTGCTGCCAAGCAACGAAACCCCATTGCTGGGCAATGTCATGGGCGAGAAGCGTACTCCCAGTCACCGCGCTGTCGCCGCAGAGGTGTTCTTCCCGGGTGTTGTGCTCTCCTTGGTGGTTTCGTTCTTCATTTACCGGGTTGTTGGTGGCTCAAGACGACAAGGCTATGTGCAGGTTCCAGAGTCTACTGTTCGTAGCGACAATGATCAGAAAGCGTAAAATCCTCTTGAGGGTAGTTATTGGTTGGTGTTCAGTATAGAGGCGTCCTGTTGCGCCGACGGTATGACTTCTGTTTTAGATTTGTGCAATCTGTTTATGATCAGAATGTAATCAAAATATAAGAATTTATCAAGTTTATTAACAAAATTGTATCGATTTCTGCGGTGTAATAAGTGTATGGTCGATCTCCTTGGAAATTGCGGTTGTGAGTTACCTTGTCATCACCTGTAATTCTACCAGGCCACGTGATCTTTCAATAGGTCGTGTGAGTTCGTTTTGCAAGAAGCTCTGCTGGTGTATATTATGCACTGGGAGGATCTGTATAAAGCGCCACGATCGTCAGAAGAATGACGAAGAATATTCATCGCCATCGCACAACGATGACGTGTCAGTCAAATGCACAGCTTCATTTTGAATTTAACACAAATTTGAAAATATAGTATACTAGCAATCGTAAATAATTTCGGCTTGGTTTCAACTTGCTTGATTTCTGTACCATGTGCATGGTTATTGCATATCGTTGAAATCAACAGACAGCATGGGTTTCATTTATCCATTGTAAACGAACCAAAGCAGCGCGAGCTACTGGCATCTTCTGTAATAATATTTTGTGAAAAATGTTTCGAGATGATTGTTGAAATAGCTAATGACCGTTTTGATGCCAATTGTCGCAGGTAGGCTCTTGGGCAAGGTAAATAATTACACGTTTCGAATGCATCGTTGCAACGTGCTTTTGCCTTGAATTTGAAAAATCTCATCAATTGAATATGTATGACTACCTGGTACACACACTACTCTTTGCGAGTTGAACCTCTCACTTTTGATTTGTAGGCTTGTTTGTTTCAGTTGATTTTACAGCTAAATTTCCTGAAATAACGGTCTGGAGAAAGTTTTGAATGAAATCTTTCCTTCTTCCCCACACAAAATTCCTCTCCTTCTGTTAGCTTGTATTAATACCTCAAATCCCAACCTCTGCATTGTATTCGGTCGGTCCTTCATTTCTTGACAACTCACAAAAAGTTATTATTCAAATCAAAAGAACCAAGTGCCGCTTTCAACATGACCGAATCCTCAACAAGAATCAGCATCGAAGATGCAACATCTCTTTCCATTAAGAACGGTTGGAATAACACTTTCTCTGAAGAATCTGATTTCAGCTTGGGGTCCATTGTGAAATTCTGTACAGAGGAGGTACAGTTCTTTGGAAGGGTAGTGAAAGAAACAAAATGTTTCGTGTGGATCTTGTGCTGCAACGGAAACACTGTTCAGAAATCAAAGAAGCTTGTTCACCATGTTGTCCTCGCAACGTCTGAATCTTCTGGTGATGTGAAACCTACGAAGAGGACCCATGTTGTCCTCGCAACGTCTGAATCTTCTGGTGATGTGAAACCTACGAAGAGGACCCATGTTGTCCTCGCAACGTCTGAATCTTCTGTTAATGCGAAACCTACGAAGAGGACCCATGTTGTCCTCGCAACGTCTGAATCTTCTGGTGATGTGAAACCTACGAAGAGGACCCATGTTGTCCTCGCAACGTCTGAATCTTCTGGTGATGCAAAACCTACGAAGAGGATGAGAGAGAATGACTCCAGTAATCACCAAAGCCGCCGCATTGTCAAAGCAAAACGGACTGCATTGCGTAACGTTTCGCGAAATATCAAACATGAAGTTCCAATGAAACGGACCCGATACTTATCCCCAAAGCATCCCAAACACAGTCGTGTAACTCAATTCCTTGCATCACCAAAAGAATTGTTGTCTTCTGGTAAATCTGGAAGTTCTAACAATGCAACCGACACAACCGACCCATCCTACGCAGCCGACGCACTCGAAGTAGTCAATGTAACCAACGCAACCAATGCAACCAATGCAACCAATGCAACCAATGCAACCAATGCAAACGATGATTTTACCAACAAAGTTCGCCCACCTCCAGGATTTCCTTCACTCGGATCTACAAAAGTAGTTGCACCTCCACCTGGTTTCACGGGTCTTATCCAAGCTAAAGCCAGACTTCCCACTGGAAGGACTCCAGGAAGACGCATTGACTCTACATTTCCCAATAATGTATCATTGAACACAAATGCCCGCGGCCCCTTTGATTTTGGAATACCAGCTCAAAGTATGGCACTTCGTTTTGGACACGGTGCCAGTTTTTCTCTTCTGCAGTCCAATCTTCGTGAAGCAGTTTCACCTCCACCTGGTTTCACGGGTCTTACCCAAGCTAAAGCCAGACTTCCCACCGGAAGGACTCCAGGAAGACGCATTGGCTCTACATTTCCCAATAATGTATCATTGAACACAAATGCCCGCGGCCCCTTTGATTTTGGAATGCCAGCTCAAAATCGTGTACTTCGTTTTGGACACGGTGCCAGTTTTTCTCTTCTGCAGTCCAATCTTCGTGACGAGTTGTCCAAAAAGTAAGCCTCCTCTACAATCGTTATCTTCTTCCTTGCATAGACGGAATGATGGTACTGTAGAGGCGTTTATCCGCAACTGATTTTACGAACAAACAGGCATACACATCGTCAGACAAAGATATAAACAGATATTCAATATTATTGCCTATAAAAAGAAAATACTATCATCCTATTCGTGAGTGGCGAGTGCCTAAAGCTGTAATTTGAATTGTTCTTGCAAGAATGTTAACACGAGCTAAAATTAGAACCTTCCATTAGAGAAGAAGCTTTTGCGATGTGATATTTCTAGTCTGGATTCCCTGTTTCAATGAACCGTTGGAAAATCCTACCTGGCGCACAACGTCAAGCAAAGGTGTTTTGCTACAGGCCTTGCTGTGAAAAGTTTGCGATACAACATTATTTTTTCGTCTGCTCTATAAAATTTTACTCCAGTGCTCACTCGTATGCACTTCCATCCCTAGCAAGGCACCAAAACCTCGGAATAAGAACGAGGTGCGTGCGACGAATACAGCCGCATCTGGCACAATCGAAAATGCATTTTGACTCTGCAAATATAGAAGATAGCTTTGTGGTGTAGGACAGCCAACATCCCTTCTACCAGAATCTGAATCAAAGAAGAGACTAGCGGTCTCACGAATAATGTCGCGTCTGTCATTTTTGAAACGGAAACCAAAATCATGCATGCCTTTAGCAACAGCGTCGTCGTTCACCTCAGTCTTTCCCAATTCCTTTACGATGTTAGATATAGCACATCGTTCCTCATCGCTGAGTCTTTTGCATTGCCCATAATCTATTAGTCCCATTTTGTTATTCTTCAACGTGAGGATATTTCCAGGATGACTGAAAGGAAATAATGCATGCAAGAAGGTAAATTAGTTAAGTTTTGCGTAGACGTTCATAAGAAGAAATTGCTAATACTATCGTTCACGTACCAATCACCATTGAATACACCATTTTGTAGTATCTGGTGTCCATGCACATCCAACAAAAGTTCTACAGCCTTGCGTTGTTTCCACTGCAAAAACCCCAGTTGCAATGTTGTCTGCAGCTGTTGGTGTATAGGAAAATGCCGGATTCTCTTGCTCAGCGTCTTGAGCTCTTGCACAATACTTTGACCATCGTTGGTCAACTCACCCTGAAACAAAGCTGTGAAATAATAAATTAGCAGAATACACAGGTACAGGAATATTATAAGTTCATCCAAGTGTAAAATGCCTTATAACGAGCACTTCAGAACAGGTCCACATACCTCTTCGTTTCTCTTCCATAATCTTTTTTGCCAAACCATTGTCTCCCCTCAACGCGTTTGTCAAATCATTCAATACTGCGCTCTCCATTTTTACCCCGTCCAAATACTCCATCATCAATACATTGGTAGTGCAATACTCCAACAACGGTTGCGGTACAACCACTTGATTTCTATAGGGCGATGCCATCATATTTTTACGAACAACCTCCAAGTTCTCAGCCTCGTGAATATAATCAAACTCCGTCATCATTTGAGACTCGAGTTCCCTCAAAATCGGAGTCCATCCCGGCAACGCAACGCGACACAACCATTTGAAGATCTTGAAATCATTCCGAAACCTATCCTCTGCATCCAAATGCATCACTTTGATAGCTACCAATTCCCTCTCTTTCCCAAGGTTCATTCGTTCTCGCACATCTTTTCTCAACTTCCCCAAATGCACCTGGCCAATGCTCGCACTTCCCAATACCTTGGTATCAAACGATTCCAACAAATCATGGACTCCGAGGTTGAATTCCATTCTCCAACTTTTGTCAATAATGTCGAATATCTCATTGGCATCCCAGGGCGGCACGTCATCTTGCACAGTTTGCATGATATTGACATATGCTTCAGGAATGAAATCCGGTCGGGAGGAGAGGACTTGTCCTATTTTAATAAAGAGTCCTCGCATTTGAAGGATAATATCCAAGGCCTCGGGTGCATATTGGTCATGGAGTGTTTTGTATATGTCATCTCTTTTTTGCTGATTATAGTATTGGAATTTCCATGGCAATGAACGTTGCTTCCGCTTGGAATGTATATTGCCATTATTGACATTATCTTCATTATCATTTTCTCTGATGGGATGATGAGGGTTTGAATGCAAGTATAGCCACGTTTGTGTAAATTTGTAATGTAGTATAATTGGCGCAGCACGTTTCCAGAATGTAAATGTTCTTATAATGACTTCTTGCGGTTTCATTTTCTTGGAGTGTTTATGTTTTGAATAGGCATGCGCGGGTGTAGGTCGGAGTATTGATATACCTAGGGATAGAGCAGCAGCGGCAGAAGGTAGTACGAACAGCGGCTTATTGATCAATAGATGGTGACAGTTATTTTGCAATCGTTGGCAGATGGAAGATATTCCAGCATGATTGTGATGGCATAGTTGCAATGCTGTTGCTGTCAATGAAAGTGGCAACAAGGAATTTGATTTCTGTCTCAAGTCATGCATGAATGTATTCAAATTCCACTTTGAGGCCTCTTGGGTGAGCATTGTTTTTGAAGAAGAATCATTTCGTGCCTTTCTCCCTCCTGCCAATGAGAAACGTGCTGTGGCCGTGGGCTGATTTGTGTGCTGTTTGGTGAAACGCTGCCTGCTCTCCTTGGTGGATTGAATTTCATTCTTTCTTATGCCAGCATTGCAATGCGAAGCAGTGGCATCCGCAACAGATGACCGCGACGAAAGCAGCAGCTTTGACATATGCTTTTCATTTGAGATTAAGAATAAGATCCATAATACGTGTATCATACGGGCAGATCGAAAACCAACCCATGATATTCGAGGCATGCTGTACTACTACACGCAATAATGATGCTACTTAGTGGGAAATGAAATGAAAGGAAAGGAACGTTGCGTAACCAGGTAACTAATTGAGACTGTAACAGTTGTGTATGACTTGTCAATCTACTACCGGTAGCTACTACTGCTGGTGATGGCATCATCTTTCGACAAAACCACGTGGTGGTATCATAGTATCATACATAGTGTGGTGGGTCTATTTGTGTCTATCTGTCTGTCATCGTAAAAGCGCGCAGTCTTCAGCTGGAACAAAAAAGAAAGAAATAGCGTCCCCGACTGGGAATCGAACTTCCAACGTCCAAGATTCATGTCTATTTCTACCCCAACGGATTGAGACTACTCGTGAACGGATGTTCCACGTTAAATATACGACGATTTAAAGTCAATCACGAACTAATTTATTACATTTATATATAAAAAAATCACCACTCCCACCAGAATGAGATGGTGTGGCGTAGTGGTAACACAACAGGTATCTCATCCTAAAAAAGTAGGAAGTTCGTTTCGTCTAACCAGATTGTTCAGCAGGTGGTAAAGCGTTCTTCCGAGTAAGTCAAGGTACAGTGACACGAACGGGTACAGGGAAGCATTGAGTGTTGGCGAGGATACGTAGAGTTCTATTAGTAGAATTCGTAAATCGTTAAGGCCATCCAAAAGCAGTGTGAAAATGTACTCGGAGTCGGGGGAATTTCTCAGTTGGCGTGACTGAGACAGGTGTGTATTTACCCCGCATGTTACGTAGACCCGGTTATGAGATACCTAGAATGTCAACGCTGGAATTCAGGCTAACCCGGGACATCTTAGATAAGCGGCAATTGTGCGTGTGGCGAGGATTCGTAGGATTCAATTGAATCTGTAATTTCGATAAGGCCATTCAGTCAAAGTTGTTAGAGTAGAAGGTTACTTTTTTTTGTTTTATTTGGAAGTATCTACAATCAAGCCAAGCGCTTGGTACGATGTACTACTATCTATTTGATACATGTCACGTCTTCTCAAAGCAAATGAAAAAGATCATAAGTACTGTATTTGTTTTTACTCAATTTCAATGGGAAAGTTGGTACTAGCTTACATTCGTTTGCTAAAGCCTTGTGGCTTCAACGTCACCACTTTGTTGATCCAGCCATGTGATTCTTCCTTATTTATCAGAGATTACGTGGACGAGAATAAATAGCTTTCGTCGCCTCTCTCCTTTCGATCATTCTCAATTCACTGGATTCCTTCAATCTCTTTTTTCAAAAATAATAGATGTAGTCGTACGTGTAGGTAAAAGCAAGCTGGGTGTGGATAAAACAGTTTTAGAGATGATACTGTATATGCATATTTCTTTCCAGTACAAGTAGTGTACACTCAACACTGTTCATCCAAGATCCCCGAGATTGGATTCCGCGGCCCTATTGACGGAACACAAACAAAATCTAACCTACACTCTACTTTTTAACCAAACCAAACCAAACCAAACC
>Ga0209712_10002880_pt1 | contig 14062 bp, 16 predicted proteins | sample ArcOceMetagenome_FD_187443 | JGI IMG/M metagenome (GOLD analysis project Ga0209712, IMG submission 187443) | Marine eukaryotic phytoplankton communities from Arctic Ocean - Arctic Ocean - Greenland ARC118M Metagenome (SPAdes) (version 2) | ecosystem: Environmental > Aquatic > Marine > Oceanic...
ATTGCCCATACTAGGTTACGTAATAAAACAGGCTAAAACATTTACTCTATTTTCCTGTCAGCCCGATTGATAAGCATGTTAATGATTTACCTATCAATTGTTGTCTGACAGAATGTTGAATAAATAATGGAAAGCCAAGATGAAGAAATTAACTCTAAACAATTTTATTCAAGGTTTGACATTTTTTATAGGATTAATCCTATTTACTCACACCGTATTAGCCGATGAAAACAACCAAAAGCCTCACCTCAGTCAACAAGCGGTAATTACCACACCTATAGGTATCATCGAGATTGAGCTTTATTCAGAACAAGCGCCAGTGTCTGTTACTAACTTTATTCGTTACATCGAGGCAGGTGCTTTTAATGATGGACGATTCTATCGGGTAGTGCGTTTAGACAATGATAATGGCTCGCCAAAAATCGAAGTCATACAAGGTGGTGCTAATGTTGTGTTTGAAGACTTTGCAGCAATACAACTTGAAACCACTAAACAGTCGGGTATTAAACATTTAAATGGCGTGTTATCTATGGCTCGCGGCGAACCTAATACTGCAACCTCTGAGTTCTTCATTTGTATCGGTGATCAACCCTCTTTGGATTTTGGTGGTTTACGTAATCCAGACGGGCAAGGCTTTGCTGCTTTCGGTCGTGTGACTATAGGCATGCACATTGTTAAAGAGATACTTCAAATTCGTGAAGCGTTAGAAGTGGAAGATAACTACGTCAAGGGTCAAATGTTGACAAAACCAGTAGCTATAACAAACATTCAACTAACAAAAAACTGATCGACTATAGCGAAACAACAGTAATAAGTTGTAGGGATTTATCACTTAGAGAGAATAATATGTTCGGTTTTTTAAAAGCAGACCCAGTCAAGAAATTACGCAAGATTTATGACCAAAAATCTACAGATGCCATGCTTGCTCAGCGCAAAGGCGATATAAAAACCTACTCAATGCTCACCGCAGAAGCAGAAGAACTATGGAAAGAGATAGAAAAACTAGAAGCGACTAAAAAGTAAATACTTAAAACTACAAAAGAATGTTTTGCACAGAGGACAAAATGAATTACAACGTTTAAAGCTCAAATAAATAATTTCTTTTGCTTTTCTCTGTGATCTCCCCTTCCTCTGTTGTGCTAAACATCTTGATTTTTTCAATATTAAAATTTTTACCACAGAGGAAAAGGAGCGCTAACGCTGCAAAGAGGACAAATAAACAAGGTTTAAGATATGAAACAACAGATACCTTTTGCTTTTCTCAGTGCCCTCATTTTCCTCTGTGGTGCAAAATATCTTTAATCTTTAGCTTTTCAAAATTAAATTTTTTTTACCACAGAGAACACAGAGCGCTAGCGCTACACAGAGGACAAATTAAAAAAGGTTTAAGATATGAAACAACAGATACCTTTTGCTTTTCTCCTTGTCCTCTTTTTCCTCTGTGGTGCAAGAACTTTCTTAGTCTTTAGCTTTTCAACATTAAAATTTTTTACCACAGAGAACACAGAGCGCTAACGCTTCACAGAGGATAAATAAAAAAAGGTTTAAGATATGAAATAACAAATTCCTTTTGCTTTTCTCAGTGCCCTCTTTTTCCTATTTGGTGCAAAATATCTTTTAGCAGTTTTTAATACTGAGTCTCAATCCAGCTTTCAAAAATCAAACAAGCAGATACGCTATCTATTTTTTGTTTATCGAGTTTTTTGTAGCCGCCCAGTTCAAACAAGCGGGCTTTGGCATCTACTGTGGTTAAACGTTCGTCGCAAGTTTCAACCGCTACTTTGTATTTGGCATTGAGTCTGTTTGCGAACTTTTTGGCAGAAAAAGTAACTTGTTGACTCGTACCATCCATATTTAGAGGTAATCCTACCACTGCTAATTGGGGAGACCACTCAGCAAACAATTTTGCCACTACATCCCAATTAGGAATGCCATCTACTGCTTTGAGTGCGTTAAGTGGAGAAGCAGTGCCTGTGATCTCCTGACCGACTGCAACACCAATGCTTTTAGTGCCGAAATCAAAAGCTAATACTGTGCGTTGACCTTGTTTACTCATGTGGAATCATTTGATGGGGCCTCATTCAGGCGTGACCGATATCTGGGCCAAGCTGCCATACGTCTATGCCTAAGCGCTGCACCGCTGTTTCCCATTTTTTATGGATAGGCGTGTCAAATAAAAGTTCAGTATCAGCTTCGACCATTAACCACGAACTGGTTTGAATTTCTTCTTCTAACTGTCCAGCTGTCCAACCAGCATAACCAAGCATGATAAGAGACTTTTCTGGTGCATCTTTATTACCCAGTGAAGAAATAATATCTTTTGAGGTAGTCACCATGACATCTGGGGTCATGGTTAAACTGGAAGTCCAACCGGGTTGCGAGGTGTGCAAAATAAAACCACGGTCTTGACTAACGGGGCCACCAGCTAAAATTATATCTTCAGCTTTTTCGTCAATCACTTGGGCTTTATCGTCAACCTGTTCAACCAACTCCTTTAGCTTCATGCCAACAGGTTGATTAATTACCAGACCCATTGCGCCATGTTCGTTATGCTCACAAATGTAAGTGACTGTGCGCGCGAAATACGGGTCGTCCATGCTCGGAGACGCAATAAGTAAATAATTCTGCAAACTTTGCATTTAGAAATTAGGCTCCTTGGCCAGCGGCAAGACGTTTTTCAATGGCGTCGAATAACATACCGGTAATATTTACATCATATGCGGCTTCAATTTCTCGCACGCATGTAGGGCTAGTGACATTGATTTCAGTGACTCTATCACCGATTACATCTAGGCCAACAAATATCAGACCTTTTTCGACTAGAAGTGGCGCGATAGTTTCAGCAATTTTAAAATCAGATTCTGATAAGGGTTGAGGTCTACCGGTGCCACCAGCAGCTAAATTACCACGATTCTCTCCTTTAGTTGGTAACCTTGCCAACGCAAAAGGCACCACTTGCCCATCAACAATTAAGATACGTTTGTCGCCGTCTTTGATTTCAGGTAAAAATTTCTGAAACATGGCGTAACGTGTGCCTAATTCAGTCAGAGTTTCAATAATTACGCCAAGATTATTGCCATCTTCTTTAACCCTAAATATGGATGTGCCACCCATACCATCCAAAGGTTTACAAATAATGTCTTTGTGTTTTTGGTGAAACTCTTTAACTAACTTTGTGTCTCTAGTAACTAAGGTATCTGCGACTAAATCAGGGAACCAAGAAGTAAATAACTTCTCATTAAAATCCCTCAAACTTTGCGCTCGGTTCACCACTAATGTACCGGCTTGCTCAGCCAGTTCAAACATATGTGTGGCGTAGATAAATTCATTATCCACTGGGGGATCTTTCCGCATCAAAATCACATCTAACTCAGCTAAACTTTGATGCACCTCATCAGCTAAGCTAAACCATTTGTCTGCATTTGGCTCAACCGCTAAACCAGCCATTCGCGCCATAGGTTTGCCATTTTGCAGATACAGGTCGCCCATTTCCATATAGAACAATTCATAGCCACGCTTTTGCGCATCAAGCAGCATAGCAAAACTGGTGTCTTTTTTAATATTGATGGCCTGAATAGGATCCATCACTATGCCAAGTTTAATGGTCAAAATTGTTCCTTAGAAATGTGGCTCAAACGTTATCTGAACGTTTAAAAGACTTATAAATATAGATGAACTTGATCTTGAGGTAATTGTTGCATAATTCAAGCTTGTATTTAGATCAAAGCAAGAAAGTTTTAATATAAACCCGCGCATGGAATATGCGCAGGTTAGTTTTGGGGTTAACGAATTGTATAGATTCTCTTCGCTGCATTCTTCGCTTGTTTAGATAATTCTTTGTTATCTGTTTTTGCCAAACGAAAATAAATAGTTTTAGCTTCTAACTTCTGTGAATTTAAGGCCATTAGATTGGCTAAACGAAATTCTGCCCAAGGCTTAGGTGCCAAAAGTCACGATATTAAAAGTGACTTTTGACCTATAGGAAGTAGCCATGCAAAGCTGATAAACTTGTTGGATAATCGGAGCTGAAATGATAGAAAAACTAAAACGTTATTTTACGCTAGAGCTTTTTAGCGCGGCAGGTACATGAGCAATTGTGGCGATATTCCAGTGATCATGCTGACCACTTTCGACGATCACCAATTAGTGTTACAAGCAATTCATGCAGGCGCAAAAGGTTATTTACTTAAAGATGTGTCTTTGGAGACTTTAGTTGATGGTATAAAAACGGTTCATCAGGGCCAAACATTAATCCAGCCCGCAATAACCGAAAGCATCATTCAAGGTTTAAAAAAACATACACTTCATGATACTGAATGACAGGAAATGCCCGACATCAGTGAAAAAGAAAGAGAGGTGTTGCGTCTGATGGCATCGGGTTACAGCAATAAAGAAATATCTGAGGCGACGTTTAAGTCACATGGCACAGTTAAAACCAAGTGTCAGCTATCCTCGCCAAATTAGATGTCAGAGATAGAACTCGTGCCGTACTTAAAGCAATTGAGATAGGTATAATCTAGCCTCAACAGTTGGCTTCAAAATCACTGTTTTTTCTTAGTTCTTCTAATTTAAATTTGTATTTTCGGCTGACCTTCACACTATCACCAGATGTCAACTGCGCTAGATATTCACCATTTGAATTTGGGGTCAATCTTTTCAATTTGCTCAAATTGATCATGGCTGAACGATTAACCCTTGGAAAAAGATTAGGATCGAGTTCTTGTTCAAACTGTTTAAGGGTTTTACGTATAATGTGAGTGCCTTCGAGTGTATGCACACACATGTAATCACCAGCGGCTTCAATCCAAGAAATATCATCAAGCCTTACTCTGATCCACTCAGAGCCACTTTTCATAGAAACGGTTCGTTGCAGTTCGCTCATTGAGCCGCCACTTGTCACCTCTAAGTTACGGATAAAGCCATCAATGGAGTTACCCGTTTTGCGACTGAGTAATTCGTCCAGTTTAAGGTGTTGTTGTACTACATCACTATCAAAAAAAGATTCCACAAGCTTGCTTAAACAACTGGCTAATCTGTCATCTGAAAACGGTTTAAGTAAATAGTCAAAAGCCTGAAATTCGAAGGCATTTAGGGCAAATTCTCTAAAGGCTGTGACAAATACCACTTTAGGCACAGGAGTCGTATTTTTTGATAGTTGTTCTGCCAATTCAAGACCACTTAAACCTGGCATTTCGATATCAACAAAAGCAATATCAGGCTGAAACTGCTCAATCGCAATCAACGCATGATGAGCAGATGGGCATTGTGCAACCACTTCAAACCTAACATCACCGTTCAACCTTATCATTAGGCCTTCTCTGGCTAAACGTTCATCATCAACAATGATGGCAGTCAATTGACGACTCATGACTTCTCCTCAGGAATAGAAATTTGCACACGATATCCCGCGGTTTGACCACGGATAATTTTAAAACTATGGTTGTCTGGATATAAAACATTCAGTCTGTCGACAATATTTTGTACTCCTACGCCAGTGTGACTCGATGCAGTTTGTCCCTCAGCACCTGATTTTGCAGCTAAATATGCAGTATCTTGAATAGGCCCGTTATCGGCAACTTCCATTTGTAAATAACCATGTTGACACTTAGCAGTCACCTCAATCACTCCTCCGCTAGACATTTGTGCTATCGCATATTTAATCGAGTTCTCTACTAAAGGCTGTAATAACAAACTGGGGACAAGCAAGGCTTCTGTTTTTGGCTCAATACTAAATTTTACTGTTAGCCTGTCGTCAAAACGTGTTTTTTCAATTTCCAAATACAACATTAATGCTTTTAGCTCCTCATATAAACGGATCTTTTTTTCAGGATCATTGTCTAATGAAAAACGTAAAAAAGTAGATAACCTTATCAACATACCATTGGCTTTATCTTTGCTACCTCGTAATACCAAGGTTGAAATAGCATTCAGAGTGTTGAATAGAAAATGCGGGTTAATCTGATATCGCAACATCTTAATCTGCGAGATATGGGACAGGCGAACAGCTTCAATATGAAGCCTTTTCTCATTGATCAAGCGAAAGTGATAGTTAATACCAAAGTACAAAGTACTCCAAACAAAAATCATAAAAAACGCATAGCTAACTGACATAAACAGCATATACCATCTAAAGTCTTCCGAAGGATTACCGGCGATAAGCGATAAAACATCAAAATCTTCGTAGAAATACCAAATTACAATATTTTTTACTGGTGTCCAAATACCTGACACTACGATACAGCAAAGCATGATGGCGGCAATTAACCAACCAGAAGGTAACCCCCAACATTGTCGATAAATATATCTTAAAGGCCAGGTTAGAAGTGCTGCAAATGTGCCCGATAATACCAAAGGAAAAAACACATCTAATCCAAGTTTATTGATGTCACGATAGAAAAACACATTATCTGCTGTAAAAATAAACACATAGGTCATCCAGCCCAAACTGTGCAACAGCCAAAACGAAGGTTTGTCTTTGTTAGCGATAAATGTTTCTGCGGTATCTTTCAATTAAACATCAACTTAATAAACATAAACTAGGCATCTAACCCCAAGAACTCGAAAAGAGAGGCTTTGTGACCCTGACCGATTTTAACCTCGTCACCGTTGTTTAGATGTAACAACGAAAAACGGCCCAACTCACTACTTAAGGAGTTGATTTTCTCAATATTTACCATCGCCGAACGATGTACACGAATAAATTTCTCTGGGCTGAGCTGTATTTCTAACTTAGAAAGCGTTTCTCTATGTAATAACATTCGGTTTGCACAGTGAAGCTCCACATAATTGGCCGAACCTTTTATCCAGATAATATCTTCTACATTAACAAACTCAACCGCTCCCACGGACTTCACTGCCAATACGTTTTTGCACTTTTTGACAGTTTGATTTTTTAGCTTTGCAACTTTTTGTAAAACATTCGCTAATCGACTATTTTCGAATGGTTTGAGCAGATAATCTGTAGCCTCAAGATCAAAGGCTTGAAGCGCATATTCACTCGATGCAGTTGTAAACACCCAATGACAGTCAATACTTTTAGCAAGCTGGCTGGCCAATTCAATTCCGCTTCCACCAATAATATTAATATCCATAAAACACACATCAGGTCGATATTTTAGCAGTAAGTCTTGCGCCTCTTGATATTCACCAGATTGACCAACTACCTGCCAATTTTCTTGTACCTCTACAAAGCTAGATATCCTCTCTCTGGCTAAGTATTCGTCGTCTATTACTATGCACTGGTGCATACATATTTATCCTTAATGGGTGTGGTATCAAATATACAAGCTGTGGGATAAACTGCGAACGTTTCTGAGACGAAATGCGTGTACCTAAGATAAAGGGCTGCAAACTGTAACAAGGTATATTTCAGTCAAAAAGAAAGGGCTGAGCTTTATAGCTGCAGCCCTTGCTTAATCCAGGAAACAATACATGTTTTTTAAATCTAGTAAAAACATATATTCATCGGGTCACTAATCCAACACTCTTAGTGTAAGTCCATCATTTTGATTTAAAACCCAAATGTGATGAATCGTTCAGATGATGGGATGAACTTCACCAAACTCGATAAACTGAGTAATATTGTTCACACCCGACTCGACTCAACGCCATAATTATCAATAAATGGTTTCATAATTGATAAATAGGATTCAGATATACCAACAGAAGCTTGATAAACCGGCTCTCTTACTTGTAGTGCAGTAACAAATTCTTCGTAGGGTACAACGAGGACTTCTTCGCCAAACATTTTACACCAGTGTTCAAACAATAAATCCTCATTTATAAAATGTTGTGCAATGTTTTCAAAAGACCAACTCCAATCCATAGCACCGCTAAAAAAGGTTCTGAAACATGACAGTGCGGCATCCATTGGATCTCTTCTGACCCATATTTTAGGCGACTTTGGGAATACACTGCTGATCAAACCTAAATATCGGCTATTGCCTAAAGTTTTATCAACAATAGTCCCTACTTCGCCAAACCTTTCTTTAACTAGATACCCATAAAGCGTTGCCAAATAGTCCCTGGAGAGATGTGATTTGGCGTATTTACCTTAAAAGGCTTTGGCATGTTGTACGCTCATGCCTTTCATTACCATTGTCGACTTCTGCATAAAATCGACTTCTCCACCTGCAATAATTTGGCTATGAGAAGAAATAATACGCTCAATCAAAGTCGTGCCGCTGCGAGGCCAACCTAAAACAAAAATAGGAGAAAATTCATGACACTGTTGATTTTTGGAAAGAGATTTTAATGAATCATGATTAAAGTTGTTTACGATAGCCTTGACTACTTGTTGTTCTGCCGTGGCATTGTATTTTTTCTCAGCAGAAATAAGTTTGGCACCCTGTAAATAAGCTTCACCCGCTTTTTGATAGTGGCCTAAATCATGTTGGGCTTTGCCTATTGCATAATCAAACGTTGCCCTGGATAAACTATTTGCCCCCTCAATATTTTTGACCGAATTAAATAACGATTTAAGATCTGGGTCCTGGGTGTAAAAGTTTTTATTGAAGCAATCATATTCTATGTCTGACCAGCATTAGTACAAACCTTCATTATTACCATAACTCTTAGACCAAGTATAAGAACCCGCTAGCATCCACACATCATCCCATGCCCGATTGAATGTAAAGTCAAGTGACGAATATTTGCGCTGTACTTCTGGATAACCTAAGTCTGCACCTTGGACGGTATACGCTTGATTGGAAAGGGGACCATCGTCACCGTCTGGATCTGTTGTGATGGTGGCATCGCCGCCTGGATTGGTTAATACGTAATAATGGAAACCTGTACAAACCGTACAAGTAGGTAGTAGCTCTCCATCAACAGCACCTATACCAAATTCTCTCGCAAGGTAGGTTTCAAAACCCGTATCTATAGCGATATCTTCTAACGCACTACCTACTTCGCGTCGAGTTCCTTTGATACCCAAGGTCCAATCATCATTTAAAGCAAATTCGTAACCTAAAATAAATTAATCCTGATACATAGGATCAATATCAGCATTAACAACTTCAAGTGTACCTTTTTGGATTCCATCTCCAAAAATAGCTAAAGCACCACATTTGTCGATGGTCGTTACAAAATCGGCATCAATAGACACCACATCACAAGTTTGTTGGGTGAACAACTCTGAGCCGGCCACCCGGACATTAATATTGGTTGGTACAGGAATAAAGTAACGACCGTAATTAGCGTACAATTTGGATTCACCGTCACCATTTAAATCCCACGCTAAACCAATACCTAATGTCGCAACAAAGTCATCGGTTACCTGCCAAGTATATTGGATGTAGAATGCTTCTGACGAACACAACGCACAGTGTGTCCAAAGCTGGATTATCTAGGGATGGGGTTTAACGTTTTTTAAAATAGAACTTACAAAAATATAAGTCAGAAATATTGTATTAATGGTTAGAAAGTAAGTGAGTGATCCAAACTAAAATTTATTGGAAACAATGTAGTTTAAACACACTCACTTTTGGAAAATCATATTAGCCTTCTATAACTTGGCTAATAAAGCTGCGTAATCGACTCCGCTTTTACGTGCCAAATATTTCGCGGTATTTGGGGCATTGTTAACCAGAGCAAAAGTGACTGAATCCTGACCATTGCATACTAAACCTTCACTAATTGTTTTAGCTTTGAAACCACTATTTTTGATAGCACGATGTACTTTAAGTTTATTGTCACTTTTTATTGCTTTACATATTTTAATCAAATTTGTTTCGGTGTTTTTGTCAATAGAATTAGCTTGCGCGCTGCCAGCTAAAAGAATGCCTGCTGTTATTATGCTGCCGATAATGATTTTTTTCATGATGTCTCACCTTGTGTTTGTTAAATTCTGCTTGATTGCAAGTACACGCTTAATGTAGAGGGCAAGATGATTTAAGGAGGACTAAAAAAGGCTAATCACGGCCAAATGCGACTAAGCGACCAACTAACAAACTTAAGCGATAAACAATCGTGGTTAATCATCAGTTAATCGTATTTGGAGTTATGTTGTTACATTTAGGGGCACAGACTGGATACAAAAATCAAGCGGTGAGTTCATACAGGCACAAAAAAGCCCTGCTAACAGGGCTAATCAGAATGAATTAGTAGACAAATTTAAAAGGCGTTTTCCTGATGGACTTTAATAAACAATGATGTGCCATGTTTGCTGTAATCTACTTTATATTCTTTACCATTAATGGTTTGCACAAATAACAATGTTTTTTCTTCTCCAAACACCTCAATGCTAGTGACATCGACCATTTCCATGTCTAGTGATTTAGCTTCACGTTTGTTTTCTGGAACATCACCAACAAATTCTTTAATGCCTTTATGTGTGACAACAATCGGAGGATGATCCTCACCGTTAATAACAAGTAAATCTAATTTTCGTATTTTATGAATTAGGGTATTGCGACCACTTACTAAAAAGGGCTTCTCGGTCATTTTAATCTCCAATGAAAATGCTCTAAATAAATTTAGTCTAAGTTTTAAGAAGATACCAAAGTTCTTTTGCCCTTGCACCCCTTAGTTTTTATACAGTCAAGGGGACACAAGTGGATGATTTGCATTCGAATTTAAAAACTGGCGGTCTGTCAAGCTATGCAAAAATTCAATTAAATCTTGTTTTTGTTCAAATTGCAGCTCGAAACCAGCTAGAAAAGGACTTTTTAAAGGGTTCGCAACACCCTGCCCTTTGCCACCAGCAGCATAAAATTCAATCACATCTTCTAAGGTGGCCAAACTGCCATCATGCATATAAGGCGCACTCACCTCTACATTGCGCAAAGTGGGTGCTCTAAACCTCCCCATATCTTGGGGCTGTAAGGTGACTTCAATCAACCCTTGGTCAGAAATAGGATAAGCACCTCTATCATCGACATTGTACAAACCCGTGTTATGAAAGGGCCGTAAATCTAACCTTTGGTTTTCATGTTGACTAGACTGAGTAAAGTTAAATCCTCCATGACAATGAAAACACTCAAATTTTTCCGAAAAGAATAACTCCATACCTCTTTTGGCAGCATCAGTCATAGCATCATCATTACTTTGATAGGCATATTCATCAAATGGTGAGGCAAAGCTAGTTAAGCTTCTGACATAGCTGGCAAGCGCTTTAACTATTTTGTCAAAGTCTGCATTATCACCAAAGGCACGTTCGAACAGTTTTGAATAGTTCTTAGTTTCAAAGCGCTGCAATACTTCTTTTTCATGCCCGGTAATACCTAGCTCAATGGGGTTTTCAGAAAACATGGGAATGAGTATTTGCTGCTCAATTTGATTAAGCCCTGAATGGGCCCATGTCAGATTACTGTTATAAGCCACATTAACTAAAGATTGTGTATTACGCCTGTGCCCTTGACCGGTTGAACCTATTGCCATTTTTTGGGGTTCAGAAAAAGCAAATTGCGGCTGATGGCAACTTGCACATGAAGTCGACTGGTTAAAAGACAGATCCACATCAAAAAACAGCTTCTTCCCCAAAGCAACTTTGGCGGCTGACATAGGGTTATCTTTTGGCACTAAAGGGCTTGGAAAACCTTTTGGTAACTCCCAATCGTATTGCTTTTGATCCAACGGTGGTGGTTCACAGGCTAATAAAAATCCGCTCAGAATAATGAAAGAACACACCTTTATTAATTGAGTGACAAACATACTTAGTGCCATTCGAAAACATCTTGGGTTTTCAAGTTAGACATCAAAATAGTGCAACTTTCTTGGCCCGAGTGAAACAAACAAGAGCCATTGTTTTGCATCTCTGTATTAGCAATAAGCCTGTCTAGATGCATAACAAGTTTTGTCCCATTATGTTTTTTATCTAAATTAAAACTTAATCTATTCGGTTGGACACATTCGTTTTGCGGAGAACGCATGGTTGAAGCCGCAGTGCATCCAACACTACCTAAATGAAATACCCAGTTTTTGTCAGGGCCTTGCATATCTAACCGAAAAAACTTGTGCCCCGAACGCCATGACCAAAACATACTAGGCAGGTTTAAAGGAGACGGTTGTAATAAAGGGTTTTGATGATTTAGCTCAAAAGGCACTGCAAGAGTAAAAAAAAGCTGATTTGATGCATCAAGATCAACAGGCAATAAAAATTGCAGCTGATTATTGGTTTTAAGTGCCTCTGAAGCAGAATGATCGTTTTGCGAGGTTTTATCTTTGTCTTCTGATTTTGCACCACAGTCAACCAAATGAGGTTGGATTAACACCACATCATCTGTTTGCCAAGGTGTTGAACTAAGCTGCGGTTGATGATCTGTATTTTCATCAGAGAGTTTAACGTTGCTTATAAAAAAGGCTAATTGTTGGATAGACCAAACTTGCTGATTACTCTCAAAAGTATTGCAATCTAATGGGTTTCCATTATGCCAAATTTCAACTTCCATAATGTCTGCGTCATTAAATCTAGAACAACTACTAATAAATGCAATTAAACAGCCGAATAAAAAACATGACAATGCTTTTTTTAGCCTTTTTATGGACAAAAAATTTGATATATAAGGTCTAAAAGGTAAGGTGTTAACTAGCTTCATATTAATAGTGATAAGTTTCATGGGATATTTAATTGGCGCCATAATGATACTGGCCATGGGGTACAGTCAAGGCGTTCAAGCACATGCAGAACATGATAAAGCCCGTTTTGTTGCCAACAACGGTGAAAATCAAGGTAGCTGTAACAATAGATTTAGACCATGTAAAACAGTGACTTATGCCGCACAAAAAGCCAATAAAGGCGATACGATTTTGGTAGCACAGGGTGAATACATTATTGAGTCTGTACAAGACTTACTGTATTTCACTGGTCAAATTGTCCCTGTTCTGGGAGGATTTAATCAAGTAGAACAATATCAGGGGCAAAATCCCGATGCCTATATTACCTCGATTGTAGGCGTACCAGCCAAATATGCCGAACAACTAAGTAACCAAGGTTTTCATGTTATACGTGACACAAAAAGTTTAACGAAGTTAAGTTTACAAGGCAAAGGCCTGAACGTTTCTCAACTACAATTGATGCAGCAACAACAACTTAATACACCCTGTGTTGCAGGTAGCGCAGATGGTTTTGCTTGCCATAACATGTCGTTACTGGCACATATCCCATTAGCTGACCTACCCAACAATCCTAATTCCGCTAATGATATATGGGGACATGTTGATTTAAACACCGAAAAAGAATATGCCATCATAGGTTTAACAAATGGTGTGGCTGTAGTTGATGTAACCATTCCCACCACTCCTGAAGTCATCGGCAGTATCACTGGTTTGTCTTCTGGATGGAGAGATATAAAAGTCTACCAGTTCTTCGACACATCCACCTTAAGATGGCAGGCCTATGCTTATGCCACTACTGAGGCCAACGAAGGTTTGACTATAATCGACCTAAACGATTTGGAAAATGGGATTTCATTGGTAAGACGCCAAACAACAGACAGAAGCGCGCACAATATATACATTAGTAATGTGGACTACGGACTAAATATCGCTTTAGCCGGCCAAGTGCCTGCTGTCCATATTTTAGGATCCAACAACTTTGGCGGTTCGTTCCGTTCTTACGGGTTATCTGATCCTGAGACATTAGGCTCTACCTATACTAACTCTTTGGGAACCCGAAACGATTACACTCACGATGCTGCATCTCTTACTATCAATGATGCGCGGGCCCAAACAGATTGTGTTCAAGCCAATAATACCGACTGTTTAGTGATACTGGATTTTAACGAAAAGTCATTGAGAATTTGGGATCATACTGATGAAAATCAGGCCATAGAGCTAGGTTCAAGTTCCTACCCCAATGCCGAGTACACTCATTCGGGTTGGTGGAGCGAAGATAAGCAATATGTATTGGTGCATGACGAACTTGACGAACAAGAATTTGGCCTCAATACCACCGTAAATATTTTCGATATCAGTAGTCTTAGTACACCCACGCTAGTAAGCACTTGGTCTGGCCCTACTCGCGCAATCGATCACAACGGTTTTGTGCGCGGTAATCGCTATTATATGTCCAATTACGAACGCGGTCTGACCGTACTTGATATCCCTGACCCAAGCGCCCCAG
>Ga0209712_10002884_pt1 | contig 14048 bp, 11 predicted proteins | sample ArcOceMetagenome_FD_187443 | JGI IMG/M metagenome (GOLD analysis project Ga0209712, IMG submission 187443) | Marine eukaryotic phytoplankton communities from Arctic Ocean - Arctic Ocean - Greenland ARC118M Metagenome (SPAdes) (version 2) | ecosystem: Environmental > Aquatic > Marine > Oceanic...
AATTAGTAACTACTAACTATCATATTAAATGGGGAGAATATGTTTCTCAGCTTCGAGGTTTTGTGTCGAAAGGCCTTGTGACTTTTTGTCACAAAATGAGCGCGACCCTACCTGTGTGGCCCGTAAGTAAACTGTACTGCCTAGCTAGCTCTGAGAGGACGGTGGTCATCTCTTTTCCAGCCATTTCCCAAACCACCGTGGTTATAAATGTCTACTAGCTTCTACGCACTGTTGGTAGACAATCCTTGGAACCAATAAAGGATCTTGGACCCAAGAAATCCTTGAGTCCTCCGATCTAATAAGTAGAATAATGTGATGGGTAGGGAGAATAATCCCCCCCCCTACACTTTTTCTGCATTACTACATCAGACTAGCGTAGGTCTGTGCTATAGAAATCAGTCAGTCTAGTGATAACATTACATGTCAGAAGAACATAAATGTAAATGGCAGTTTATCGTGCTGGTTCACTTTTTATCCTTAATAGTTTGGATGTCAAAGGCAAATTCCCTTCGTTTTCCTTTCCTTTCCTTTCCTTTCTCTTTCTCTTTTCTACTTCCCGAAAAATGAGAGATCATCACAGAAGAGAGAGTACCAGGTACAGAAGAGCACTAAAACCACCATTGCCGTACATTGAAGTACTAACCAGCAGTAATCAGTAGTATTCTATATACCCACATCCCGTTCCGCCTCTCCATACTCTTCAACTTTAATATAGAATAAACATGTCATCCAATAAATCTGGGCCTCCAAAGAAGGAATCAATTTTGGAACTGACCAAAATGATTGATGCCAGAGTACATGTGAAATGCCTCGGTGGAAGAGAAGTCGTTGGAACACTCAAAGGATACGATGAGTTAGTCAACCTTGTGCTTGATGATGCTGATGAATATTTGAGAGGTACGTGAATGTGAATATGCTATAAAGAAAGGGTTGGGTTGGTGTACGTGTATTGATATTCATACATTGAATTTCCGTATGGATCCCTGCAGCCAGTTCTCATATATTGGATCCGGGTGATATATATATATATTTCAATTCTGAATGGCACAGCTAACATTATGATCTTCCTCCTCTGTTTGATAAATTTACCAAAAATAGATTCCGAGGATCCTGATAAAATTACGGATCGAAAGAGAAAACTTGGTTTGGTTGTTGTGAGGGGGACACAAGTATCGTTGGTATCGCCGCAAGAGGGCATGGAGGAAATTGCAAACCCATTTATTGCAGCGGAAGAGTAAACTACGTGTACTTACTGGTATAGATATTGTGCGGAAACTTTCATGGGTTATAATGTTCAATGTGGGGATTGTATTATATGCAGGGATAATTTTAATAGAAGCGAGCAATAAATTGCTTGGGATGGGATATATGTATGCGAAAGAAACGACAATCGTTTGATGGTGGATTGCAGATAGGTAGCTAGTAGCTAGTAGCTAGAGGTCAAAAACTACTTGGAATCACTGCCCCTCGACAGGAGAAATCATTTACAGCATGATGCTGATTATCATGGAAGATTTGCCCAAACATAATGAATCTTTGATTTGATTTCACCTCTTCAGCTTTGATTACAATAAAACTTTGGTTATATATTGCATATGCATCTTTTTGCGATTTTGTTGCATTGCAAAAAGGTTATTATGCGCACACTACTAGCTAATGGAAGATGACAATATATGTTCGAAATTTCTCCAATCTGGGCTTGAGAGCAGTTTAGCCTTGCTGCCTGCTTTTTTGGCAGCTAGAATTATAGTCATAAAATCTGCACCTTATGCACTTTATCACAATTCCTATCTCACGGTGCACAACTTATACATACTTCTTCCAACAAGGGAATTCTCATACCCAATCTTGCTTTACTAACGTCATATAAAGCCTCACGAATGTGTTTGAAGTCATTCTTGGTTGTTTCTCACCCACCAGGTTGTTTCTCACCCACCAAGTCGTTCCTCCATACACAATACGATTACAAGACACGAGGGTTTGAAACGTGCACTTTTAGAGTTCTTCATTGAAACGTGCTCTTTATCGCTGTGCACTTTTAGAGTTCTTCATTGAAACGTGATTCTTATTCGTTATTCGTAGTCGAGTGCTGCTGTACCTTACATCAAATTGAGACGTGGTATAAATCGTACCTAAAGTACTTTGTGGCAATCACTAGTTTTATTTGTTCGTAGTTTCGTCTACCTGATTCGAAGAGACAGATTCAGCAGTACTGCGCACTTTCTTGCAAAGCACGAATACAATTTGATGCCCCGAATCAACGCCAATCTTGCGATATTTTTCACTTCGACGTTGTGTTCGATTTTTAGTGTCAATTTTGTCGACGCGATGGAGGTTGGATTCAGTTGGATTGAGCTTCATATCCCGCGGAGTATCGTGAGAACAGCTCAGGTCCCTTGAACGGATGCATCCGATACATGTTTTACAAGATTTATCTGGATTTATACAAGATTTGGCTAGGATTCCGTCGAGCGCGCACCCCACGGAATTTTGAAGCCTTTCATACTTGCAAGAACAGTCAATCCTGTACAGACTCTGCGTTGGGAACACTTCTTCAAAATGAATCAAGCCCCGGCACCGTTTTGCACATTTACTACTTATAAAGCCAATATTGAACTTTGATGCAAAGAAATTATCATGAGCTATATCACAAAAAAATACACGTGTGAATCACATGCAGTGGCAATACCAGCAAAGGCGCAGGGAAAAGCTTCGTTCGTTATAGACAAGGTACAGGCCATGATGCGGCAAGAACAGACCGTCTATCTATACAGAAGATACGTGACACCACCTACAAGTGGTGAATACCTCCTAGAAGACCCTGAAGACCTCGTCATCTGGAGAGAAAAGATCTGTCACTGGACCTATAGCGTCATCGATCACTTTGAACTATCAAGAAAGACTGTTGCAGTGAGCATCAATATTTTCGATCGTTATCTTGCTACTCAGGGTAATCGATGTGACGGAAGTCTTGCGCTTCTCGTTTCACTTACCACGCTATACATAGCTATTAAGGTTCACGAGAAGAAAAAAATCAAGCTTAGTACTCTCACTGAATTGAGCCGATGCCAGTTCAGCAGTAAAGATATTGAACAGATGGAGGTCCGGATCCTACAATCCGTATCGTGGTTCGTTCATCCACCGACTGTGGTAGATTTCATCTGTCATCTTCTCAAGTTTCTTCCTCCTACTGTTCCAATGCCTGCGAGACAAAATATTTATGAACTATCGCGCTACATGGCTGAACTATCCATATGCAATCCATTTTTCTTGGAACATCACCCTTCCACCATCGCCTTCGCATCAATTATTAATGTTCTTGAATACGAAATCAGCTTTGACAGTGTTCCATTGAGGAGCAGATCTCTATTTTTCCGATGCCTTCATGATGAGCTTGGATTTCATCGGGGAAGAACAGTTGTTGGTGCAGTTCGGGTTAAGTTGGAAGTTATGGTTACTGCTAGCGGAATTACTAGAAGTCAGAACAAGGAGAACATTTTGCATAGTCCTTCATCTACTACCTATTCAGATACTACCAGAGATGATATCTCTGTTTTTTCGACATCTTGCATGAGTGAAAATACAGAAATGAAGAGCGTGAAGAGCTCTGATATTCGCCGGCGCTGCAATAGCTCTGATTCGAGGAATAGTCAACGATCTACTGGAAGTAGAATTTTTCGAAGAATGAATAGACGAGGGTCGTTGATTACTCCCTGTAACTGAACTGCTATAATTACGCCGCCGCATGTGCCATCAGGGAACAGGGAGGCTTGCATATCTACATTTTTCATCGCTGTACAAATACAAATACACAAGAGCCACACTACGGATACTACATGATATATGATTCATTCATCATATTTGAATATCTACGACGGCATCAAGACGCCTCAATTAACTTATAAATACAATTTACATTGAATTCACACTCGCATAGAATACTCTTTTACACATGAACACCTACAGTAGACAACACTTGCAGTAAACAAAGAGCACACAAGGGATAATCAAATCGAATTAAAAGCCGATAGAGAGAGGCCTATATTGTAGTTGATCAACTCCGAAATTTCTTTGATCAACTCCGATGATTGATTCGCTTGTGTAGTTAGTTTCAGCATTGCTTCTTTCACCATCCATCCAATTTCTTCCTTGACAAATTTTCAACTCCGACAACTTACTTCAAACTATCTTATGAACAAAAACACGTCATTATTTTTGCGCAAAAATTGCTACGATTGAAGTTCAAAAAAGTCTGCATCTTTTATCTGAGACGGTCAACTTTTGAACTTCAAACTGTCAACTTTTTTGCAAGGTGGTGGTGGTATGTGGTATGTGGTGGTGTGTAAATTGAAAAGCGACAATAATTAAATAAGTATATTTAGATTTCCTAAAGGATTCTAACTCGATGTCAATCTGAACTTCTTCCTTGAAAAAAATTCAACTCCGACAATCTATCTTATGAACAAAACCACGTCATTATTTTTGCGCAAAATGCTACGATTGATTGAAGTTCAAAAAAGTCTGCATCTTTTTGAGACGGTCAACTGTCTGTTGCAAGGTGGAAGGTGTGTAAATTGAACAGCGACATTAATTAAATAAGTTTATTTAGATTCCTAAAGAATTCTAACTCGATGTCAATTGATAGAGAGGCCAAAATGAAAATCTGGACATGAAAGAATAAAACTAGATACTTTAATGGTGCTGTAATGTAGACTAGTATTTGTTACTATGTTTGTATGTGCAATGTATTTAAAAATGTATGTACCGTATGCTTGTGTTGATCTTCTTTTGCATCTGATAGCTTTAGCAGTTTGTGTCCTGTCAACTTAGAATTGACGTAGGGGAAGACGATCTTTTGTCAGCGGTATTTGTACTGGGTCTTTCTTCTTGTTCCCATTTGAGATGCCTCAATCTGTCACGGCAATTGTTCACATGAGAAACGTTCTCTGTAAACCATCCGAAGTTCTTTGTAACATAGTTTAGGAAGTCCTGCCTGCCATGGCGCGGGAGGTCTGCACTGGAGATGTCGTCTTCGAGAACGTTTAGTATGGTCGCTAGTGCCACTGAGGACTTGTCCTGTTCCACGAAGAAAGGATCGCACACGGAGAGCTCAGCGAGGTATCTGGACATTTCAAAGGTTTCATGGCGGGTTCGAGTGGATGCTGTTTGCGGTAACAGCATGATGATGTGGGAAATGAAGTCGCAAGTGGTAGGCGGGTTAACCAACCACGACAATGACTTCATTATCTTTATCTCCATTGCTTCAATGTCTTGGCTCGTAAAGAGATCGCGACTGAGCTTTGCAACTGTGCAGATCTTGACCTTTTTCTTCTCGTTTATTTTAATAGCGATAAACAGAGTCGTCAGGGAAGTTAGCAGGGCCAGGTTGGTGTCGCACATGTTTCCTGTCGTTGCCAGGTATCGATCGAAGATATCCATGCTAATAGCAACTGTCTGTCTAGAGAGCTGGAAGTGATCAATTACGTTGTAGGTCCAGCTGCAGATCTTATCTCTGCAGCTCAGATCGTCACGGACATTGATGTAGTCAGGTGTATTCAACTTTAGATGTTGAGGTTGTCTGTAGAAGTTTGCAAAACGGTACAAGGTAGTTTCTTTCGTACGCATTGCATTCATCTTACTGATTACCATGTTTTCTGCCCATGATACACTATTCATTTTAAACTTCTAATGATGTGTGATGAGATTTAGAATGAATCTATGGAGAAGGGAGATGCACTCTACTACAAAAATTGTGAGTTGTAACTTGCCATTCTTCCTCTCCCTCGCAAGAAGAAGGGAAGGAAGCAAAGATTCTTCCATCTGCTTGCTTCATCGATCTTTCCTTTTGTACACTCCGATTTTCCACGTAATTAAATGCTGGATTTTGATTCGGCCACAATAAAATGTCGATAATGGTTTTTATTAAAATAGACATATTTCAGCATACGTAAGTTAAAAAGAGAATTTCAAACAATTATTGATGCGCTTCGAAGTTGACAACAACCACTCATTTCAAGGAATCTCCCTATTAGGCCTTTGCGCGCGGTTTTATGTGCTGGCAATTGATACCGCGCACTTGTGCCGTGTCTGTGCCGTGCTGAAGTTTTGAAATTCCTCGGATTATCAGGTATTTGGTATTTATGATAAATACTTCCGGTCGGTACCGGTACCGGGGTGTCTGTCAAATGATGCTTCAACCTTTGCTTCAGAGCTTCTTCAGCAGGTTTTGAACTACGCACACTCACATCGAAGAGACACTCACGTACAATAGACTGTGGAAGAAAAGTTTGAAATTTTGCGATCCAATGACGCCAACCGATTTCTCAACTCTCTTGCCCCAAACAAATATTCAGCCCATCATTAGAGGCTGGTTAAATGATGACATGCCTACATTTGATGTTGGGGGACTTGTCGTAGGATCTGCTCCAAAGAAGGCAATCCTCTATATGAAATCTCCTGGCGTCTTTGCGGGGAAGCCATTTGTAGATGCAGTTTTTGATATATTGGATTGTAAGGTAACGTGGGAAGCTGTCGCTGTGGAGGGAACATACATTGAGCCGCCAGTATATGAGGGAAAGGTTGCTCTAGCAACTGTGGAAGGACCTGCTAATTTGCTTTTGAGGGCGAACCGCACAGCTTTGAATACTATTTCGAGATGTTCGGGGGTAGCAACTGCGTGCTATCTTTCGAGTCAAAAGATGAAAAAGTTGTTTCCTGATTGGACTGGAGCTGTTGCTGGGACTAGAAAAACTACGCCAGGAGCATTCCGGATTGTTGAGAAATATGGACTCATGATCGGAGGATGCAATACTCACAGGCTTGATCTATCTCAAATGACCATGTTGAAGGATAATCATATTTGGAGCTGTGGCGGAGATATAACAAAAGCTGTCAAGCTTGCAAAAAGTGCGGCGGGATTTAGCCAGAAAATTGAGGTTGAGTGTCAGTCGCTCGAGGAAGCCTTGGAGGCTGCTTCGGCCGGGGCTGATATTGTCATGTTGGACAACTACACTCCTGAAGAATTGAAATTTGATGCGAAGAAAATCAAGCAAATTCACCCTCATGTTATCATTGAGGCAAGTGGAGGAATCACATATGACTCTATGGACAAGTACGTTTGCGATTCTGTAGACATCATTTCAAGGGGAGATCTCACGCATGGATACTCTTGCCTTGACTATAGTTTGAAGATTCAAAAGTAAAATAATTGGAATTGGTAATTAACTCGCAGACTTAGTGTTTTATTTTTTATTATCAGCAAAACGAGTGGAGGCTGATGAATGTGAGTTGAGAAACTTCAGAGTTTTAATGAACGCTTACGCCGGTTTCAAATAAGATACTGGATGATTAGCAGGATGAAAGGGGGGTAAAAAGAAACGCATTCTTTCGGATTTTAATCCACTTGCAAATTAACGATATCGCCTGGTTGTGGCACTCCTCCTTCGCTCAGTATAAATGTATATAACAACTTATTCCAATTAATTTTTCTGTAGGCTGGAAGCTTGATTCTTTTCTAGAAAACTGGTTGAAAATCTACCATTAGTTCAACGCCGAAGGTTTTGGGCAAATTGGATTTGAAATTGGCAACTTCAAGAAGTGTTCAATAAATTGACGTATCAACTTTTGTAGCGCGACATAAAATCCAAAATCATTGATGCTTCAAACACTTCACGAAATTGACGTATCAACTTTTGTAGCGCGTGAAAAGATGGATGATCCCGCGCATTGGAATATTTGCGCAATGCAGAGTGATTTACCGATCTTGATTGAATGCCCCCGGATAAGTAGGACTGCATTGAAGAGCACCATTACCGATATCCATTGCGGTTTAATGGATATGCTCAGGTTATGGTCACTTTCCAGAGAAAATCTTTCTCATTTTACCAAATTCAAATAGTGTTCAATAAATTGACATTCAACTTTTGTTAGCGCGACAAAAATAAAATCCAAAATCATTGATGCTTCAACATTCACAAATTGACGTATCAACTTGTAGCGCGTGAGTGAGTGTGATGCGCTGTGAATGTTACATTCAAGTCAATACTGAATGACAAATATCGTACTCCGCCTTGTAGAATGTAATACAGGCCGCCTATTAGTGGTTGCACTACAGTAGAAACTTATTTTTATCTAGCTATACACGTATTTAAGTGTATCCATCAAAATCATTCAAGATTAAGCAATATTTGTCTCTTTATTCCTGTTGGTTATTCCCAGATGCCAATATACGCGCACAAGAATTTATCCATACCATTTTCGCCTGGTATCACGGTTGAAAAAAAGAATGCCTATTTATTCGGCCTTTTCTTCCTTCACTTCGTCATCCTTGGATTCTACTGTCGGACTTGTTTCTGTTATTTTTTTCTCTGATCCTCCGTCTTGCCCCTCTGTTTTCATTTCTGCATCCTCCGACCCTGTGGATGATACTTCCTTGCTCGGCTTATCTCCAGATGCCTCGATCTTTCCCTTCTCTTTATCTGTTCCATCGCATTCGGATTGAGTCATCCGATCGAAAACCATGACCATTTCACAGTGATCAGTGAGCGGGAACATATCCACGGGTTGAGCAGATGTGATTTTGAATGGGAGACCTTTGTATTTCTTTGTGCAAGGCGTGCAAAGAAGAGCTGCATCATTGACAAGAGAGCCGGTAGGATTGCAACTCACATATACAACGCGTTGAAGAGATGTCTGATTCCGAAGGGAAATGATGACTTTTTGATGCAGACCCTCTCTCGCTGGGTCAACTACAGCTACCATTGGAGTGCCCTTGTCCACATTTTGGGTCTCACTTTGCATAACAAATTCAGCTCTTGATGCTACAAACCTGGTGCTCCCATCTTCGCCAGAGTAGCCGTTCCTTGTAGCATTGATAACAGCATCTCTGATAGCTGGTTCTGCAATATCAATTCCGACGACTTTGCCTACTGCCCCTTCCTTCAGGCAAGTTAGACCAATTGTGCCAGTACCGCAGCATACGTCAAAAAGTAATGTATCCTTTGGGCTTGCCGTGACCTCCTTCACCTTCTCAACCACGACGCTGTATAATTGTTCTGCCCCTTCGGTCGTTACCTGGAAGAATGCACCAGGGCTGATTTGAAACTGGCACTGCAGCAATCTCTCCTCAATAAATTCGCTTCCGAAAACATGCTGAACTGGATGCTCTGGAGGCGGATTAGACAATCCTTCAAACTCTTGAAAGAATAGCGACGTGACAGCAATGTCGTCAAATTCGTTTTCGCCTGGTTTGGATTTATCCTCTGAACATCCTGGATAAGTCCTTGTAGGTTTTGGAATTTTCTCAGTTAGCATTTTGATGAGACGTTCCTTCTCGCCCTCGAATGCAGCACTATAGTCATCTGATCCATCTTCTCTCCTTCCAGCAGCTCCGGATGCAGGAGCATGTACAAGGATTACCATGCACTGCTTTGTCCGTTCACTTGATCGTATTGTGACCGTCCTCCAAACACCACGGTGATCTCTTGAGTTATACACAGGAACGGGGCTAGTCTCCAAAAACTTATTGAGCACGTCTGCAATCCCACAAACGACATCAGGAATGTTTGACAAGCAATGAGGATTTGACACTCCTCCACTCCATCCTCCGGCCATGAATCCAACTGCTGGCGTTTTGACAATCTTCATCTTATCTTCAGACTTTCCATCCTCGGAAGAGTTTGCTTCACTCTCAGCAACTTCTAGCTTGATTGGCTGACCATTGTCATCAAGCTCGTGGGCGTGCCTGAATCCAAATGTCAACTCGCACTTGTTACGATATTCAATCTTTCTCGGTGCCTCAAGGATTTTCGAATTTTTGATGGGCTCCTTCTCTTTCAGCCATCCATACAATGAATCCACAGTCTTGTTACTATTCCCTTTTCTCATTTCTTTCTTCAGCGTCTGGAATTTCTTTTTGATTTCACTACTAATCCTCAGGAAACACTTATTGATCATCAACTTGGTTTTCAAATCAAGCTGCTCCTCATAAGTCTTTTCCCAAAAGGGGGTCAATTTATTCCTCACCTCATCAGCCGTCTTGACACATTCCGCAGGCTCCTTTCGAGATCTCTTCGATCTGTTGTTGTTATCACCGTCATCTCTCGATCTCTTGTTGTCATCATCTCCAGAAGCAGCACGCTGTGCTCTGAGCACACCGCCCTTTTTGTTCTTCTGAGTGCCATCGTTGATAATAGCCATGAAAGGTTCCACCATATCTTCATTTTCTAAGGTGATGACCATCCAATTATTTTTAGGAGGTTTCACATTTTTCGTAACGATGATGTTTGTTCCTTTAATCCAGGATTCGAGGAACCTTTTTGTAACTTTGGCTTTCTGGAACTTATCAACGTTGTAGACAACGACTCTTCGATGGGAATGGTCGAGGATATTCACACTAGCAGAACTGGAATTTGTTTCTACTTCCTGCATGGTGGTTTCTTCCGTAATGAGAGTCTCCTTCATCCCTTCCTCGTTCTGCGCTACTGCTTCAGATGCCATTTCTTTTGGATTGGATTTGTTTGCCTGCGAGCTACGATACAGTACACGACTTTATTGTATAACAATGTAACTAAAGAGGTATTTGTGTTGTATGTATGGTCGTGCGTCGTGCGTGTTTCTCAGCCAGGGATTGGATGGATGCAAGGCCCATTTCCAAAAATAAAATAAGAAACGAAGGAGAAAAGGAGCAAAGGAGGAAGCTCAACGAAGCGCGCTAAATTCAAAAACAAAGCACGATTGATTGATGGATTGTTGGTTGACTTTCACTATCAGCATCTTTATGTACTGGTACATACCGTCTGGTACTTTTTACGAATGCATATTGACTGTGGGACACGAAAGAACATCACGAATTGAATCCTCTATTCTCTACGTTAGATAAAGAACTAAATGAAAATGGGTCGATCCGTAGGGATATCGACGAGAGATGCTATCATTTCAGCAGCGCGTTCTCTTGATGAGATCATTATCAACAAGAATCATCATCTGCAACAGCATTCTTGCTCCGACCGGGTTCAAGTTTTTCTTCACAATGATGATACCATGACATGTTCAACAACATATGATGATATTGCGTATGCTGCTGAAATATTGCTTGATCCAATTGGTTCTAGCCAAACGGGTCGAGCGCTATTGATGGAAGTAAAGCCTGCTGGTACTCAGGCAGGAGTACTGCTACATCAACCACAACAGTCGAAGGACATGCATGATGTAATCGAATGGGATTTGGGAGGAAATGATACCTTAATTGACAAACGACTAGAACATCCAGTTGATTTCAACCATGGAGATGAGTCTTCGTCTTATGTTGAAGGCTTTCCCCGACTAATTGAGGCATGGCTCCTTACCATAGCAATCAGACATTTACAGAGAGATGCGAGGTGCACAGATGCACTTTCATTATGCTCAAAGTCTATTGAGATCGTATCAGAGCACATTCATACCATTGAAACCATGTCGCCGACATCTCCACAAAACAGAGCATTTAACGAAGAACAAAGAACGAGCCTACTCTTATTACATCATCGAGTTCAAACGCTGCAGAGTTCCACGGCAAAAGATTGCGTGACAGCGATGCTTCGTGAGTCCAGCGATGGAAAGGAATCTTTGATTGAGCACAATCGACACGGTCGTAGTAGTCACAGGCATCTATCCTCTCTGAGACAAAATCTAGATTCTAGAGCAAGCATTTTAAATCTTCAGCTGAGAGAATTATCTCATGACGCAGAAAGTACTAAACAGAAACATGATGAAGATGGTGTGATCAGGGGTCGACGAGAAAAGAAAGAATCGACACAGCGGAAAATGACGAAGCCGAGACACTTTCTCTATCCTCAGTTGCTCTGGCATCCTGGCTTTTACTGAAATTGTTGTGTCTGAGCTGGAATAGATTAGTCAAGACTGTAAAATATTCAATCTTGGATAATATTAATAATGTGATGTTATACCGGTACTTATAATTAGCTTTGGACTTGATGTCCAAGAAGAGCCACACTATAGCAGTTATTGCTTGCCTAAGCTGATTGATTTGATTTGAGCTAAATACAAATATCATTTATTTTCTCACCATGTATATTTTGCCTTCACTCCTGCAGTAGCTGGATAGACTGTGCAAATCCCAGATTCGTCGAAGGAAGCCTTCATGAAAGTCTTGCGACCTTTCCAAGCCATCTCCTTCCTCGTTTCTGTCAAAATTTCATTGAAACCGGTTTGTCCCGGGTTAATTTCAAATTGGCAAGTCCTTGTCTCGTCGTAAATGAGCAGAGGTGACGAATCGCCCATGGATTGAATTTTGATGACAAACTTTTCACCAACGTCGACATTGCGGGGCTTCCGATAGGTTCCTTGCTTTTGCCGGGCTCCTGAAGATGTGGACATCAAAGCAGAAAAGGTTGTGGGTGGTCCTGAAGGAGGATCAATCTTCACGCCAGCAGCTAATGCAGCTAGCTTGGAACATTGACGTTTGTGGTCTTTCCAATGCTCCGCTTGGCAATCTCTTCCGCAGTACAAAGTAACTATGCAGCGAGCACATCCATTCCCACCATCCTTGCCCAAATCTTTCTGGCAGCTTGCACAGCATCTCTCATTTGTCTTCTTCACTTTTGTGTTTGCTTCGCCACCTTTTTTCGCTGCATCCATGATAATCTGTGAAACATCGAAAGCCATTCTCCCCATGCCACTTGAAAGTTGAAAGGGTGATATCTTATCTAGGTCCTCTGTATAGATGGAAGTTTGATGCTTTTTAAGCAAGAATTTTGCTACATCCACTCGATTTTGCATAGTTACTTCGTGGAGAGAAACGCTACCAAGACGATCCTGCACATCCGTCAGCATCATAATATCCGGGGCACTGTTTGGTGCGATAAGGCGCATGTTTTGCGGTTTGATCCACACCTCTTTCCCTTCCTCTTCAAGAAAAAGTGACCTGCGGCCTGTGTCTGCATCAAAACCTCCAACTACTCCTCTTTTACCATTCATGGTTTCAGTTTTCAAACCATGAAGCTCAATATCTTTTCCAAACAAGTGCGATGTTTTCGATGCATGGATGCACATATCAACCACTTCCAAAGTCATGTTAGTAGCCATTGCTCCTGCTCCATAGTGACAGATAGTTTTTCCCAGCACATCCTTTGCATCAGGGTTGGCTCCATATTTCAGAAGAAGTTTTGCAACTCCTGGAGGTGACGCTGACGGATCAGGGGAGTTCAAATTCTTTCCTACCGACACAATCAAAAGTAATGAAGAGAGTCTCAAAGAAGTCTCCCTCGTCTCCAGTAAAGTCTTCAACTCTTGGTTCCGAGACCACGGCTGCTCCACGCGGTTGGTAACTTCTTGGATCATTTTACTAACTCCACTCGACAACCCCGCGACACACATGAACGCGAAAGAAGAGAAGGCTCCTTCTGTCGCGTGGATGTGGATATCGCCACCAATGGAATACAGTTCTCGAGCTGCATCTCTTTTAGCAACTGATTGAATTATGGATTGATCTCCGTTTCCTGTTGGATCAGCATCATTTTTGTCACAGTCTGTACCCATATCTAGCAAAGCTGCACGGATTGTGTCTTTTTGTTCTTGGAAGGATAGATTGTCCATGCATGCCATCTTTTGAAAGGCTTGAGTGATTCCATCTTGTCTAAATGCATCGGCACGTGCGCGGACTCCAGCACCAAAGGACGAGCTTTGCGGCTGTGGTCGTGTTGGGTTGTTCCTAGGTTTGCGGCTTTTCTTTCCCATTACAATTGTATGTACTGCAATGTACAATTTAAATAGTATGGGGTAAGTATGGTATGCCGGTATGCCGGATGCCGGTACTACAAGCTGATTGCACGCTCAGGATACACGACGTAGAAAATACGTAGAACCTGGCATGGTTTTCTATTTTAGCCTATTTATTATTGGAACTTTCACATCATTCAAACACCAAACCAGGCATCCATCCGCACAAGAAGAAATAATAATAGGGATCCATACCGGAAGAAGATGACTATATGTAGCAAGGACTAGTGTGCACAAAGCAAGTAATAATTACAGTATGCAAATGTGTTTTG
>Ga0209712_10002885_pt1 | contig 14048 bp, 10 predicted proteins | sample ArcOceMetagenome_FD_187443 | JGI IMG/M metagenome (GOLD analysis project Ga0209712, IMG submission 187443) | Marine eukaryotic phytoplankton communities from Arctic Ocean - Arctic Ocean - Greenland ARC118M Metagenome (SPAdes) (version 2) | ecosystem: Environmental > Aquatic > Marine > Oceanic...
TCGAAATGACTCCTGACGCCCCTTGCCCTAATATATTTTGCAAAGCAAAGCTTGAATAAGGCACCAGGGGAACCGATTGAATATCAATGTCAGTACGCGTAAACGGATTACCTGAAAATGCCAACCAAGCGAGTTTAGGTAAAGCCAACAATTGGTCAGGGCATTCGGTTAATTGATTCGCCGAAATACGCACCAGCTCAAGGTTGGTCAATTCTGAAAGGTTTGCTGGTAACTGCGTAAGTTGATTACCCGCCAAAGCTAACTTTTGTAATCTTGGACGTTCACCTAGGCTGTCTGGCAAAATTGTTAACTGGTTGTCGGTTAAAATTAACCAGCGCAGCTTGGCAGGTAGTGATTCAGCTGGCACATGTCTGATTTTATTAGACTTAAAACCCACCATCTCAAGACTTTCACATTGGCCAAGACTTTCTGGCAAGATTTCAAAGTGATTGTTGGAGGCAAAAATAATCTTAAGTTTTTTTAGCTGCTTTAACTCATTAGGTAATGCAGATAGCTGGTTATGCGATAAATCTAGGATTTCTAAGGTGTCAGCTAGTGAAAAAATTTCAGTTGGAAATGTGGTTAAATTTTCTGACAACGCCAGGCGCGAAATACCGGCCAATTGGCCAGACTTTAGCTGAGCAAGTGTATGCAAAATAAAGGGTCCATAATAAGGCTAAAATAACTTAAGTAAGGCTACTTAAAAAACACTTTAAAAGATAGAAACGATAAGACTTAAACAGCCAGAAAAGAAACTATCCCACTTGCCTGATGTGGTATTTAACCTAAGCTATTTACCAAAAACTGACCAGCCTGTTTTTTGAGTGAGTCGCTCCAGTGCTTGAGTGCCAAGTTTGCTATTGCCAATAGTATCTAATCCCGGGGACCATACGGCGATGGAGGCAATACCAGGAGCAATGGCGAGTATGCCACCACCTACACCACTTTTACCCGGTAACCCGACTCGATATGCAAATTCCCCTGAGCCATCATAATGGCCACACATCAGCATAAGTGAATTAATACGTTTTGCTCTATCTGGCGACACTACCTGATAACCTGTAATGGGATTGACACCGTTGTTAGCTAAAAATAGTCCAGCGGTTGCCAATTGAGCAGTATTCATTGCGATAGAACAATGATGAAAATACGTCCCTAAAACAGCATCTACAGGATTTTCAAAATGACCAAAGGATGCCATAAAATGTGCCAAAGAGGCATTTCTCTCACCGGTCATTTCCTCTGAACGAGCCACTTTCTCATCTATAACTATACTTTCATCATTGGCTAAAAACCTTATAAACTGAAGGATTTCAGCCAAAATTTCTTTAGGCTGATGACCTTGAATAATGGTATCGGCTATAGCGATAGCACCAGCGTTTACGAATGGATTACGAGGTTTTCCTTGCTCGTGTTCAAGCTGTACAATAGAATTAAACGGGTCACCTGAAGGTTCTCGGCCCACTCTTCTCCATACTCGCTCACCTAGTTTCCCCAAAGCTAGAGTCAAGGTAAAGACTTTTGAAATACTCTGTATCGAGAATAAGGTTTGCGCACAGCCTGCACTAAAGACTGAGCCATCGGCTAAAGCGACACTGATCGAAAACTGGTCGGGATTAACACATGCTAATTGAGGAATATAACTAGCAACAGTGCCTTTTTCAGTTTTTGAAGCCATCTGTGCCGCAATATCGTCCACTATTGATTGCATCTTCAGCAAGCGCTCATTACTCACATTCACCATTTAAATCAGACAAGAAAAACGTGTATGCAGGGTTGTCTGTTTGTTCCTGATATAAATACCCTAACCTAGCTAAGTGTTCATTAAACTCGCCACGCTCAGCGTCTATTATATCAAATCCGGCCAATACCAACCCTTCAGCCGCACCATGATTACGATAGTGAAATAATGTGATATTCCATCTTTCACCTAAGGTATCCAAAAATTTCATCAGGGCACCAGGGTACTCTGGGAATTCAAAGGAAAATAATTTTTCGTTAAGTAAACTAGGAGGTCTGCCTCCAACCATGTACCTAACATGCAACTTAGCCATTTCATTTTCAGATAAATCAAAACTACTATACCCATTGCTACCCAGTGTATCCGTAAGTCTTGCTAATTCTTGACGACCTTCTCTTAGCTTGATACCAACAAAAATATGGGCTTCACGCTCTGTGGAATAACGATAATTAAATTCAGTAATAGCACGTCCACCCAACAACGCACAAAACGCTCTAAATGCACCTTTACGCTCAGGAATTTTAACTGCTATAACGGCTTCTTTTTGTTCACCTAATTCGCAACGTTCAGAAACATAACGCAAAGTATGAAAGTTGATATTGGCGCCACATAAAATACCACCAAACTTTTTATCTTGAATGGGATGCGTTCTAAGATACTTACGGATACCTGCAATTGACAAAGCACCTGCTGGCTCGGCAATAACACGAGTATCATCGAATATGTCTTTTATCGCCGCACAGATTTCATCTGTGTTGACGGTTATCACTTCATCTACATATTTTTGACATAAACGGAAAGGTTCTTCACCAATAATTTTTACTGCGACACCATCAGCAAAAATCCCCACATGCTCAAGAGGTACAGGTTTTCCTGCCTGCATAGCGGCTTGTAAACACGCTGACTCTTCAGACTCCACAGCGATAATCTTCAACTCAGGTTTGAGTTGTTTGAGAAATACCGAAATACCAGCTATCAACCCCCCGCCACCAACAGCGATGAACAAGGTGTCTAAGTCTGGATTTTGTTCAAGTAATTCACGAGCAATAGTACCTTGGCCAACGATAACGTCTTCATCATCAAAAGGGGCAACCATAGTGTACCCATACTTTTTAGACAAACGTAATGCTTCTTCTTTTGCTTGTTCAAAACTAGTGCCATGCAGAACAACATTCACAAACTCACCACCAAAATTGCGCACTGCTTCGACCTTAATATCCGGTGCGGTAGCTGGCATAACAATAGTCGCTTTGACCCCTTTCTTTTGAGCCGAATAAGCCACGCCTTGAGCGTGGTTACCTGCAGAAGAAGCCACTAAACCTTTTGCCAATTGCTCATCAGAAAGCTGGCATATTTTATTGTAAGCCCCCCGTAATTTAAAGGACTTAACAGGTTGCTGATCTTCTCGCTTTAACCAAATTTCGTTACCTAAGGAAGCAGAAAGCTTATCAAGCTTTTGCAAATCAGAATTCACCGCCACGTCATAAACGGGCGATAACAATATTCTTTTTAGATAATCATTTGCTGAACGGGTCATTTAATCTTCCAATTTTGATGCATCACGCACCGCACTTTTATCAGCACTGGTAGCTAACAAGGCATAAGCTTTAAGGGCAAGTTAGATTATACACACACGAGATACCTGTTTTCATGGTTTATCATTCGTATGCTTATTCTCACTGCGTGTTTATCATCATTCTATACTGAAACAACATGAAGCTGATATTTTGATCAAGCATTGTTATATGTCTTTTTAGAGGGTGATATACTTAACAAAGATTAACATTATAGTTCTTTGATAAGCGAACTTGTACTTTAGGAAAATATGGAAACTTGGTTACATTGGGTAGATTTAGCGGGTGTCGCTGTATTTGCTATCGCTGGCACACTGATGGCTTATAAAAAGCACATGGATGGTTTTGGTGTGGTGGTACTTGCCTCAGTAACTGCCATTGGTGGTGGCACACTTCGGGATATGATCTTAGACTTGCCTGTTTTTTGGGTACAAGATCCTAGCTTTTTCTATGTGATTATCATCGCAGCCTTTTCCACTATCATATGGCTACGTAGCAAAGACACTTTCCCACTGCGCTATCTGTTTTTTGCCGATGCGATCGGTTTAGCCTTTTTTAATGTCATGGGCTTACAGAAAGCTCTGACTTACGGGGCTTCCCCACTTATCGCTATTGCGTTGGGCACTATGACAGGTGTATTTGGGGGATTGATCCGCGACGTTATTTGCCGTGAAATTCCCATGGTTTTAAAAGGCGAATTATATGCCACTGCCTGTATTTTAGGTGGCGCAAGTTACATCATAGGTTTTCAACTAGGCTTGAGTACCGTTAGTTGCATGACAATAGGCTTCTGCATCACCTTAGCCTGTCGTCTAGGCGCGATGAAATGGCACTGGCATCTTCCTGTCTTTAATCCTCACGATTCAGTGAAGGATGAATAACTCGCAATTTTATGATGATTAGCTAGCCTTAAGACTCACCCTGTTTGCAAATGGAGTTGCTTGATGTCTTTAGCCGTAGTTTATTCAAGAGCCTGCGTAGGTATTGACGCACCTCTTATTACTGTTGAAGTGCACCTGTCCAACGGCTTACCCTGTTTTAACTTAGTCGGATTACCAGAAGCATCTGTAAGAGAGGCGAAAGACAGGGTGCGCAGTGCTTTAATCAATTCTGGCTTTGAATTCCCAGCAAAACGTATCACGGTTAATTTAGCGCCTGCGGACTTACCTAAAGAAGGGGGGCGTTTTGATTTAGCCATTGCCATAGGCATTATCGCAGCAAGTAACCAACTAACCAGTAATCAACTAGAGAATATTGAACTAGTGGGGGAATTAGCTCTATCTGGGGAAATACGCTCAATAACAGGTGCGTTACCTTTTACCTATGCTTGTACACAAGCCAAACGAGTAGCAATTTTACCCGTCGAAAATGCGCCAGAGGCATCGTTGATTAAACACGCCAACATTTTACCGGCTAATCAATTACTAGATGTATTCCATCATATTGTAGGGCAACGTACTCTTGATTTATACCAAGCACAGTCCATAGTACAGCAAGTCAATTATGAAAATGATTTACAAGACGTTGTCGGTCAGGCATCTGGAAAGCGGGCACTAGAGATAGCGGCTGCAGGAGGACACAACCTGTTATTTACCGGGCCACCCGGTACAGGTAAAACCATGTTAGCAAGTCGCCTCATCACTATTCTCCCCCTCATGACAGATGAAGAAGCCTTAGCATCAGCGGCTATTCATTCAATTGTGGGTAAACCTGTTGATCCCGCCACGTGGAAACAACGTGCTTTTCGCCATCCACACCACACCAGCTCTGCGGTAGCTTTAGTTGGAGGCGGCAGCGTACCTAGGCCAGGTGAAATTTCTTTGGCACACAATGGGGTACTTTTTCTTGACGAGTTACCAGAGTTTGATCGCAAAGTGCTTGATGTATTACGTGAGCCCCTCGAGTCCGGCACGGTGTGTATATCCAGAGCTGCGAGGCAAGCACAATTTCCTGCTAGATTTCAATTAGTTGCGGCCATGAATCCCAGCCCCACTGGCAGCCTAAACGATGGACGTAGCAGCTGCGAACAAATTCTGCGCTATCTAAATCGTATATCTGGCCCATTTTTAGACCGTATTGATTTACAAGTCGATGTACCCAAACTACCCAACAATGACTTTTCAGAGCAGGTGAAAAATCGTGGAGAAAGCAGCCAAGTGGTGCGAGCAAGAGTCATACAAGCCTACCAATTACAGCTAAATCGCTGCGGTAAAACCAATGCGCAACTCGGTAGTAAAGAAGTTGAGTCGCAATGTGCCTTAATCAAAGAAGATCAATTATTCTTGCAACAGGCAGTGGAAAAACTAGGGTTATCACTGCGAACTTATCATAGAGTATTAAAGGTCTCGCGGACTATAGCCGACTTGGATCAGCAACCGACTATAAGCCGTAAACACTTAGCAGAAGCACTTAATTATCGAGCGTTTGACCGGATGTTAGCGCAGCTATCGAATATTTGATTATTATAAGATTATGCGCTTCGCTTACGTAATCAATTACGTTTTTGCCTTTCGCCCCAACGAGCCAGTGACTTTTCTTAATAGCACAAATAAGTCACGAGCATTCAGTCGAGGGATTGAGCAAGATAAAAAGCATCGGTAATGCCGAATAATATTTTTGTTTTAAGGTTTAAACTGACTACGATCCCATTACATTTGAGCAGGGCGAGCCAACGCAGCACTTAACAATTAAACAAAGCTTGGATCGCCGGTTCATCCGCTCTTTTGCGTAAACAACATAAACCCAGTTGATAGGGCTCAATATCATCTAACTTAATACGATTAACTTTTTGACCTATGGTGGAGTGATCCAGCACCACCTCGGGCACTATGCCTAAACCACACCCTAACGCCACCATGCTCACTATCGCCTCGTTTCCAGCCACTGTGGCATAGATACGGGGTCTTATGCCTTGTTCGGCAAACCAATGATGTACAATACGTTTGGACGGGCCCGACTCAGGTAAAATGAAGGAATGTTGACGCCAGTCCACTTGTTCTAACCGATTTAACAAGGTGTCTTTGGGAGCAATAAGCAACAGCGGAATTTCACCTAATGATAAAAATGCTAGTTCGCTAGGAAAGTCAGGCGTATGGATAGCAATAGCGGCATCAACCTCTTGCTGCATCACTTTACTGACCGACAAAGCGGGATCGCCAGTACTCAACTTTATTTCCACTTGGGGATATTTATGCCTAAAATTATCTAATAATCTAGGCAAATGACTTTGACTGGCTGTGACGGAACAAAATAGACTGAACTCACCTTGCAGCTGCTGATGCTCTTGTTGCAGCTCCCACTTTACTTTTTTCCATTCAGTCAAGATTTGTTGCGAAAACCCCAAAAGTTTTGAACCCGCAGCAGTTAGTTTGACCTTACGATTATCCCGCACAAACAAAGTGCTACCGCATTCATCTTCAAGCCTCTGAATACATCGGCTCAAAGTGGAAGGACTCACAAACATTGACTCTGCAGTTTTAGCAAAATGTAAACTGCTGGCTAAATGTTGAAACAACTCTAAGCTTCGAATATCCATAAATTGTCTTAACCTCAATCATATTGCTAGTTTTGCAATACTACATTGCAAATATATCATTTTAAACAACAATGATTTACCTCTATGATTCATTCATCGCAAGTGAATCATTAACTTGTACCAAACAATAAATAGGATTTTAAACATGGCAAATTATTTCAATACATTATCTTTACGTCAGCAATTGGACCAAATTGGTCGTTGTCGTTTTATGCAACGTGCAGAGTTTTCATCTGGTTGTGATTTTCTTAAAGGCAAAAAAATTGTCATCGTTGGCTGTGGTGCACAAGGTTTAAACCAAGGTTTGAACATGCGTGACTCAGGCTTGAATATATCCTATGCGTTGCGCCAAGCTGCCATTGACGAAAAGCGTGACTCTTTCCAACGCGCAGACGGTAATGGCTTTATTGTGGGTACTTACAAAGAGCTTATCCCAACAGCTGATCTGGTTTATAACCTAACGCCTGACAAGCAACACTCAAGTGTAGTAGAGGCAGTTATGCCCCTTATGCAAAAAGGGGCAACCCTTGGCTATTCACACGGCTTCAACATTGTTGAAGAAGGTCAGCAAATTCGTTCTGATATTACGGTTGTGATGTGTGCACCTAAATGTCCAGGCACTGAAGTACGTGAAGAGTATAAACGTGGATTTGGCGTACCCACTCTTATCGCTGTGCATCCTGAAAACGATCCTCAAAGCCAAGGCTGGGATATAGCTAAAGCATTAGCATCGGCTACAGGCGGAGACCGCGCCGGTGTGCTCGAGTCATCTTTTGTTGCCGAAGTAAAGTCTGACCTAATGGGTGAGCAGACTATTTTATGTGGTATGCAACAAGTCGCTGCTGTTTTAGGCTACGAAAAAATGGTCGCTAATGGCATCGATGCTGGCTATGCAGGTAAACTAATCCAAGACGGTTTAGAAACGATCACCGAAGCATTAAAAATTGGTGGCGTCACCAATATGATGGACAGGTTATCTAATCCAGCCAAAGTGAAAGCTTTTGAATTATCCGAGCAATTAACAACATTATTAAGACCTCTTTTCGGCAAACATCAGGACGACATCATCAGTGGTGAATTTTCTCGCACTATGATGGAAGACTGGGCAAATGGTGATGCTAACTTATTTAAATGGCGTGAAGAAACTGGCCAAAGTGGTTTTGAAAATGCACCTGTATTTGAAGGTGTAATTGACGAGCAGGAATATTTTGACCATGGTGTGTTTTTAGTGGCGATGATAAAATCAGGCGTTGAATTAGCCTTTGATGTGATGGTTGAAGCAGGTATCTTACCAGAGTCAGCTTACTACGAGTCATTACATGAAACACCTTTGATTTCGAATACTATCGCTCGCAAGCGTTTGTATGAGATGAACGTTGTTATTTCTGATACCGCAGAATACGGTAACTACTTATTTGCTAACGCTGCTATCCCTTTATTGGCAGAGAAACTGATGCCAAGCATTGGCACTGACCTTATCGGCAAAGCTTATACAGCAGCCTCTAATAGTGTTGATAACAAAAAGTTAGTGGATATCAATAAAACTATAAGAGAGCATGGCGTAGAAACCATAGGCGCTAAACTTCGTGGTTACATGACAGATATGAAAGCCATAGTCGAAACAGTTTAGTCACTTCATTGAAAACAAAGCATTGAGACGATTTCTATCGTAAGGTGTTTAACAAAAGCTTTCTTGCCCAGCCAAAATTTGGCTGGGCTTTTTTGTATTTAATCTAAGATTTTTTATAATAGGCGTATGCAATGTAGCAGAAAACCGCTCAATAGCATTGAGCTAGACTTCAAAGTGAGATGATAAACAATAGACACCACAGCGTTAAAAATGGCCTAGGAACATCAAAAAAATAGATGTACCAGAAAACCACCAGCCAAATATACGCTTAATAAAATAACCTGGCAGCTGATAAATACAAAATTATATCAGCGAGACTAAGGTTTATTTGCATTCCAATATAATACAAACGAAACACTACCAAATCCTAAAAACCCTAATGCCACAGGCGTAATAGAAGAATCAATAAAACTACCAATAAAAATGGCAGTGGGTACTGAAATAATACTACTTAAGGACCCGATAATTGCTGCGCCCAAACCTGCCATTGCACCCAAAGGCTGCATAGCCATAGAGTTGACGTTACCAAACAAGATCCCAATACAAAAAAACGTACAAAACAGTACAGAAACAAATTGCCATAATGGTGGAACACCGTCATAAACAAAACATAATGAGGTTAACACTGATGAGAATAACAACCATCCTAACATCGCCCAAGTGCATAATTTGCGCATACCCAAACGCATAACCAAGTTACCATTAATAAAAGACGCCAGTCCTATAGAAAACGCCAACATAGCGAAGTACATAGGAAACAACTCACCCGTATCATAAATATCTTGAAACAGAGTTTGAGAGGAGCTGATGTAGGCTAAAAATGCACCAAAGATGGTTCCAGACGATAGGGTGTAACACATTACTAGTTTATGAGTCAGAATAAACTTACTTGAAATCCTCAATTGCGACCAACTAAAAGGTAGACGCTTTTCTTTAGGTAATGTTTCTGGTTGGCGAATAAAAAACCATAAGCCGATCAGTAACCCATAAACCAAAAATGATGAAAAAATATGCTGCCATGAAAACCAAAATAATATGGTTTGACCAAAAATAGGTGCCAACATAGGCACTAATATAAACACCATCATGATGAAAGACATGACTCTGGCCATAGCTTCACCTTCATACTTATCTCGGATCACTGCTAATGTGGCAACCCTGGGGCCTGAAACCCCAAAGGCTTGAATTACACGGCCAATTAACATCACTTCTAACGATTCAGCATTGATACAAACTAATGACCCTATAGCAAATACGATCAAGCCAGAGATAATCACATAACGCCTGCCTTTGTCGTCAGATAAAGGACCATAATAAAGTTGACCCAGAGCCATACCAACAAAAAATACCGAGATAATTAAATGGGTTTGTCTAGAATCAGTCACTTCTAAGTAAGCACCAATTTGAGATAATGCAGGCAAAACGGAATCTATACTCAAAGCGACCAATGATGTCATTGTTGCCATAAGCGCCACAAACTCGAATAAACCAATATCGGTCTTTGTTTTACTATTTGTTTTACTAATATTTTTACTAATAGTTGTGCTATTTGTCTTACCAGGAGTGGGGTGACGATTAGATGACATACTGAGGCCGTTAGATTTTAAGGGGCAGGATTCTAGCACTACCAATTGATAACGCTTAGAATTTTTAGCTTGTTCTTTAAGTCGCTACTTATAAAAACAGCTACTCTTCTAAGTGTTTTTTCAAAAAAACATCCATTGCCTTAAAAGCAGCATGCCTATTGCTTTGAATAGATAAATAATGGTCTCCGTTTTCAAATTCAATATATTCAACGGGCTTATCTAAGTCTTGTAATTCGTCGACCATCATCCTGCTTTGCTCGACATCCACTACTCGGTCATCTTCACCATGTAAAAACAACATGGGGATTTTAACTTTTTTTGCTTGGTAGAATGGGGAGCGAGCTTCAAGATCATCCGAATCATCACCAATCTGGTTTTTGACAAATTTACTGTTGGTGTATCTTCGACTTCTGTAGACTAATCTCTTCAAGTTTGTCACACCAGCAAAACTAATTGCACACTTAAACAAGTCAGGCGTTTTAACAGCAGCCATTGCTGCAGCGTAACCGCCATAGCTAGCACCAACGATACACATACTGTCAGGTTTAGCGATTTTTTGCTCTACTAGCCAATTAGCAGCATCGGTCAAGTCATCCTGCATAGTTAATCCCCAACCCTTCATTTGGCTTTGAGAGAATTCGTATCCGTACCCCGTTGACCCTCTAAAATTTGGCCTAAACACAGCGTAACCACGATTGGCAAAAAAAGAAGTCCAATAATCAAAACCATTATTCTCTCGCGCTCCCGGCCCACCGTGAGGGTGCAAAATCGCTGAAACAGGACCGTCAAAACCCAAAGGCAAGGTCAAATATCCTTCTAATTCGGTACCATCTCTGGCTGTATAAGTAACAAACTTGTGTTCGGTGAGTACTTCGGGCACTAAAGCCGGATACTGATCTAATATTGGAGTCACGCCTTTTACTTTGCGATTGCCTACATAATACATACCGGGTGTGTAGTCGTTTTCTGTGTATAACAAATAAATATTTTCATCTTTACTAAAATCGACCAGATAATTGTCGCTTTCTGGCAGCGCAATGTTTATAGATTGATAAAATTGACTAGTAGAATCGTCCCAGTAAACACGGTCATTTTCACTATTAGAATGGTAAATCCCCACTACATCATTGGTTTTCCTAGAGTAAATTAACGAACCATCTACATCGTAGTCGGGGTCTTCAAATACAACTTCACTCTTTTTTGTTTGTAAGTCGATTTTATATAAGACTTTTTTGTCACCTTTGTAGGCGCGATAATACAAAATGTTGGGATCTTTGGCAAAACCTACTGGATTGATCGCTTTTTCTTCTAATGCATTGTATTCAAACATTTTATGCCAAGTATCATCGTTACCAATTCGAATACGCATGGAAGCTTCACCGGTTTTGTAATTCAAAGATTCACCTAACCTTAAGTTGCCTTGTCTATCGGCCATCCAGTCGCGTATCTGCATTTTACCTTTGATTATTCGAGTTTTTTTACCGGTATTAATATTGAGTTTGTACACATTCGGCATATTCGGTATGTCTAAATCCAACGCAATCAATATATGTTCGGGATCGTCAGGTAAGAAAGATACAACGTTATCTTGAAATTGCGACACATGATCTCCGCCTGAGCGCCCCCCTCTTCTTGGTTTAACAAGCGCCCTTTGTACTGCCTCTTCTCCATCAATATCAATGGCAATTAGACGTGTTTCTGTGGTATCGACTTTATATCGTTTACCAGCAAATCGCATACTTACAATTAGTGTTTTTTCATTGGCCCAAGTAAACCAATTAATTTTACTATCTTCGTTATCTGACTTTACAAAAAATTTTTGTTGCATGGATAACAAATCAAGAGTAATTAATACAGCTAATTCTTGCTTCTGGTAGTTTCTAATGTAAGCGATTTTAGTGCCGCTAGGTGAAAGGTTAGGCTTTACTGAGCTGGGCAGTTGACTAAAACTTTCAATGGGCAATTCTTTTGAATTGGTAAAACAAGATGCGAAGATTAGCGTGGCAAAAAAGCCAATACGAATGAATCCATTCACTAGAAAATGTCTTTATATATTTTAATGTCCCTATTTTAGCAACAGTTGCAATGAAATGTTAAGGCTATTCTAATGAAACATGAAAACTGCTTGAGCTAAGGTCCAAACCATTGGTTTTCACTATATACAATGTGCCGTACTCAGACTCATCAATAGTAACATTTGCACCGCCCATTAAAGCCAATAACTCAGGTGTAGTATTACTGTGCCCTACGACTAAAACATGATTTTTAGTTTTCAGCTTAGTGGCAAATTCAACTAAGTTTCTAGGATCGTAAGATTTTATGTCTAAGCTTTTCAGCTGTGAAACTGGAGTGGCTGTCTCAAGCGTGCGATTGTAATCAGTTGAGTAAACTTGGATAAGGGGTTTGTCAGAGAAGAACGCAGCTAGTGCTTCAGCTCTAGCTTTACCCGTTGCGGTCAAACTTGGATTATCGCTCTGCTGCTTTTCAAAGTGGCGTACAAAATACCATGTTTGCTGTTCAGCAAAGCCAAAAGTAGATATGGCTAAAAAACATACCCCGAGGAAATACTTGGTCATGATTTCGGTCCTATTCTGTCACTTTTGATAAATCTTTCAAACGCCCATTACGTAAACTATATATCCAACTATGTACTTGTAATGGTTGGCCTCGCTTTAATGCATCTTTTACTATATTGCTGCGTTTGACATTGGCAGCCTGCTCTAAAACATTCAATTCGCATAAACGCGCAGATTTGTCATGCGCATTTAATTCTGACAGTTCTTCGCGATGCTTGTAAGCAATGTCTTTAATATGCCCTAACCAATTATCTATCAACCCAAGTGGTTGGTCTTCTAAGGCAGCATCCACACCACCGCAACCATAATGCCCACATATAATCACATGTTTGACTTTGAGCACATCAACCGCATATTGCAGCACAGACAAACAGTTAAAATCGGTATGTACAACCAGATTAGCCACGTTGCGATGCACAAAAATATCGCCAGGAATTAAACCCACAATTTGATTGGCTGGTACACGGCTATCGGAGCACCCGATCCATAAATATTCGGGGGTTTGACGCTCAGATAATTTATTAAAAAAATCGGGGTCGGAGTTTTTTTGATCTTCAGACCATTGCCTATTGTTTTCAAGAAGTTGTGTAATGTCACTCATGAATCTTCACCTTTTTGAATCACATTATAGAGAAACTAACTTTCACCACAAGTCCAACCTGTATCCCCTAGGACTCTAATATACGTATAGAGATGGCAGCGGCGGAGGTTCTATTGTCCACGCCTAACTTTTTGTATATTTGTTCTAGATGTTTATTTACTGTGCGTGGACTCATAGACAAAATTTGTGAAGTTTCCCAGTTAGTCTTTCCATATGTCACCCAATATAACACTTCAGATTCGCGCTTAGTGATAGGTAAGTTTTGTTGTAAGTCTAAGGGATGATTTTTGTGCTGGGTGAAGGGCGCTTTTTGTAGCTTTGTATCTCACTCCCCTAATGCAGAAACCAAGGATTTTCAATGTTCAAGGCGATATAAGTGCCTCAAATGCTAACTACTGTTCCAACATGAGGCATATTGTACTTAGTTGGTGCGACGAGCTCGTGCTGATTTCATTCAGCAATGGATTTTTGATGCTAAGTTAATGAAAAACATGGATTTTATCGAGTTGGCGTAAATTCTGCTTTATGTTGGTAGCTTCCTTAGTAATGTAGAAAGCATAAATTTACATACTAAGAAAATATACTAACCTTGGAGAAGTACACATGAAAACGACTAAAAAATTATTAGCTGGTGCAGTTGTCGCCTCAATTGTTGCTATGGCTGGAATCGCCCCGGTCGCCAATGCTGAAGTTTCTGCTTCAGTTGGTGTTGCAAGTAGCTATTTGTGGCGTGGTTTTAACCTGGGTTCAGGGACGCCTGCAGTTTCCGGTTCTTTAGATTATTCTAACGAAGGTTTCTATGCTG
>Ga0209712_10002886_pt1 | contig 14048 bp, 14 predicted proteins | sample ArcOceMetagenome_FD_187443 | JGI IMG/M metagenome (GOLD analysis project Ga0209712, IMG submission 187443) | Marine eukaryotic phytoplankton communities from Arctic Ocean - Arctic Ocean - Greenland ARC118M Metagenome (SPAdes) (version 2) | ecosystem: Environmental > Aquatic > Marine > Oceanic...
TAAGCTACCTCTCCTATGGCATACAAATTATCTAGATCAGTTTTGGCATAGGTATCGGCGACAACACCACCACAACTATAATGAGCTGCAGGTACGACAGGGATGGGTTGTTGAGTAATATCAATACCCAAAGAGCGACACTTTTTGTAAATATTTGGAAAATGTTTAACAATGAATTCGCTAGGTTTGTGGCTGATGTCCAGATACATACAGTCAGCACCTAAGCGTTTCATCTCAAAATCGATGGCCCTGGCAACAATATCACGTGATGCCAAGTCACCCCTTTTATCAAATTTATGCATAAAAGGGGTACCATCAGGGTGACAAAGTTTCGCACCTTCTCCTCGCAAAGCTTCAGAAATTAGAAAATTCCTCGCATCTGGGTGATATAAACATGTAGGGTGAAATTGATTAAATTCCATATTAGCAACCCGACAACCAACACGCCAAGCCATAGCAATACCATCACCACTCGATACGTCTGGGTTGGACGTATATTGGTACACTTTACTCGCCCCACCTGTTGCTAGTGTGATAAACCTACTGCGTATAATTTCTACCCTTTCCTGTTTTCTGTTCCACACATAAGCACCTAATAATAGATTTTTTGTGTGTTGGCTTTTAATTAAATCAACAGCGTTATAACGCTGAAGGAGATGAATATTAGGATGTTGCTTTACTGCTTCAATAAGAGTGACTTGAACTGCAGCGCCAGTAGCGTCAGCCGAATGTAAAATTCTTCTGTGGCTATGCCCACCTTCTTGAGTTAAATGATATCGAGTTTCACCATTTTCTGCACTTTCCTCGTCAAATGGCATTCCAAAATCAATAAGCCATTGCATACATGTTTTGGCCTGAGAAGCTGCAAATTCTACTGCATCTCTATCACATAAACCGTCGCCTGCTAAAAGAGTGTCCTCTACATGTGAAGTAATAGAATCATTTTCATCAAAAACAGCAGCAATACCGCCTTGTGCATATTTAGTTGACCCTTCAGATATATCACTTTTACTTAACACTATTACTTGGCAACTATCTGCAAGCTTTAACGCGTGACTCAAGCCTGCGGCGCCACTTCCAATAATAAGCACGTCACATTGGTGTTCAACAGTTGAAAGCATAAATTAATTTAAATAGTATAGAATGTATCAAGCAATACTAATTTACAGATTATAAATTACAATGTTTTTCATAGTTTATTGCATATGAATTTTTATTGTAAATGCTTATACATTATCGATTTTTCAAAAAAAATTGAATATATACGAACTTTTCAAAATTCGCATAGTCAATAGTAGTGCTTGCATGAGCCGTAGTCTATTTTCGTACAGGAGTAAAGGCTCGAAATGAGCGAGCAAATAGCAGATCAACAAATTGTTGAAAGAGTACAACGCGGAGATAAGAATGCCTACGGGTTGTTGGTAACAAAGTACCAACACAAAGTATCCTATTTAGTCTCTAGGTATGTTAAAAATTCAGGAGATGTGGCAGATGTAACGCAAGAAGCCTTCATCAAAGCTTACAGAGCCTTACCAAATTTTAGAGGTGATAGCGCTTTTTATACCTGGCTATATAGAATAGCGGTTAATAGTGCGAAAAATTATTTAGTGTCACAAGGAAGAAAGCCTCCAGCAAGTGATGTTGATGCTGAGGAAGCAGATTATTATGACGGTAGTGATGCATTGAAGGAAAATAATTCACCTGAGAGAAACCTAATGTCAGAGCAGATGGAGAAGCTGCTATTTGAAGCCATGGAAAAGCTACCTGAAGATCTACGTATGGCTATTAGTCTTCGTGAACTCGAGGGGTTAAGCTATGAAGACATTGCCAATGTGATGGATTGTCCCGTAGGGACCGTAAGATCCAGAATATTTAGAGCCAGAGAAGCATTAGACAAAGTGATTCAACCATTATTAACGAATGATTGATTTTCTGTCAAAGTAGAAATTTCATTAGCAGGAACCATATTGTATGTCTCAGAAACTTGAAAATTTATCAGCCTTAGTCGACGGTGAAAATGGTCTGTCCAGATCAACGAGCAGCCTTCTGTTAGATGCTCTAAAAAATGATACCGAATTGCAGCTAAAATGGAAACGCTACCATCTTATTCGTGACGGGTTACGCCAAGAACTGCCCGTGAAAATTAATTTTGATATTGCCAATAAAATAGCTCAGGCAATAGAAGCTGAACCTGCAATTTTAGCTCCAAAGATAACTTGGCGTAACTTACCGTTAATGACCAATATTATACCTTTTGCAAGACAAGGCGGGCAAATGGCAATTGCTGCATCTGTAGCTGTAGCAATGATAATTGGTGTTCAGCATTTAAATCAGCCTGATGTAAGCCAACCATTCAATGCTGCTCCGCCTATTCCCGGTATCCAAGGTGGTTTATCACCTGTAAGTTTTGACCAAACTCGTTCAATACCAAATTTTGCTGCGATTGAACAAAAACGGCGTATAAATGCGTATATGATGGACCATAAACAACAATTACGTTTTAAAACAACTCAATCAGTTAGAGAAAAGTCTACGTTACTGGATCAAAAGATTAAAAATGAAGAGGCGCAATCAAACATTGTTGAAAATACACCTCAATAGAATTTTTAGCAGAGTCTTACTGACTTTGCTCGTATGCATATTTGTTCCTTCGCAAATCAGTGCACAGGAAAAATCGTCTAGCGAAACATTTAACAAGTCACACTCAACTGACAGTGCTCAATCATGGTTGGTTAAAATGTCTGCTGCGGTCAAGTCACTTAATTACACTATTTCTTTTATTTTGTTAAAACCAGGATTTGATTCCCAACCCTATCTTTGGCGACACGGAGTGAATGCAGATGGCCTTGAAATGGAACAACTTAACCTTCTTAACGGTCCTGGCCAAGAAGTTGTTCGAATTGGCGATAAAGTAAGTTACTTTGAAACTAACGTCCCACCTTATAGCTTACAGTCATCTGTTATCGATGGACCTTTTCCTAGTGAACTTTTTCAGCTCCCTGAGAAGTTAATTCTGGGTTATGAGTTTATTTTAGTTGGGCGGAGTCGAATTGCGGGACGTGCTGCTCAGCAGATTCGGATCATCAGTAAAGACAAGAGTCGTTATGGTTTAAATGTCTGGCTTGACCAACAAACAGGCTTGTTGTTGAAGATGAATATGTTCGGTCAAGAAGCTCAACTTCTAGAACAAATTCAAGTTACCAGTTTACAAGTGACCAAAGACCCCGACCCTTTTTTCGCAAAAATAGAACCAGAGATGTTACCTGAAGTAGTCAGTTTTGGTCCCAGTGCACCTCTCAATTCTCCATGGGAAATTGGTTATATTCCTAAAGGTATGACAATAGTAAAAAGAGAATTACGACGCTTGGTTGGCTCAGGTGAAGTGGTTGAATACATTATGTTAAGTGATGGTTTAGCTGATGTATCTGTCTATCTGCAAAAAAGAGAGAGTCATAAACAGCAGGAAAATTTAGTAGGTACAGTGCAATCCAACACACTGCTAACCATCGAGCATGGTGAACTGAATATAACTGTCATTGGTAAGCTTCCCGCAAACACGGCTAACGCAATTGCAAAGTCGATTCAAAGAGTGAATTAAATGATTGAAGAAATTGGAGTGATTCGTGCGATAGAACACGACAATGCCCAACAAATTGTAGTAGTTGAAACACAAATTAAATCGACTTGTGGCAGTTGTGAAGCACAATCCAATTGCGGTACAGGTGCAATTGCGAGAGTTTTTGCTACTAAGCGAGAAACCTTACGCTTTCGATTAAATGAAATAGTTGAGGTAGGGCAGAAAGTAAGTTTAGGTATACCTGAAGAGAGTTTACTGAAAGCGTCTGCGATGGTTTATTGTTTGCCTTTATTAGCTCTTATTATGTCTGCCCTGATTGGGCAAATTTTCCTCCCGTTAGCTGGCCTTGTAGCCGAAGGATGGTTGATTTTGTTTACCGCTATCTGTAGTTATTTAACATTTATGTTTGTACGTCGATTTTTAAGTAGTTCTGACCAGGGTGATTTTTACCCTCTGATCCTCAAAGTTTTCCCTTTAGAAATAGATAATATCCAAGTCAAGCAAGTCTAAGTTTCATTTTTCTCTTACAAAAACCCCAAACAATGCTTCTGTTGTGTCGCAAAGTGATTGATAAAACTGTAAAATTAACACCAATTTAATTTTTGTCCCATACTCTAGCGGCTGTCATTTGTTTAACTAGTTGCTTGGAAACAAAACCACTTGGTAATTTTCTAAAATTTTATGCAACACAAGCACATACGTAACTTCTCAATTATTGCCCATATAGACCACGGTAAATCAACTCTTTCTGATCGTCTGATCCAACATTGTGGAGGATTGTCTAGTAGAGAAATGTCTGCGCAAGTTCTTGACTCAATGGATATTGAAAAAGAGCGCGGCATCACAATCAAAGCGCAAAGTGTCACACTAAGTTACACAGCAAAAGATGGCCTGACTTATCAATTGAATTTCATAGATACCCCTGGACATGTCGATTTTACTTACGAAGTATCACGTTCTTTAGCTGCTTGTGAAGGTGCTCTCTTAGTAGTTGATGCCGGTCAAGGGGTTGAAGCCCAAACATTAGCAAATTGTTATACCGCCCTTGATTTAAATATGGAAGTGGTGCCTATAATAAATAAGATTGACCTACCACAAGCTGAACCCGATCGTGTCGCTGAGGAAATAGAAGATATAGTGGGTATCGATGCTATAGATGCAGTGCGTTGTTCTGCTAAAACCGGCATTGGGATCGAAGAAGTACTAGAAGTTATAATACGTCAAATACCACCGCCAGAAGGTGAGATTGATGCGCCATTAAAAGCTTTAATTGTTGACTCTTGGTTTGATAATTATCAAGGAGTCGTATCTCTCGTGCGGATCATGCAGGGTGAGTTACATAAGAACGATAAGATTAAAATAATGACGACCGGTGGAGTTCATCAAGCAGATAAAGTGGGTATCTTTACACCAAAGGCTACTGATACTGGTGTGTTAAGAGCCGGTGAAGTCGGGTTCGTTATAGCTGGCATCAAAGAAATTAATGGGGCCCCAGTAGGTGATACCATCACTTTAGCGAAACGACCTGCGTCTGAAGCCCTGCCAGGATTTAAAAAGGTCAAGCCTCAAGTTTATGCAGGTCTATTCCCAATTAGTTCTGATGACTATGAAGACTTTCGTGATGCATTGGCAAAATTAAGCCTCAATGATGCTTCATTATTTTTTGAACCAGAGAGTTCATCTGCACTAGGTTTTGGTTTTCGTATCGGTTTCCTAGGGATGTTACATATGGAAATCATACAGGAACGTTTAGAACGTGAATATAATCTGGATTTAATTACCACCGCACCGACCGTGGTGTATGAAGTGGTCACCAAAGAGGGGGAAACTATTTATGTAGATAACCCTTCAAAATTACCTGCTGTCAATGACATCGAAGAAATTCACGAACCTATAGTTGAAGCACACATTTTGGTACCACAGCAGTATATCGGCAATGTCATTACTCTATGCGTCGAAAAACGTGGCATGCAAACCAGTATGACTTATCACGGCAAACAAGTTGCGGTGAGTTACGACTTGCCTATGGCCGAAGTAGTGATGGACTTTTTTGACAAGTTAAAATCGACTAGCAGAGGTTTTGCGTCTCTTGATTATAATTTTAAGCGTTTTCAGACGGCTGAAATGTCACGATTAGACATTTTGATCAATGGTGAGCGTGTTGACGCACTTGCCATGATTACGCACAAAGAGCACGCGGTAACACGTGGCCGACAGCTAGTAGAAAAACTTCAAGAGCTTATTCCCAGACAAATGTTCGATATTGCTATTCAAGCAGCTATTGGTAACACGATTATTGCTCGTAGTACCATTAAGCAATTACGAAAAAACGTTATTGCCAAGTGTTATGGTGGTGATATTAGTCGTAAGAAAAAACTATTACAGAAACAAAAGGATGGAAAAAAACGTATGAAGTCAGTAGGTAATGTAGAACTACCTCAAGAAGCTTTTTTAGCACTTCTGAAGGTAGGTAAATAAATGGCTAATTACTTTTCAATTTTTTTAGTTGTACTCACCTTAGTTTCGGGTTTGATTTGGTTGGTTGATAGCTTGATGTTTGCCTCTAAGCGTCGTGAGAAAATGGTAATTAACAAAGGCCCAGGCGTTGCAATCTCTGCTCTAGAACAAGATGCGCAACTACCGTGGTTGGTTGATACGGCACAACAGATTTTCCCTGTTATCGCTTTCGTTATGGTGTTGCGTTCTTTTTTATATGAACCTTTTCAAATTCCTTCTGGCTCAATGATGCCAACATTGTTAGTGGGAGATTTTATTTTGGTTGAAAAATTCACTTATGGATTAAAAGATCCCGTAATGCGGAACAAGTTTGTAGACATTGGAGCGCCTGAACGTGGTGATGTCGTAGTGTTCAAGTTTCCACCTGAGCCACACTTAGACTACATTAAGCGTGTAGTGGGCTTACCCGGAGATACTGTTATTTATCGCAATAAACAACTTCAAGTTAAACCAGCCTGCAATATTGTTGAGAATTGTCTAGGATTTCAGGCTATTGAGTTAAAGTTTGAGAGTAGAGGGGAGGCTTACCAACAATTTGCACCTTTAGAAAAATATACAGAGAAATTAGGTGATGTTAGCCATCAAATTTATCGTACTCAAGGTAGAGCCAGTTCTAGTCGTTATTATTCTCAGCCGGGAACACAGGCGGATGAATGGATTGTTCCTGAAGGACATTATTTTGTTATGGGAGATAATCGAGATAACAGTGAGGATGGGAGATATTGGGGATTTGTACCTGAAGAAAATTTAGTTGGTAAAGCAGTTGCAATTTGGATTAGTTTTGAATTTGATCGTGTGCCTAGTAGTTGGGTTCCAGGATGGATCCCAACTGATGTTAGGTTTGAACGTGTCGGTGGCATAAAATAAATGCCACTTGTTAACCCATATCTACCATTGTACAAGCGCTTGGGTTACATCTTTGCCAACGAGGCTAATATAGTTGAAGCTTTAACTCACAGAAGTGCTAGTAAACAACACAATGAGCGTCTGGAGTTTTTAGGTGACGCTATATTAGGAATGGTTATAGCGAAAGCGTTATACTTACGATTTCCTCAGCAGCCTGAGGGTAAGCTAACTCGCATGCGCTCAAGCTTGGTAAAAGGGGATACCTTAGCCGAAGTCGCTAGGGAGTTTGAGTTAGGTGAGTTGTTGCTGTTAGGTCCAGGCGAGCTTAAAAGTGGTGGGTTCCGTCGTGATTCAATATTAGCTGATGCAGTAGAATCGATAATAGGCGCAATTTATTTAGAAGCCGGTATGGCTAAGTGCGAAGCCTTAGTTTTGGATTGGTTTGCTTTTAGGCTCAAAGCGCTCGACCCAGAAGCTGTTTCTAAAGATGATAAAACCCGCTTACAAGAATACCTACAGTCAAATAAACATCCTTTACCTCTCTATGAAGTTACTGAAATAAAAGGTAAGTCACATGATCAAACTTTTTATGTTGAGTGTAATGTAGAAGGTTTAAAAAAAGCCGTGGTAGGTAAAGGTAACAGTCGACGTAGAGCAGAACAAAAAGCCGCAAAACAAGCATTTGAGAAATTAATTAATGATAGATAACAAACCTAATGAAAAGTCGAATGACGATACTCACTGCGGAATGATCGCCATTGTTGGTCGCCCCAATGTAGGTAAGTCAACCTTGCTGAATAAACTGCTAGGTCAAAAAGTGAGTATTACTTCCAGAAAACCGCAAACCACTCGTCATAGAATAATGGGTATCGATACTGTAGATAATCGTCAGGCTATATATGTAGATACGCCTGGACTACATATTGAAGAAAAACGCGCTATAAATCGTTTTATGAATCGTGCAGCATCGAGCTCAATTGCTGATGTTGGTTTAGTACTGTTTTTGGTAGAAGGCACTAAATGGACCGATGACGATCAAATGGTGCTGACCAAAATACAACAATCAGGTTCTCCGTGTTGGCTGATTGTGAATAAGTCAGATAATGTTAAAGATAAAGAAACCATGCTTCCTCATCTTAAATGGTTGGGTGAGCAACATAGCTTTCAGCAAATTATGCCTATATCAGCAAAAACAGGTAAAAATGTCGAAGAGTTACGTGCCTTAGTTCTGGATACTTTGCCCGAGAGTGAATTCTATTTTCCAGAAGATTACATAACAGACCGTTCAAGTCGTTTTATGGCATCTGAGATTGTTCGTGAAAAGCTGATGCGCTTTACAGGAGACGAGCTACCTTATTCCATTACAGTGGAGATTGAACAATTTCTTCTGGCAGAAAATGGCATATATCGTATAAATGGTTTGATTTTGGTCGAGCGTGATACCCAGAAAAGTATGGTCATTGGTAAAGGAGGACAGCGCCTTAAAACTATTGGTATGGAAGCACGAAAAGATATGGAAGTATTGTTTGATGCAAAAGTATATTTGGAACTTTGGGTAAAAGTGAAGTCTGGCTGGGCTGATGATGAAAGGGCACTACGTAGCTTAGGTTATGGATTAGATAATTAATCTGTGACCTTAGTTTTCATTTTTAAAGAATAAGAGGTAAATATGCGTTCAATCAGTGATATTCGTCGTGATTACACTCAAGCAGGGTTAGATGTCGATGATTTGACTCCCGAGCCTTTTACGCTTTTCGAGCGCTGGTTACAAAATGCAATTGATGCAAATTTGGCCGATCCAACTGCAATGACAGTAGCGACAGTTGATCAATTAGGACAACCTTCCCAACGCATAGTGCTCTTAAAGGATTTTGATAAAACAGGATTTGTTTTTTATACCAATACGGGTAGTAAAAAATCTCAAGATCTAAGCCAAAACAATAAAATTTCGTTACACTTTCCATGGCATATGCTCGACCGTCAGATAAAAATTACAGGTATCGCTCAGAAGCTAAGTTCGGCTAGTGTTGCCAAGTATTTTATGTCACGTCCTAAACCTAGTCAGGTTGCTGCATGGGCTTCCGCTCAAAGTCGTCCTATTAGTAGCAAACAATTACTTATGGAGAAATTTTCTGAGGCAACGACTAAGTTCGCTGAAGGGGAAGTCCCACTGCCAGAATTTTGGGGAGGATACAGAGTTGTCGCCCACCAAATTGAGTTTTGGCAAGGAGGAGAGCATCGGCTTCACGATCGTTTTGTTTATACTAAATCATCCGAAGGTAATTGGTATACAGAGCGTTTGATGCCATAACAATCTAAGGTTTTTTTATGTTGATAGATAGCCATTGTCACCTTGATTTTAGCTGCTTTGATCATGACCGAGCTCAGATTTTAAATAACTGTAGAAAGTTGGCAATAAAAACTATCATTATCCCGGGGACCGAAGTTGTTCAGTGGCAAAAGCAAATAGAGCTGTGTCATCTTTACCCCCAACTTAGGTTTGCCTTGGGTCTGCATCCATATTTCCTGAATAATTTTGAATCTTTACATTTAGTTGAATTATCTCGGTTGCTAAATCAGTATCAAGACAGTGTTGTGGCTGTTGGTGAGATTGGTCTTGATAGTCATATTGATGTTGATTGGAAACTACAATTACAAGTGTTTGAACAGCAACTATTAATTGCTGAAGAGCATATGTTACCTGTGATTTTACACCACAGAAACTCACACAATGAACTAATACGTACACTTAAAGTAAACAAATTTACTCAAGGCGGCATAGTGCATGCTTTTTCTGGGAGTGTTCAAGAAGCAAAAACTTATATTGATTTAGGTTTTAAAATTGGCATTGGTGGTGGTATTACCTATCCTCGGTCAAGTAAAACGCGAAAAACAATAGCTCAATTGCCTATTAGTTGCCTGGTTTTAGAAACTGATGCTCCAGATATGCCTTTGATGGGCAAACAAGGACAAAGAAATAGTCCTGAGTATCTACCTGAAATATTTGAGAGTCTGTGGTCACTGCGCAATGAGTCTAAACAGCAATTACTTCAAGCTTGCTATCAAAACGTGTGCGGGACTCTGGCAAATCTTTAAACCTTTATTGTTTAGATGTGCGAATAAGTTGTCTATACCTGATTTTGTAGAATGCGCGAGAGATTAATATTCCCGCTATGGCAGCCAGTATCATTAGCATTTGAACTTGTTGATTAAGCTGCTTTTGATACTCACTATGATATGCCATCACTTTTTTTTCTATCAGTATAATGTTCAAAAAACCAATTGTCTGTTCATTATGGATGATGTTTTGAACGAAAACCAAAGGTGATATGCTTTTTGATTGATATGCCTCCACCACAGATAACGATGAGTTGTTGTCGGCTAACATTCTGCCTTTATTATCGAATAAAGACACAGCAACTACATGAGGATCAGCGACGATATAACTGAGTTGTTGATTTAATGCCTGCGAATCATTTTCAAGTAGCGAACTTATCAGTATTTTACCTGACAAAGAAGACAGGCTAACACCTAACTGATTTACTTGTTTAGAGTGCCAATTTAAAGAATGTTCAGAGCTGATAAGCCAAAGATTTATACAGGCTATGCATCCTACGACGGCTAAAATAAGATTTGCTAAACGTTTGAAGATAGAAAAACGACTAGGTTGCTTAAAAGAAGCTATAAAGATAGATTTGTTTATTTGTTTCATAGTTATACGATAAGTCAAATTGGTAATGATGCCAAGTTAATAACTTGAACCAGCAAAAATAGTTCAATATGCAAGAGCAAGACATATCTTTTAATATATAGTTCATTTGAATCATTTAATGGTTTCCAAGCTGTTAGCATTCTCACATTTGATATTATTCTTGGTTATGTGGTGGGATTTTTAGATTCAAGCGGCGCGGATAAATCAACAATCATTAAAGATGTTGACAGGTTTTTTACTTCCTACCAGTGGTGATATTCACACTGCTAATTTGTCTTTAGAGCATTCTGCATTAGAGATAAAAAGAAAATTGGTTACTTAGCTGAGTGTGCTCAAGCTTATGGTGATATGCCTCCTCTACAGTTTCTGAGTTTTATTGCTCAAATCAGAAGTTACAAAGATGCTGAAAAGGTATCAAGGATCGAACAAGGGAAGATATTGCAACAGCAACTAGAAGAAACCGAACAGCAATTATTGCAGATGCAAAATCAACAAGTGGAATGGGGTTCGCTGGTTATTAACCCTAAACAACAGCCTGCTATCGACGTGTTTATGCAAAATAAAGTCACTATATGTGAGTTTATAAGTGATATTAGACATCAACTTATTAAAGGTGTTGAACGTTTGGTTAACTGGTTGAGATTTATAAATATTACTATAGGCCCATTTATCCCCATTTTATTATTTGCGTTGCTCTGAGGTATTTTCAGAATTAAGCATAGTTTGACTTCAATTAATAATGCGTCAAAATCGGGGTATGTTTTGCGAATAAGTAAGTTCCTGTATTGGCTTTCTTTACGATATTGGTTTTAGGATTATGGTTGAGTCAATCACTTTTCATAGATAAGTTAGAAGCGGTGCTTTTATTTGCTGATCTGTGTGAACTTGATAATTAAGTGAATAGTATCGAAATAAGCAATGCTCAAGGTATATTGTTCAGTGCAAAAAATTAGGTAACGGTCGGTTGGTAGCCTTTGCTCCAGAGCAATCTGCATATCCTATTTCTCAAAGTAAGTTAGCAAGATCGATGGGATCAAAATTAGTTGAGTCAAATTTAATGTATTGAGTTTGGTCATTTTAATAAGGCATTTAAGAAGCTAGAACCTAACTGTCTTGCCTTGGCAATATTGTTTTCTGGAATACTTTCTGGTTGAGGGTAACGTTTCAGTACTGCCTCTACACTGCTTTCTCTAAGTACATGCAATATAGGGTAGGGTGATCGATTAGTGTAATTGGCTGGATCATTTTGCTCCTCTCCATCAAAGCAATAATCAGGATGAAAGCTGGCTAATTGGTAAATGCCTCCGTAACCACCATGTCTAATAAGTGTGTTAGCCATCTCAAGCATATCAAGGAAATTATCGAAATGGATAAAACCTTGTGGAAAAATAAGCAGCGTAGTTTGAATATCTTGTAACTGGTCAAGTAATGCAAGTTCTTCGAGTAAGTGACTCAGTGCATCCTTAACTTGAGTCGCGGGGAAAATGGCATAACGAACTGTATTGCGTTCCATTTCTTTTTTAGCGAAAGGACAGAAATTAAGGCCTACAATTACTTTTTCTATCCAGTTTTTTACAGATATCTCCACGGTATCATTACCCATCTTGGCAGAGATACTCATATTTATGAATGGTACTTAACATAGGCTTCTAAAGTATTTTCAATAAGGCTAGCAACTGTCATTGGTCCTACACCTCCTGGGACAGGTGTTATCCAGCCAGCTCTCTGGGTAGCGCCAGCATAATCAACATCCCCACCCAAGCTCCCATCTTGATTTCGATTGATACCTACATCTATAACAATTGCTCCAGGTTTTATCCACTCTCCAGGAATAAAGTCTGATTTGCCTACAGCCACCACTAATAAATCGGCGCGTTTGACATGAGATTGCAGATCCTGAGTGAATTTGTGACAACTGGTGACCGTACAACCAGCTAAAAGTAACTCCATAAACATTGGTCGGCCTACAATATTGGATGCACCCACTATAACAGCATCTAATCCCTTGACAGGGCGCTTAGTGGACTCGATCAGACTCATGATACCTTTAGGCGTACATGGACGCAAAGCAGGGATGCGCTGAGCGAGTCTGCCTATATTGTAGGGATGAAAACCATCTACATCTTTTTGTGGATCGATACGCTCCAAAATTTGCTCTTTATTAAGTCCAGCGGGAAGTGGTAATTGCACTAGAATGCCGTCAATATCAGGGTCGCAGTTTAATTGATCTATAATATCGAGCAGCGATTTTTGCGACGTTGTTGCGGGTAAGTCGTATGATTTAGAGATAAATCCTACCTCTTCACAGGCTTTACGTTTATTTTTAACGTAAACATGTGATGCTGCATCACTACCCACTAAAACAACAGCTAGGCCTGGAGCTCTTCGACCTGATGAAATAATGGACTTAACTTGTATAGCTACGTGTTGTCTTATATGTTTTGCAATTAAAACACCATCAATTTTCTGTGCGGGCATGATTGACCTAGAGCGAGTCTACTATTTACATATTGTCACATATCATATGGGTTTATCGCAATTAGGATGTATTAAAAAGGCTAAATTCAATCATAATTCTTAAGCCACTTCTTGTAGTTAATGATATAACGTGGGTACTTATAGGCTTATATAGAAGTATGTTTAAGGTTGTACAGTGGTAAGATTTTTGTATTCTATGTTTCTGGCCTTATTAAATGATTATGTTGCATTTTCCAATATGCTTCTGGCACATCTATGAATCAACGTAGAAAGCTATTCTTCAAGTATTTCGTCTTTCAAATCATGGAGACTTTTATTTGAGTCGCGTCAGCAAAAAAAAGATTTTTTCCTAACTTGTGAAAGTAACTGCAGTATCGTCTAGGAAAGGCTTTTAACTGATATCATAGAAGGTATGAAAATGTTGAGTATGCTTTGCAAAAGCGAAAATATGTTAATCGTTGATTTTGGCTTTTTAATCTTGGTATAGCAAGATTGCAAAATATGTGGCTTTCAAAGCGAGCATGGAGAATAATTAATATAAGACTTGTGACTGTAAAAAACTTTTATGTTATCAATTTCTTATGAATATTGAAATTAATGAAAGACTCTAAGTCTTTACTTCTAGAATGAATGTCTGCTGGACTTATGACGGCGATTAATAATGTGAGATGTAAATGAAAAAAATTTTAAACGAAACCCAATTATTGAAAAAAGCCTTAGTAGTTGGCGAGGCATATGCCAAAAATAGAGGATTTAAAACTTTCTCTGTAACAGACTCTGCAAAAGAGAAAGTAGAGTGTATTTATCGTTTGTTGGCGAATGATAAATTAATAACACCGTTACCTGCAGGTAGTGAAGATTTATTGAGTATGAAACATAAACTTGCTGTGTGGCTGAAAAACAAGCTTCCTAAAGATC